>ENA-UOJO01003271-UOJO01003271.1-human-gut-metagenome-genome-assembly--contig:-P57-NODE-3271-length-15594-cov-11.860416_pt1 | contig 15594 bp, 12 predicted proteins | sample MGYA00242351_ERZ723898 | MGnify/ENA metagenome assembly ERZ723898 | reverse complement strand
GCGTCAAAAAGCAATGTTCCTGCTTCCGAATTTTTGCAACACAAATCAGCCTTACTATGGATTCATAGTAAAGTAATAAAAGTATGCAAAAATAATGGAAGCGTTCTTCATGAGAAAAAACCTCTTACTGGTTTATGATATCTAATCATAGCACGATTTTCCGGAATGTCAACCGGAAAATCGCTGATTTTTGCAGTTCTTCGAAGTCCTAGTCCATTTCCTCGAAATCGGCGTCCATGACGTCGTCGTCCGGGGTCTGGTCATTCGGATTCTGATAGGAACCGGAATACTGCGCGTCCGGGTCGATCGTGACGCCCGCCTGCTGGAGCAGCTGCTCGAGGCGGCCGGCAGCGGACGCCATCTGGGCGGCGTCCTTCGATTTGACGGCGCGCTTGGCCTCCTTGACGCCCTCGGCGACGGCGGCCTTCTGCTCTTTGCTCATGCCCTTCGCGGCCTTGCCGGCCTGATAGATGAGCTGTTCGCAGCGGTCGCGCGCGACGGCCTCGGCCTTGAGCTGCGCGTCCTGCGCGGCGTACTGCTGCGCTTCGCGCACGGCGCGGTCGATGTCGGCCTGGCTCATGTTGGAGCTGGCCGTGATCGTGATGGCCTGGGCCTTGCCGGTGTCGAGATCCTTGGCCGAGACGTTCACGATGCCGTTGGCGTCGATGGAGAACGTGACCTCGATCTGCGGAACGCCTCTGGGGGCGCGGCGGATGCCGGTCAGCTGGAAGCGGCCAAGCTCCTTATTCTGGTGCGCCATGGGGCGTTCGCCCTGCAAAACGTGGATATCGACGGACGACTGGAAGCTGGAGGCCGTCGTGAAGATCTGGCTCTTGCGGATGGGGAGCGTCGTGTTGCGCTCAATGATGCGCGTGCACACGCCGCCCAGCGTCTCGATGCCGAGCGACAGCGGCGTCACATCGAGCAGCAGAAGGCCCTTCACGCTGCCGGACAGAACGCCCGCCTGCAAGCACGCGCCCATGGCGACGCACTCGTCTGGGTTGATGCCCTTGAACGGCAGAGAGCCTGTCATCGACTGTACCAGATCCTGTACCGCCGGGATGCGGCTCGAACCGCCGACCATGAGAACCTTGCTGATCTGCGAAATGGATACGCCGGAGTCGTTGATGGCCTGATTGACCGGCTCGCGCGTGGCCTGCACAAGATGATAGGTCAGGTCGTTGAATTTTGCCCGCGTGAGCGGGATCTCCATATGCAGCGGCCCCTGCTTGCCGACGGCGATATACGGCTGCTCCACGGTCGTCTGCGTCATGGACGAAAGCTCGATCTTGGCCTTTTCGGCGGCCTCCCGCACGCGCTGCATGGCGGCGGGGTCGCGCGTCAGGTCGATCTTCGTCTGCTTTTTGAACTCGGAGACGAGATAGTCGACGATGCACTGGTCAAAATCGTCGCCGCCCAGATGGTTGTTGCCCGCCGTGGCCAGCACCTCGATCACGCCGGACGAGATATCGAGAATGGACACGTCGAACGTGCCGCCGCCGAGATCATAGACCATGATCTTCTGCGACTGCTCCTTATCGATGCCGTAGGCAAGGGCGGCTGCCGTCGGCTCGTTGATGATGCGCTGGACGTTCAGCCCCGCGATCTTGCCCGCGTCCTTCGTGGCCTGACGCTGCGCGTCGGTAAAATAGGCCGGGACGGTGATAACCGCATCGGAGACCGGCTCGCCGAGGAACGCCTCGGCGTCGGCCTTGAGCTTTTGCAGGATCATCGCCGAGATCTCCTGCGGGGTATATTTGTGGCCATCGATGTTCACCTTATAATTTGTGCCCATCTGGCGCTTGATGGAGGAGACGGTGCGCTCGTGGTTCGTGACAGCCTGCCGCTTGGCCAGGCTGCCGACCATGCGCTCGCCGGTCTTCGAGAACGCCACGACAGACGGAGTCGTCCGCCCACCCTCCGCGTTGGGGATGATGACCGGCTCGCCGCCCTCCATCACCGCGACACAGGAATTGGTCGTGCCGAGATCGATACCGATGATCTTTGCCATAAACTACGTCCCTCCAAGGGTCAAATCTAATTTGCCACAACTACCTTAGCGTGGCGGATAACCGCCTCATCCATCGTGAAGCCCGTCTGGATGACCTGCACGATCTCGTCCTGGCGTTTGGCCGGATCTTCGATATGCTCGACGGCCTCGTGATAGTCGGGGTTGAAGCATTTGCCAAGGCTGTCCATCGGCACAACGCCAAGCCCATCCAACCGCGCAAGCAGCTTCTGCATCAGAAGCTCAACGCCGTGATAGTATGCCTCGTCCGTACACGGCGCATCCAGCGCGCGGGCCAGATCGTCATAGACCGGGAGCAGCGCAAGCACCGCCTTTTTCATACCGTCGGCCTCCGCGCGCTCGAGCTGCGCGGCCGTGCGGCGGCGGTAATTCTGATATTCGCCGCGCAGCGCCTCGAGCGTTTCGTCCGGCGCGGCGGGCTTTTTTGAAAACAGACGCACAGCTCAGCCCTCCTGTGTGTTCGTGCTCTTCTGGCTGCCGAAGCCGTAGCCATAGTAGGGGTCAGTCTGCTGGCTGCCGCTCTGATAGGTGTCGGAGTAGCTGCTGTTGTCGTAAGTGGAATAGCCGTAGGGATTCAGATACACATAGCTGCATCCGCCAAACAAGCCATAGAACAGCTGGAACAGCAGATAGATCAGGAAGATCTTGCCGAGGATGCTGCCGCGCCGCCGCGTGTGGCGGTACGTCCACTGATACTGGTTCTGGTTCTGCGCGTCGTCGCCGTCCTGCTGCGGGCGGTAGTTCGTGTAATAGGTGTAGGTATAGTGCGGCTGATCCTGACCCTGACTCTGGCCGCCCCAGAAGGCGGAAAACGGATCGTAATACTGCTGGTTCTGATACTGCTGGCGTGCCTGCTGCTGATAGCGCTGCTGCGCCTGCTGCTGGCGGTACGCCTGCGGATTTTTCAGCAAGTCATAGGCCTCGTTGACCTCGTTCATCTTCTGCGCGGCGGTGGGGTCGTTCGGGTTCAGGTCGGGATGGTATTTCTTTGCGAGGGTGCGGTATGCTTGCCGGATCTCGTCCTCCGTCGCATTTTCGGACACGCCGAGCACCTGATACGGATTTTTGTCCATTCCGCTCCCTCCTTTCCTTCTGACGCTATCAATTATACAAAGGTTTCCCCGCAGATGTGTGAATCATTTATAAACGTTCCGGGGCAAAATGATGAAAAAACAGGGAGCCGCCCCGATTTTCGGGCGGCTCCGCGTGATTTTTACAGTGAACTGCAAAATTCCATGCTTGAATATTGCGAAACATTACGCAAGTGCCTCCAGCACACCGCGCAGCAGCTTCCACGTGCGCTGCACCGAGGGGATGGACATTTTCTCGCGCGGCGTGTGGATCTCGAGCAGATCCGGGCCGAAGGACACGCAGTCCAGCCCCGGCAGCTTGCCGGAAAACAGGCCGCACTCGAGTCCTGCATGGATGGCCTCGATCTTCGGCGCGTGGCCATACTGCTCGGTGAACACGCGCACCATCGTGTCGCGCAGCGCAGAGTCGCGCTTATACTCCCACGCGGGATAGTTGCCAGTGATCTCCATCGACGCGCCGAGCATCGCGCAGAGCGTCGCGAACCGCTCCAGCAGCATCTCCTTCTCCGAGGCCACGGAGCTGCGGACAGATGCGCGCGCAACCAACAGGCCGTCCGCGACATGGAAGATGCCGAGATTGCTCGACGTCTGGACGAGTCCTGGAATGTCCATGCTCATGGACACGATCCCGTTCGGCACGAGCTGCAAAAACTGCACGACCGTCTTGCCGGCCGCTTCGGTCAGCGCGGACGGCGCGGGATTTCCGCTGCGGACGGTCAGCGTGAGGCCGGGGTCGGAGACGGCGTGCTCCGCGCGGAACGCCGCTTCCAGCCCGGAGACGCGCGTCTGCACCGCCGGGAGCTTCGCCGGCTCCACGGCGAGGACGGCGCGGGCCGAGGCCGGGATGGCGTTGTCCTTCAGGCCGCTCTCCGCCGAGACGATGCGCAGCGGAACGATCTTGCCGATGGCGGCTAACGCGCGGCCAAGCAGAATGGCGGCGTTGGCGCGGCCCTTGTCGATCTCGGTGCCGGAATGGCCGCCGGTCAGGCCCGTCAGCTCGAGCACCACGGTCGGCAGCGAGCAGACTTCCGACGCCAGAGGCAGCCGGACATTGGCCCGCGCGCCGCCCGCACAGCTGACGGTGAAGATGCCCTCATCCTCAGAGTCGATGTTCAAAAGCCGCCGCGCCGTGAGCGGCGAGACGTCAAGGCCCGCCGCGCCCTCCATGCCGACCTCTTCGTCGACCGTAAAGACGGCCTCGATGCGCGGATGGTGGAGCGTTTTGTCATCCATCGCAGCGAGCGCCATCGCGATGGCAATGCCGTCGTCGCCGCCGAGCGTCGTGCCGCGGGCGTAGAGATAATCGCCGTCCAGCGCGAGGTCGAGTCCGTCGCGCGTCATGTCCAGCGGGCAGTCCGCCGTTTTTTCCGTGACCATGTCGAGATGGCCCTGGATGATGACCGGCTCGGCGCTTTCACAGCCGGACGTGGCCGGGCAGACGATGATGACGTTGTTCAGCGCGTCCTGATGGGCTTCGAAGCCGTGACTTTCTGCAAAGCGGACGCAATAGTCAGAGATGGCTTTCGTGTTGCCGGAGCCGTGTGGAATGGCACAGAGATCGGCAAAATAAGAGAGAACGGATTTCGGTTCCAGCGTGTCGGTGATTCGCATGGGATGACCTCCTTATATCTATCGTAATTTGAATATTTTTCGTTGTAGGGGCCGATGCCCCCATCGGCCCTAACCCCGCCGCAGCGGTTGTAGGGGCGGACGACTCTGTCCGCCCAAAGGCCCCCTCTATAAAGAGGGGGCTGTCGGCTTTGCCGACTGGGGGAGCTTGAAAATTTTCTCCCCCCTGATCGCCTTCAGCGATCTTCCCCCCTCTTGATAGAGGGGGGCTTTTCCGCAGCGGCAAAATTACGGGGCGAACTGGCTATTATACAGCTTCGCATAGAAGCCGTTTTGCTTCAGCAGCTCGTCGTGTTTGCCTTGCTCGATGATATGGCCGCTTTGCATGACGAGGATGACATCCGCCTCGCGGATGGTGGACAGGCGATGCGCGACGATGAAGCTCGTGCGCCCCCGCATCATCGCGGCGAACGCCTGCTGGATCTTCAGCTCGGTGCGCGTGTCGATGGAGCTGGTCGCCTCGTCCAAAATCAGCATCGGCGGCAGCGCCAGCATGAGCCGCGCGATGCAGAGCAGCTGCCGCTGCCCGGCGGAGAGGCCCGCACTGGTGTCGGTCAGGGGCGTATCATAGCCCTGCGGCAGGCGCGTGATGAAGCCGTGGGCATGCGCAGCCTTCGCCGCAGCCTCGATCTCGGCCTCCGTGGCATCGGGCCGGGCCAGCGCGATGTTCTCGCGCACCGTGCCGGTCTTGAGCCAGGTGTCCTGCAAGACCATACCGAAGTTTTGCCGGAGGCTGTCGCGCGTGACACCGCGCACATCGTGCCCGTCGACGGTGATCGCGCCGCCGTTCACGTCGTAGAAGCGCATGAGCAGATTGATGAGCGTCGTCTTGCCGCAGCCCGTCGGGCCGACGATGGCGACGCGCTCGCCCGGGCGGACATCGAGGTTCACATCCTCGAGCAGCGGTGTCTGCGGCACGTAGCGGAACGCCACATGCTCCAGCGCGACGCGGCCCGTCACGTCCGTGAGCGTTTCCGCATCCGGCGCGTCGGGGATCTGCTCCGGCTCGTCCATCAGCGCGAAGACGCGCCCGGCACAGGCGACGGCATTTTGCAGCTCGGTGACGACGCCGGAAATTTCGTTGAACGGCTTGGCATACTGGTTGGCATAGCTGAGGAATACCGTCAGGCCGCCGACCGTGATCGCGCCCGCGACGGCGGACATCGCGCCTGCGAGGCCCACACAGGCGTAGACCACGCTGGTGACAAAGCGCGTGACCGGGTTCGTCAGCGAGGAGAAGAACGTCGCGCGGAGCGACGCGCGGCGCAGCGCCTCGTTCAGCGCGCCGAAGCGCGCCTCGGCACGAGGCTCGTAGCCGAACGCCTGCACGACCTTCTGCCCGTCGACCATTTCATTGAGGAAGGCCGTCTGCTCGCCGCGCGACTGCGACTGCTCGCGGAACATATTATAAGTGCGCGAGGCGATGAATTTTGCCGCAAAGAGGGACAGCGGCGTCAGTACGACGACGACGAGCGTGATCTTCCAGTTCAGATAGAACATGATGCCGAGCGTGCCGAGGATGGTGAGCACGCCGGTAAACAGCTGCGTGAAGCCCATGAGCAGGCCGTCGGCAAACTGGTCGACGTCGGCGATCATGCGGCTGATGACGTCGCCGGAGGGATGGCTGTCGAGGTAGGAAAGCGGGAGCTTTTGCAGGTGGGCGAACGCCTCGGCGCGGGTATCGCGCGTGACGCAGAAGACGATGCGGTTGTTGACCACGTTCATCACCCACTGCGCCGCAGCGCCCAGCAGCGCGAGCACCGCGATCTCCAGCCCAATGGACGCGACCGCCGCGAAGGCAACCTGCCCCGGCCCGACGATGGCGTCGACCGCCTTGCCGACGAGGATCGGGATATAGAGCGCGGCGGCGACGTTCCCCGCCGCGCAGAGCAGCGCGAGGATGATCCAGCCGGTATAGGGCTTCAGATGCCGCAGCACGCGGCGGAGCGATTCGGAGGAATTGTTTTTCATCGCGCATCCTCCTTTTTGAACTGAGAATCGTAGATCTCGCGGTAGACCGGGCAGGTTTCCAACAATTCGTCGTGTGTCCCGTGGCCGACGAGGCGGCCCTCGTCGAGGACGAGGATCTGGTCGGCAAAGCGGATGGACGCTGTGCGCTGCGAGATCAAAAACGTGGTGGGGCACCACGGCAGCTCACGCAGCGCATGGCGCAGCGCGGCGTCGGTAGCGAAGTCGAGCGCGGAGGCGCTGTCGTCCAGGATCAGAATTTCCGGCTTTCGGGTCAGGGCGCGGGCGATGGTGAGCCGCTGGCGCTGGCCGCCGGAGAGATTGCGTCCGCCAGCCTCGACCAGATAGTCCAGCCCGCCCTCCTTGCCCGCGACGATCTCGGCGGCCTGCGCCGTTTTGAGCGCCATGGCGATCGTCTCGTCCGAGGCGTGCTCGTCGCCCCAGAGCAGATTTTCGCGGATGGTGCCCCGGAAGAGCAGCGCCTTCTGCGGCACAAGGCCGAGCCTGGCGCGCAGCGCGGCAAGCGGATAGTCCCGCACGTCGACGCCATTCACTGTGACGGAGCCTTCGTCCACGTCGTAGAAGCGGCCGATGAGGTTGGCGAGCATCGTCTTGCCGGAGCCGGTGCCGCCGATGATGCCGATGGTCTGGCCGCGCTTCGCGGTGAAGTCGATGTCCGAGAGCGTCGGCACCTCGGCGCCGGGGCAGCGGAACGTGACATGGTGAAACGAGACGGCCTCGTCGGTGTCGACCGGCTGCGGCATGGCCTCCGGCGCGGAGAGGGACGGCTCCTGCTCCAGCAGCTGACCGATGCGGCTGCCGCTGGCGACCGAGCGCGTGATGTTCAGGATCAGATTGGCAAACTTGATGAGTTCCACCAGGATCTGCGACATGTAGTTATAGAGCGCGATGACCTGCCCCTGCGTGAGCGCGCCGGAGTCGACGCGCACCGCGCCGGTGCGCAGGATGGCGACGATGGCGAGGTTGACGATCACGTAGGTCAGTGGGTTCAGCAGCGCGGAGATGCGGCCGACGAATCGCTGCATGTGCGTAAGATCGGCGTTTTTCTCCGAAAACACATCCGTCTCTCGGTTTTGCAGGCGGAAGGCACGGATGACGCGGACGCCGTCGAGATTTTCGCGCGTCGCGCCGAGGACGCGGTCGAGCTTTTCCTGCACCCTGCGATAGAGCGGGATGCAGGCAAGCATGATCGCAAAGACGACGGCGAACAGCGCCGGGATCGTCACGACGAAGACGAGCGCGGCCTTCGCATCGACAGTGAAGGCCATGACCATTGCGCCGAACACGACAAACGGCGAGCGCAGCAGGAGCCGCAGCGTGAGATTCAGGCCATTTTGCACCTGATTCATGTCGCTGGTGAGGCGCGTGAGGAGCGTCGGCGTACCGACCCGGTCGAGGTCGGCATAGCTGAGCGTCTGGATGTGGGCAAAGAGCGTATCGCGCAGGCTGGCGGTGAAGCCGGTGGCCGCGCGGGCGGCGAAATACTGCGCCGTGACCGAGCACAAAAGACCCAGTAACCCAAGGCCGATCATCCAGCCGCAGCGGGAGAGGATATAGCCCTTGTCGCCGTTTGCGACGCCGACGTCGATAATGCTCGCGACGATCAGCGGGATCAGCAGCTCGAGCAGGGCCTCCGTCAGCTTGAACAGCGGCGCGAGGATGCTGTCGCGGGTATGGGGCTTGAGATAGACGAGAATACGCTTCATGGCATTACTTCCTGTTGGCGGCAGCACCGCATTTCTGAATCTCTTGTGCAAATTGTGCAGCGATGCCCTGAATTTTACTGATAGTGTATTATACCATATTCTTTCCGCGTTTTCCAGCCGGGACGCAAAAAAGCGGGCTGCGGCGCGGAAAATGGCGCGCATTTGGGGCGGAATGGGCGGATTTTTCCAGCGTATGCGGCGCGGAGAGTTGCATTTTGCGCGGGACTGTGGTATTTTATCCATGATTGCAGAATTTTCTATGGGGTGAGTATCATCAAACGTTTTTTGCTGCTGCTGTTTTTGCTGCTGGCGCTGACGACCGGGGCGGCCGCCGCCGGGACGATCACCGATCTGCGGACGGACTGTCTCGTCGCGGGCAACGGATCGTGCCAGGTGACGCAGACGGTGACGATCGAGTTCACCGGCATTGAACAGAGCCTGACCATCCCGCTCGGCGCGAATGCGAAGCGCGCGTCCATTGCGGGCTATCGCGCGCAGAAAACCGTCGAGGACGGGTATACGCTGTTCCAGCTGAAGGACGACGCCGGATTCGCCGGGAGCCGGACGTTCACCGTCACCTATACGCTCGCCGGCCTTGTGACTGAGACGGACGGCGAGCAGACGCTGGCGCTGCCGCTGCTGTGCCCGAAGTGGGACTATCCGATCGAGCATTTCTCTTTCACGGTGACGATGCCGAAGGACATCGAGACCGTGCCGGGCTTTTCCAGCGGCTATTATGGCGACGTCATTGAGGACTATATGACTGCCGCGCGGCAGGGGGCCGTCCTGCTCGGCGATCTCGACACCGCGCTCAAGGATCACGAATCGCTGACGATGACGCTTGCGCTCGGGCCACGCTATTTTACCGGGACGTATTCCGGCTGGTCGGCCAACTGGGTGGCAGCGGCGTTCTGCATTTTGTTTGCGGTGCTGGCGCTGGGGTATTGGTTCGTGACGCTGCGCAGTCCGCGGCTGTCGGTCTCGTCGCGGTCGCTGCCGCCGGATTCGGCGCTGCCGTGCGATCTGCCATTTCTGCTGGCGGGCGCGAAGCCGGACTTCAACATGCTGCTCTGCCACTGGGCATCGCTCGGCTATCTGTCCATCGCCGTCGACCCGCAGGGGCACGTTTCGCTGCTGCGGCACATGTACATGGGCAACGAGCGGCGGGGTCTCGAGTGCAAGCTTTTTGCCGCGCTCTTTGCCAGGGCCGACCGCTGCGACGGCGCGAGCATTCATTATAAAAATACCGCCAAAAGCGCCGCCGGGGCATTGGCCCGGTTCTGGGGCAGGAGGCTCTATGAGCGGGGGAGCGGGAATGTGCTGGTAATGCGGGCGCTGGCGGCGCTCTGCTCCGGCGTGGCCTTGCTGTCGGCGGCGAGCTTTCTGCTGCCGGTGCTGCCGCTGCGGTGGCTGGTGCTGGCGCTCTGCTTTGTGCTCGGCGCGGCGATGAGCGCTTGCGTGCAGCTGGCGGCGATCCGCTGGTATCTGCGGCGGGTGCCGGTGCTGGCGCTTGGCGGCGCGTGCGCCGTGGCGATGCTGGTGCTGGGCAACCTCAGCGGGACGTTCCCGCTGATGCTGCTGGCCGCGGCGCTCAGCGCACTGACCGGTGTGCTCACGCGGCACGGCGGACAGCGGAGCCGCGCGGGCGGACGGCTGCTGGGGCAGGTTTTGGGATTCCGGCAGTTTTTGCGGCGCGTGACGCCGTCGCACCTGCTGATGCGCTTACAGCGCGACCCGCAGTATTTTTACCGGACGCTGCCCTATGCAGAGGCGATGGGCCTCGGCGCGGCGTTCGCGCGGAAGTTCGGCGACACGGAGCTGGACCCCTGCGAATGGTACAATGAGCCGAACCTGCCGCGCACGGCGGAGGGCTTCTATGAGAAGCTGAAGGAGACGCTGGCACTGCTGAATCTTTCGATTCAGTGCTGACGCTCCCCCAGTCATGCTTCGCATGACAGCCCCCTCTTGGTAGAGGGGGCCTTCCGCTGCGGCGGGATTTGGGCGGCAGAGTCGTCCGCCCCTACAAGGTGCGGCGAAAAATTGGGCAAGATAGAATGACTATGAGAATTACAGGTGAACGATATGTACGAGATCATCACAAAGGAGCAAATCCCGGAATATGAGGCGTTTGTCCAGTCGCATCCGAAGGGCAACTTTGCCCAGAGCTGGCTCTGGAGCAAGCAGAAGCCGATGTGGGACTGGGACGCCGTCGCCGTGCGCGGTGAAGATGGCAAAATCAAAGGGACGATGGCGCTGATGACGCGGAAGGTGCCCGGCATTGGCAGGACGCTGATGTACGGCTGCCGCGCGCCGGTCTGCGATCTGGACGACCGGGAGACGTTTGCCCAGCTGTTGGAGGGGGCCAAGGCCCTCGCGAAGCAGAAGAAAGCCTACGTCATCAAGATCGACCCGGACGTGCCCTCGTCCGACACGGCCTTTGCCGAGATGCTCCGCAGCTTCGGCTTCCGGGGCAAGGAGGGCGGCAAAAACTTCGAGGCCATCCAGCCGCGCTACGTCTTCCGCCTGAACATCGAGGGGAAGACCGAGGATGAGATCATGGCGGGGTTCCACCAGAAGTGGCGCTACAACATCCGCCTCGCTGCGCGCAAGGGCGTGACCGTGAAGGTCTGCGGGAAGGAAATGGTGCCCGCGTTCGCCGAACTCATGCTGACGACCGGCGTGCGCGACGGCTTCGTCACGCGAAAGCCCGAATATTTCTCCGCGATGCTCGACAACCTTGGCGAGCACGCGCGGCTCTATATGGCGTTTGACCCCGAGGGGACGCCGATTGCAGGCACGCTCGCGATCTGGTATGGCGACAAGGTCTGGTATCTGTATGGCGCGTCGAGCAACGAGCACCGGAATCTGATGCCGAACTATCTGCTCCAATGGAGCATGATCCAGTGGGCCGTGGAAAAGGGCTGCCGGATGTATGATTTCCGCGGCGTGAGCGGCGACGTGTCGGAGGACAACCCGCTCTACGGCCTGTTCCGCTTCAAGCAGGGCTTCGGCGGCGACTTCACCGAGTTCGTCGGCGAGATGGATCTCGTGCTCAGCCCCGCGGTCTACTGGGCTGTGGAGCACGGGACGAGCATCTTCAAGGAGCTGCGCAAGCAGGTCTATCTGATCAAAAACCGGGGCAAATAACGGAGGCTGCGTATGAAACGCTATCTGGTCGAGCGCGAGCTGATCCAAAACAACATTCAGGTACTCCAGAAAAAGGCGGGCAGCGCCGTGATCTGGGCCGTGCTGAAGGGCAACGGCTATGGACTCGGTCTGCTGCCGATGGCGGAGACCTGCCGCGCGGCAGGTCTCGATCACTTTGCGGTGACGGAGATCGCCGAGGCCCGCGCGCTGCGCGAGGGCGGCTTTGAAACGGAGCCGATTTTGATGCTCCAGCCGACGGCGGACGCCGACGAGATCACCGCGCTTTTGCCGCTGCACGTGATTTTCACGATCTCGAACACGGAGGACGCCTCCGTCCTCGCGGGCCTCGCGGCCCAGGCGGGCGTGACCGCCGAGGCGCACATCAAGATCGACACCGGCATGGGCCGATACGGCTTTTTGCCGGAGGAGATGGAGAAGATCACGCCGGTCTATCATTATATGGACACCATCCATGTGACCGGCATCTATACGCATCTGCACTCGGCGTTCTGCGACAAGAAAGCCACGAAGGCGCAGATTGAATCGTTCAACCGCGTGCTCGCCGCGCTGCGCGAGGCGGGCATTGAACCGGGGATGGCGCATATTCTCAATTCCTCCGGCGTGCTGCATTTTTCGGGCGCGGCGATGGACGCCGTGCGCGTCGGCTCGGCCTTGCTTGGCCGCGTCCACGGCGGGCATGGGCTGAAGCGCGTCGGGTACTGCGAGACGCAGGTGGAAGAGCTGAAATGGCTGCCCAAGGGGCACACGACGGGATATGGCGCGGGATGGAAGGCGAAGCGGCCGACGCGCGTCGCAATTCTGCCCGTCGGCTGGTACAACGGATTTGGCTGCGAGATGGGCAACGATTTATTTCGCTTCCGCGACTGTCTGCGGCGCATCGCCGCAAGCCTGCGCGTGATGCTCTTCGGGAAAGCCTATTATGTGACGATCAACGGCAAGCGCTGCAAGGTGCTCGGCCATATCGGGATGCTGCACACGGCGGCGGACGTCAGCGGCATCCAGTGCTCGCTGGGCGACATGGCGCGCGTGGAGATCAACCCGCTGATGCAGAAGGGGATGGACGTGGAATGGCGGTAACAATGGGACACCCGATCGCCGCGATCGCGACCGGGCACGGCCGGAGCGGCATCGGGATCCTGCGGATGTCCGGCGAGGGCTGCATCGAACGCGCCGCGAAGGTCTTTACCCGTGCGGACGGCAAGCCGCTGGAGGCTGCGGAGGATCGGAAGCTCGTGCTTGGCACGATGACGGACGCCGAGGGGCGGCCCGTCGACCACTGCATGGCATTTATTTCTCGCGCGCCGCACTCCTATACCGGCGAGGACACCGTGGAATTTCAGTGCCACGGTTCGCCCGCCGCGCTGACCGCCGGACTGGAGGCTCTGTTTGCCGCCGGATTCCGGCAGGCCGGGCCGGGCGAATTCACGCGCCGCGCGTTTTTGAACGGCCAGATGGACCTGACACAGGCAGAGGCCGTCATCGACCTGATCGACGCTGAGACCGCCGACGCGGCGGCGAATGCCGCCGGGCAGCTTGCGGGCGCGATTTTACGGAAAATTGACCCGATTTATGACAATTTAGTGGACATTTTGGCGCATTTCCACGCCGTTCTGGACTATCCGGACGAGGACATCGACCCGTTTGAGCTGGCGCAGTTTGCGGGACAGCTGGACGGCGACGCAAAGGCGCTGAACCGCCTGCTCGCCACCTGCCACCGGGGACGCATCGTGAAGGACGGCCTGTCCGCCGTCATCCTCGGCAGCCCGAACGCGGGCAAGTCGAGCTTACTCAACTGCCTCGCGGGCTTTGACCGCGTGATCGTCACCGACATTCCGGGCACGACGCGCGACGCCGTGGAGCAGACCGTCCGGCTGGGGCGGCATCTGCTGCGGCTGCTCGACACGGCGGGCATCCGGGAAACGGACGATCAGATCGAGCGCATGGGCGTGGAGCGGAGCCTTGCCGCCGCGCAGGAAGCGGATCTTGCGCTGTTCGTCGTCGACGGGAGCAAGCCGTTCTCCACAGAGGATCAGGAGGCAATGGACGCGGCGCTCGGCGCGCGGGCGTGCATCGCGCTGATGAACAAGACCGACCTTGGTCAGGTCATCGAGGCGTCCGATCTGCCGTTCGACTACATCGTTCCCATTTCGGCGAAGAATGGAGCGGGGATGGAGCTGCTCGAACAGGCGATGGACATGCTGTTCGCGGACGATGCGCCGTGCGACGGCTCACTGCTGACGAACGCGCGGCAGGCCGAGGCCATCGTCCGGGCGCGCGATTCGCTGCGTCTTGCGCAGCGGTCGATGCAGGCAGGACTGACGCCGGACGCCGTCCTCGTCGACGTGGAGGCCGCAATGCTGGCCCTCGGCGAGGTCACGGGCCGGACGATGCGCGAGGACATCACAAATCGAATTTTTGAACGCTTCTGCGTTGGAAAATAATTTTTTGAGGCATAAAAATGATTTATTTGGACAATTCCGCGACGACAAGGCCGAATGAAGCCTGCGTAGCCGCGATGAACGAACTGCTGACGGAGTGCTGGTTCAATCCGTCGTCGGTCTACCGGCCGGGCATGGATGCGGCACACCGGCTGAAAACGGCGCGGGCGCAGGTCGCGCAGGCGCTCGGCGCGGAGACAGAGCGCGTATTTTTCACCTCCGGCGGCACCGAGGCCGACAACTGGGCCATTTTTTCCACGGCGAAGCGCCTCGGCAAGCGCGGGCGCCACATCGTGACGACCGCCGTGGAGCACCACGCCGTGCTGCATCCGATGCAGCAGCTGGAGGCACAGGGCTTTGAGGTGACGTATTTGCAGCCGGATGAGACGGGCTTCGTCTCGGTCGAGGCGTTGAAGGCCGCGCTGCGGCCCGATACGATTTTGGTGTCCATCATGATGGTCAACAACGAATCCGGCGCGGTCATGCCGATCGCGGACATGGTGCGCGCGACGCGGCGGCTGGCGCCGCTGGCGCTGTTCCACACGGACGCCGTGCAGGGCTTTCTGAAAGTCCCGTTCAAGGCAAAGACGCTCGGGGCCGACCTTATTTCGATCTCGGGACATAAAGTCCACGGCCCGAAGGGCGTCGGCGCGCTCTACATCAAGCCCGGTCTGCCGCTGCCCGCGTTCATCCACGGCGGCGGACAGGAGGGCAATTTCCGCTCCGGGACGGAGAATGTACCGGGGATCTGCGGGTTTGGCGCGGCCGTGGCCGCGACGGACGCGGCGGCGGACATCGCCAAAATGGCGCGGCTGCGCGATCTGGCGCGGGAGATTTTGCCGGAGGTTCCGGGACTCGTGCTGATCGGGGCGCAGGAAGCGCCGCACATTGTGAACCTGTCGCTGCCCGGCGTGCGCTCGCAGGGGATCATCAACTGTCTGCAATCGGAGGGCATTTTTGTCTCGGCGGGTTCAGCGTGCTCGAAGGGGCACAGGAGCCACGTGCTGGAGGCGATGAAGCTGGCCCCGGCGGTCATCGACGGGTCGGTGCGCGTGTCGTTCTCGGCGGAGAACGAGGAGCAGGATGTCTATGCGCTGCGCGAGGCGCTGATAAAGGCGAAACAGACGTTGAAGGGATAGTATTCCACAATGCATGAAATTTGCAAATTTCTAAAATAGAATTTGTAGGGGCCGATGCCTTCATCGGCCCGCTTGCACGATTTAAAATTTACCTTCGCAGCCGTAGGGGCGGACGCCCCTACAAGGTGCTGCGGAACATCGGAAGATAAAACCCCCGCGCTGTTCTCGGAACAGCGCGGGGGTTTTTATGGGTGGGATCACTCGTCCCAGTCGTCGCTTTCGCGATGGCAGCGGCAGCAGAGCGCCTTGCCCTTTTCCACGAGGCCCTTGAGTTCGTCGAGATAGCTCACGACGACCAGAACCGCGCCCGCGGCGACCATGATGCCGCCGATCAGCTTCAAAAGTCCTTTAACTGCTTTCTTCATATTGGTATCCTCCTTATCTGTAGATCACATAATCATTCTT
>ENA-UOJO01003248-UOJO01003248.1-human-gut-metagenome-genome-assembly--contig:-P57-NODE-3248-length-15670-cov-9.346718_pt1 | contig 15670 bp, 9 predicted proteins | sample MGYA00242351_ERZ723898 | MGnify/ENA metagenome assembly ERZ723898 | reverse complement strand
AAAATCTCCCCCTTCCCCGAAGGGGAAGAGCGCTCTGCGAGCGCGGTCGGGGGGATGGGGGGAAGAAAAGCGGCTAAAGTAAAAAAAAGGCAGGCAACCAAACCCGCCGCCCCCCACAAAAAAACAAGCTACACCAAATTATTTACGGAAAAGGGGTATCGCACTATGGATCAGATCCTGAAAACACTGGAAGATGACGCCACACTGACACCCGCACAGCTTGCCGTCATGTTTGACAAGGAGGAGGGCGATATACGCGCTCTCATCAAGGAATACGAGGCGGAAGGAGTCATCCTCGGATATAAAACAATCATAGACTGGGACAAAACCGAACGGGAATACGTTACCGCTATGATCGAGGTCAAAACCACCCCCCAGCGCGACCGGGGCTTTGACCGCATCGCGGAAAAGATCTATAACTACCCGGAGGTGCAGAGCGTCTACCTCATGTCCGGCGGCTATGACCTGTGCGTCATCATTGAGGGACGTACCATGAAGGAAGTCGCCTTCTTCGTGGCGCAGAAGCTGGCTCCCATCGAGTTCGTGACATCCACCGCAACGCACTTCGTCCTGCGCAAGTATAAGGATAAGGGCATTATCTACGGAGCGCCGGAGATCGACGAGAGAGGAAATCTGGACTGATGGCGGCTGTAGCAATCGACTATGAGCGGATCATCCCGCGCCGCATTGCCGGAATGCCGCCCTCCGGTATCCGTAAGTTTTTTGACCTTCTGGACGGCATGACCGATGTCACCGCGCTGACGGTGGGTCAGCCGGATTTTGTCACCCCGTGGCACATCCGCGAGGCGGGTATCGAGAGCCTGGAGAAGGGAAAGACTTACTACACATCCAATGCGGGAACCATGGAACTGCGGCAGGAGATCTGCGCCTATCTTGCGCGGCGCTTTTCCCTGCAGTATGACCCGGCGCATGAGACCGTCGTGACGGTCGGCGGCAGTGAGGCGATCGACATTGCCATGCGCGCCCTGCTGGAGCCGGGGGACGAGGTCATCGTCCCGACCCCCTGCTTTGTCTGCTATGCTCCCATCGCGGAGCTGTGCGGCGCGGTGCCCGTGACAGTCCGGACACGGAGCGAGGATCGCTTCAAGCTGACGCCGGAACTGCTGGAATCCGCCATCACCCCGCGCACGAAAATGCTGGTGCTGGCGTACCCGAACAATCCGACCGGCGCCATCATGGATGCAGATGATCTGGAAAAGATCGCCGGAATCCTGCGGGAACGCCAGATTATCGTGCTGTCGGACGAAATATATGCCGAACTGACCTACGGCAGACGGCACGTTTCCATCGCGTCCCTGCCCGGAATGCGCGAGCGCACCGTGCTTGCCAGCGGATTCTCCAAGGCGTACGCCATGACAGGCTGGCGGCTGGGCTACCTCTGCGCACCGGAGCCGCTCGCCCGGCAGATGCTCAAGATACACCAGTATGCCATCATGTGCGCGCCGACCACCTCCCAGCTTGCCGCCGTGGAGGCGCTCCGCAACGGCGACGAGGACATCGCTTCCATGACAGAGGAGTATAACCGCCGCCGCCGGTATATTTATAACGGACTGCGCAGTATCGGCATCGAGTCCTTCGAGCCGGAGGGAGCATTCTATATCTACCCCGACATCCGCCGGTTCGGTCTGCGCTCCGATACCTTCTGCGAGCGCCTGCTCTATGAGAACCGCTGTGCCATCATCCCCGGCTCCGCCTTCGGAGACGGCGGCGAGGGCTTTGCCCGTATCTCCTACGCCTACTCCGTCAAACACATCACCCAGGCGCTGGAACGCATCGAGGCGTTCGTGCGTAAACTGTAAAAAAACCACAGGGGGACTCCGAAAGAGTCCTCCGGTGTTTGTTAATAAATGAAAAACTGAAGTGGGAAGTGTACATAATGTCAAAGCGGGTAGTCATCGCCTGTTCCATGGCAACCTGTTGCGCTGAAAAGGAATGCCGAAGAAATTTTGGGCAGCATCCAATTTCATAATTAAAATTTCCCGTGCCTTGTGTGCTTCCAATGTTTCAGGCAATTCCTTCATGATCCGTTCCGCATCATAGGGGGTGCCTGCGTTATAGCGGAGTTCGTTGCTCTTTTTGCGGACAGAAAAGGACTTGCGATTGGTTTTCCATGCATCCTGTATCATTTGGACAGCTTTTTTGCCGGTCACATTTTCACTGAAGTAATCATCCAGAGTCAGCGGACGTATATACTCCGGCAATGGTGCATACGTTCTTATGATATCGACTATCACTTCGGAGGAAACTTTCATAATGTCCGGGGAGCCGGCGTTGTCGTCTTCAGACTTCAAAGCGTCCAGCATCCCGGGCAATACATCCAGCATTCGGCGCAGGTATTCCCGGTAGAACGCAGTTCCGATTTCATGCTGGATCTTTCGTACGGTATTGCTTTTCATTACTTCCGTATTGGTCAACCCCGCTTCAACGCGGCAGACAACGGTTCTGCGTATCACCTCTTGTGCAACTGCCTTTACGTCTGCGTTTGCACTGATGACAACTGCTGAATAGTTAGTCAAGTGTTCCTTTATGCCAAAATCGTCTGTCTTGATGGTTTCAATAGCATGTTGGTTAAAACGAGTGTTTACCATGTCATCCACGATGATGGGGACACCCTGAACTTGGTATTTGAGTGCATTGATAGTGGAACGAGTAAAATCCTGTGCCGCAACCTTAGGCTTTTGCCCAATCATCATTTTTAGCAACGTTTCAAGGAAGGTGGTTTTGCCCGCCTTGCTTTGCCCATATAGCAATCCGAACACGGGATAGGGCAGTTGATTTTGATCGTATCGAGCTGCCGTATCACGCATTATTGCCATAAATGGGGAACAGAAAAACCAATTGGCAAACTCAAAATAACGGTATTGCATAGACAGATACTCTCCGTGAAATGCTGAAAAGCCCTCCATGTATTTCAGAAAGAGACGCACGTCCCGCTGTATTTCTTCTGACGCCGGGGAAAGATTGATCTCCTGACCGTTCAGCGTAACACGCTCCTGCAAAACGTCGATGATCAGGCTGGGATATTCGCTACGCAGTTCGCGCTCTATATTCTTGTTCTCTATGACACGGCGGCGCACAGTCGTAACATAATCGGGTGTAATTTGTATTTTCCCCGTCTTTGTGACAGAACTGTTGACCAGTGGTTCCAATCGCTTGGCATGAGCAGCTATATCCAGAATAAACTGTATTTCTTCTCTTTTTTCTTTGTCTGGTTCAATCACGAGTGCCTTTTTTACCTTCACTGTTTGGGAAATAGGTAGTTTGTCCAGATCATCTTCTGCATTGCCACATCGAAACGCCTGGTCACCGATTTCGTCCGCACTGCCATTTTTCAGATCTTCAAATACACCTCGATACCATTCATATGCCTCCACTCCGTCCATGAAGCACACATTTTCCCGCTGGATACCGCTGAACGCGATCTGGGACATGTTGGCAGACCCGGTAATAACGCGACGGCGCCCGTCTCGTGCAGAAAGCAAGTACAATTTTTCATGTGACAGTTGCGCATGTGCCACATACAGATGCACACTACCGTCCTTCACCCGGGAAAGTAGCTTTTCCTGCGTGTTGGAAAAGCCCTTGCGCAATTTATCAAGTACTCCGGCTTGTAACGCAATAATTTCCTGCATATTAAATTGGAGGACCGACTCGCAACCGAAGATAACCTCGGCTGTTTCAAACATGTTCAGCAGTTTACTGACAAATCCGATTCCGGATGAGTATGTAATGGCATGGATCGAATCAAAGCCTTCAAATAGTTCCTGCCACGACATGGTTTCCGCGCTTTCAAAGCGGAGTCGAACTACATCAATACCAGTTCGTGGGCTGGCAGGAGCATTCGCTTCCTCTGGGATATCATCGAACATTCCCTGCTGTTGATAATCGCTCATAATATTACAAGCCTCCTATTTATGTTGAATAGCTGGCACTCGGTGCCGATTTGATTGTTTACCCACACGAACAGTATGGAGGGACATGTTTTCTCGACTTATTCACTACACCGCCATCCCCCCATCAACCCCCAGAACCTGTCCGGTGATGAAGCCAGCCTCGGGCGAGGCGAGGAACGCGACCGCGGCGGCAACGTCGGCGGGCGTCCCGATGCGCCCGAGCGGCGTGTCGGCACACAGCGCGCGGCGGGTGTCCGCATCCAGCGCGGCGTTCATTTCGGTATCAATCAGTCCCGGCTCCACGCAGTTGACCGTGATGCCGGACGGTCCCAACTCCTTGGCAAGCGCCATGGTCAGTCCGCGAAGCCCCGCCTTGGCGGCGGAGTATGCCGCCTCGCAGGACGCGCCGACCTTGCCCCACATGGAGCCTATCTGAATAATCCGTCCGGATTGCCGCCGCACCATGCCGGGAATGACCGCGCGGCAGAGGTAGAAGGCGCCGGACAGGTCGGTGTCGGTCAGGTACCGCCACTCACTGTCCGTCATGTCCTGCAGAAGTCCGATGTGCGCGACGCCCGCGCAGTTGACCAGTACCGCGGGATCACCCAGCACCGCCTGCACCTGCGCGAACGCCTCGCGCACGCAAATCGGGTCGGATACGTCTGCCCGCACAGCCAGCGCGCCCGTCGCATCCGCGACCGCCGCCGCATCCTCCTCCCGACTCCGGTACAGGAAGGCGACCCGGTCGCCCGCCGCCGCGAACCGTTCCACGCAGGCGCGCCCGATGCCGCGCGAGCCGCCGGTTATCAGTACAGTGCGTTCGCCCGTCATGCCCGCACCTCCTTCCGCATATCCGCAAAGGCACGGGCAATCCGGAAGCCTGCCGCCTCGTAGATATTGCGTGCCGGATTGTTTTCCCCCGTGTACAGCGACATGAAATCCGCGCCTGCCGCCGCGTGCCGGTGGCACATCTCGCAGAACACCAGCTTGCCGATGCCGCGCCCCCGGTAGTCCGTCCGGGTGCCGATACCGCAGAAATTGCCGCGTCCGGGCGTCCCGTCCACCGACAGGGGACCGGTATAGGACACGACCAGCCGATCCGCGCCGTGATCCACCGCCACGACAATGGGGCGGTCTGTGTGCGCCAGCACCTGCGCCGCCCAGCCGGGGTTGCGGATATTATCAAACAGCTCCGGCAGTCCCCTGTGGATCGCCGGGTCGTACAGCGTCAGCTCGATGCCGTCTGCAAGCAGTGCCGCACGGCGCTGTGCCAGTGCGGGCGGGTCGGTGTAGCCTGCCAGACGGCGGTGATAGGCGTTCTGCACGGCGAAATCCCGCCAGCCGCGCCGCTTGAGCAGAATGTACAGCCCGGAACCCATATCTACCCCCGGCAGGCAGGGATGCCAGTCGCCGCCTGCATCGGGAATCAGCCACGGCAGGTGGACGGGATTGTGGAACACGACCTCCAGCTTTGTCACGCCGGGACAGGCTGTCAGGATATCCTCCAGCTGTTCCAGCAGGTGCGCGCCGATGCCGCATCGCCGGTAGTCCGGCTCGACGCACAGGAAGGAAAGGTACCCGCAGGCGCGGGAGGCGTCCTCCGCGCCGGATGCAATGCCGACCAATCGGCTGCCGTCCCACGCCGTGACGGTGTGCCGTTCTGAACCCGCAAACCAACCGTCGCTTACCTCACGGCTGACCGGTTCCAAGCAGAGGCTTGTCTGTGCGTAGCCACGGGATATGGCGGGCGCGATGCCGTCCGGCGCTGTGCAGGCGGTATGGTACAGGCGGTGTGCCGCAGCCAACGTTGCGCTGTCTGTGTCGGTTCTGTATGTGATGCTCATCGGATCGCCTCCTATGCATTTTCTGCCTGCATTATAGCATATCGCAGCGGAAAATGCAAGGGGATTTGCATTCCCGAAACCCGGCGGCAATCAGGCACCGCGAAAATAATCCGCCGCCTACTTGCTTTTTTGCCCACACTGTGGTATACTGGTGCCATCATAATAAAACCACTGTATCACAAGGAGGCTTGCTCATGGATACTGCAACATTCGTTCCCTTTGAACAGACTGAACTGACAGACGGGTTCTGGCTTGACCGGTATGAACTGAACCGGCGCGTATCAATCGAAAACGTGCGCCGCCGCTTTGAGGACAGCGGGCGTTTTGACGCCATGCGCTTCAATTTCCTGAAGAACGGACGGCGTCCGCATATTTTCTTTGACTCGGATGTCGCCAAATGGATGGAGGCAGTCGCTTATCTGGCTGTCAAGGACCCGGAGGGAATGCAGGAGCATCTTGCCCTCTGCGAACAGCTGATCGCCTGCATGGAGGCGGCACAGCGCCCGGACGGCTATCTGAACTCCACCCATCAGCAGCTGATGCCGGAACAGATCTTCCGGGTGCGGGGAAACCATGAGCTGTACTGCGCCGGTCACCTGATCGAGGCGGCGATTGCCTACCACAGAGCGACCGGGCGGGACAGATTCCTGAAGATTATGGAGCGCTACTGCGAATGCATCCGCCGGGCGTTCATCACGGAGCGGACAGCCGCCTTCACCACGCCGGGGCATGAGGAAATCGAGCTGGCGCTGATCGCCCTGTACCGTCACACCGGCAACGCAACCTACCTGGACATGGCGCGTTTCTTCCTCACGGAGCGCGGACTGGCTTCCAACGACGCGGATGTGTATGTCGGGAACCGCCCCGGCACGCAGGATGACACCGACATCCGGCATCTGCACGAGGCAAACGGGCACTGCGTGCGGGCGCTGTACTTCTACTGCGGCATTGCGGATCTGGCGGCGGAAACCGGGGACGCACTGCTTCTGGACAACCTGCGCGATGTGTTTACGGACATCAGCAGGCGGAAAATGTACCTGACAGGCGGTGTCGGCTCGACATACCGCACCGAGAGCTTCACGGCAGCCTATGACCTGCCCAACCGGACGGCATACAGTGAGAGCTGTGCCGCCATCGCGCTGGTCCTGTTTGCCGCCCGGATGCGTCAGATCGACCGCAACGCACGCTACGGGGACGTGGCGGAGCGCGTCCTGTACAACGCACTGCTTTCCGCCACCTCGCTGGATGGGCGATCCTTCTTCTACGAGAACCCGCTGGAGATCGCGCTCTGCGAGTATGGGCGCGAGGTATCGGTGCCGGAGAACGCAAGGGAGCATCTGCCGATTCCGGAGCGGCTGGAGGTGTTCGGCTGCTCCTGCTGCCCGCCCAACATCAACCGCTTTTTCGGAAAATTCGGCAGCTTCCTCGCCCTGGTAGAGGAGGGGCACCTGACGCTGGAGCAGTACGTGTCGGCGGTATTCCGCACGCCCTTCGGCTCCGTCCGCGTCCGGGAGGCGTATGCCACCGCCGGAACCGTGACGGTGGAAGCGGACGGGTACGCATCCGATGTGCTGGCGGCGCGGATCCCTGCGTGGAGCGGCGCATGGACAGCCAGGCTGAACGGGAAGCCGGTCACGCCCACCGTGCAGGATGGGTACGCGTATTTCCCGGTGCCGTCCCGGTTCACGCTGGAGCTGGATTTCGGCATCGCGCCGGTCTTTGTGACAGCCGATCCGCGCGTGCGGGCGGATGCCGGTCGCGTAGCACTGACGTACGGTCCGGTTGTCTGCTGCCTGGAGGGCGCGGACAACGGGGCGGATATCTGGCAGATGTCGGTCGATCCGGCGGATATCAGCCGGGCAGAGGTCAGCCGGGACGGGCTGACCGGGCTTTGCACCGTCCGGATGCCGGCATACCGGGACGGGGAACCGTCCGGCGATGGGCAGGCGTGCCTGTACCGCCCGGCGGAGCCGTCGCAGACGAAGCGCGTGACCGCCACCTTCATCCCTTACTTTGCATTTGCCAACCGGGGAAAATCGGACATGGCGGTGTGGATCCGCAGGCACTGAGCGAGACTGCCGGTCGGATGCACTTTTTACAGAAAATTCAACAAGAATCCACATAATCCGCCGGATAATCAGCCGCCGCCGGTGTATAATAGGTTGTAACGGTGCCCCTCAGGGCACAGCACTTTCCGTCACAAGGGGGACTTTCCGTATGCAGAACCCGAAACTCACTGCCGACCAGGTACGCGACAACCTGGAGGTCAAGCTGGCGCGTTACTTCGGCTGTACCGCCGCCGAGGCGACCAATGACCAGATGTACAAAGCCACCGCCATGACTGTCCGGGATATCCTGACCGAAAAGCGCGGTGCCTTCAAGAAGAAGGTCAATCAGACCGGCTCCAAGCGCGTATACTATATGTGCATGGAGTTCCTGCTGGGGCGCTCGCTCAAGAACAACCTGTGCAATCTCGGGCTGGATGCAACCTACGGCAAGGCGCTGGAAGGCATGGGCTTCTCGCTGGAAAAGCTGTATGACTGCGAGCCGGATGCCGGACTGGGCAACGGCGGTCTGGGGCGGCTTGCCGCCTGCTTCATGGATTCGCTGTCCTCGCTGGATTATCCCGCCACCGGCTTCTCGCTGTGCTACGATTACGGTCTGTTCCGGCAGATGATCGTGGACGGCATCCAGGTCGAACTGCCGGACATCTGGCTGCCCGGCGGCGAGGTCTGGCTGGTGCCGCGTACCGACCGCACCTTCCGCGTCCGTTTCGGCGGGCACGTCCGGGAGGAGTGGCGCGACGGGCACTGCAATATTTCCTATGAGGACGCCGAGGAGATCGAGGCAGTCCCCTACGACATGATGATCTCCGGCGCCGATTCCGAGGCGGTCAGCCGTCTGCGGCTGTGGCGCGCGCGGGATATCCATGATTTCAACATGGGTCTGTTCACGCAGGGGCAGTACGCGCAGGCGATGGAGGAGAATACCAACGCCGAGGCGATCACCAAGGTGCTGTACCCCTCCGACAACCACGCCGAGGGCAAGCTGCTCCGCCTGACGCAGCAGTATTTCCTCTGCTCCGCTTCCTGCCAGAGCATCATCCGCGACCACATGGCGGTCTACGGCACGCTTGCCAACCTGCCGGACAAGGTTGCCATCCATCTCAATGACACGCATCCCACACTGGTCATCCCGGAGCTGATGCGCATTCTGGTGGACGAATACTTCTTCCCGTGGGAGGACGCCTGGAGCATTGTCCGGCGCGTCTGCTCCTACACCAACCACACCGTCATGCCGGAGGCGCTGGAGACGTGGAACGAGGATCTGTTCCGGCTCAAGCTGCCCCGCATTTACGCCATCATCAAGGAGATCAACGAGCGGTTCTGCCGCGAGGCATGGCAGGTCTACCCCGGCAACTGGCAGCGCATCGGCAAGATGAGCGTCATCAGCTACGGGCAGGTACACATGGCGAATCTGGCTGTCATCGGCTCGCATTCGGTCAACGGCGTGTCCAAACTGCACTCGCAGATCCTGCGGGAGAGCGTCTTCAAGGACTTCTACCGGATGTACCCGGAGCGCTTCGACAACGTGACCAACGGCATCGCGCACCGGCGCTGGCTGTGCTACTCCAACCCGGGGCTGGCGGCACTGCTGGACGAATGCATCGGCACCGGCTACCGGCACCATCCGGAACAGCTTGCGGACTTTGCCAAGTTTGCAGATGACCCGGCGGTGCTGGAACGCGTGCGGGACATCAAGCACCGGAACAAGGTCACCTTTGCGGCGCACCTGTACGAAAAGACCGGGCAGAAGCTGGACACGCACTCGCTGTTCGACGTGCAGATCAAGCGCCTGCACGAGTACAAGCGGCAGCTGCTCAACGCTCTCAACATCATCGGACTGTACCTTGACCTGAAGGACGATCCGAACCGGGATGTTCAGCCCATCACATTCCTGTTCGGTGCCAAGGCGGCGCCCGGCTACCAGATGGCAAAGCGCATCATCCAGCTTTTGTGTATGCTGAGCAAGGAGATCGGCTCCCAGCCTGCCATCCGCGAAAAGCTGAACGTGGTGTTCCTGGAGAACTACGACGTGACCACCGCCGAGCGGCTGGTTCCCTCCGCCAACATCAGCGAGCAGATCTCGCTGGCGGGCAAGGAGGCAAGCGGCACGGGCTGTATGAAGCTCATGATGAACGGCGCACTGACCATCGGCACCCTGGACGGCGCCAATGTGGAAATGCTGGATGCCGTCGGCAAGGAGAATATGTTCATCTTCGGACTGACCAGCTCCGAGGTGGAGGAGCTTTGGCTCCGCGGCTACCGTTCGGCGGATTACTACGCCAACAACGAGCGGCTGGGGCGCATCCTGAGTGCGCTGTCCGTCGGCTTCGGCGGGGAGTCCTTCTCGGATATCGCCGGCTACCTGCTCAACGGTCACGGCGTGGCAGACCCGTATATGTGCCTTGCCGATTTTGAATCCTACCGCATGACGCATCAGTCCGCCGTGACGCAGTATCGCAACCGCACCGCCTGGACCCGGATGTCGCTTCTCAACACCGCGCACTCCGGCTTCTTTGCCGCCGACCGCAGCATCCGCGAGTACGCCGACCGCATCTGGAAGCTGAAGCCCGTACAGTGAGGGCGGCGGGCAAACTGCCTGTCTGAAAAACCTTTTTGAAGGATAAAGACGTCGGGGGCTTCCGGAAAGAAGCCCCCGTGCCCTTACATCGGATCCGGCGGGGCTTGCCCCAAAACACTTACCACTCACCGAGGTACACATATACTATGCTACCAAAGAATCCGGCGGAGGCGCTGACCTCCGTCACCTTCGAGAAATACGGAACCGGAGAGCGGGCAGGCGAGAACCTGACCCGCTTCGGTGCGTTCGCGTGGGGGGAGGTCGTGTCCCTGCGGGTCGGTTGCCCGCGGCGGCTGGGCGTCACGGCAGTGGTGCTACGCATCAATCGCGACGGGCAACCGCCAAAGGATATGCCCTTCACTTTCCTGTCCTCGGATTACGAGCAGGGACAGGACATCTGCGAACTGGAACTGGATACCGCCGCGCTGTGCGGGCTGGATGCCGGCGGGCGTCGGAGCGGACTGTTCTTCTACCGCCTCCTGCTGGTGCGCGATCAGGACACTCTGTTCACGGACAGCCGCAACAACGTGGATTTCACACTGGGCGCGGACGGCGGACAGGCGTTCCGTCTGCTGGTGTACGACGGGGGCGACCCGGTGCCGGAATGGTTCGGGCAGGGTGTGCTGTACCATGTGTTCGTGGACAGGTTCCGGCGCGGCGCGGGCGCAGTCCGCTACCGGACCGGCGCGCGCGGCGCCGTCATGGAGCCGGACTGGGCACACGGTATCCCGCCCTTTGCCGAACGGCAGGGCGACAGCCTTGCCAATAATACCTTCTTCGGCGGCAACCTGTGGGGCGTGGCGGAAGCGCTGGACTATCTGGCGGATCTGGGCGTGCGGGTTCTGTACCTCAGCCCGATTTTCCGCGCCTACTCCAACCACAAGTACGACACGGGGGATTATCTCGCCGTGGACGAGGGCTTCGGCGGCGAGGCGGCGCTGGACGCCCTGCTGGACAAGGCGCAGCGGTACGGCATCGCGGTCATTCTGGACGGTGTGTTCAACCACACCGGGGACGACAGCCGCTACTTCAACCGCTACGGCACCTATCCGGACACGGGTGCCTATCAGTCGCCCGACTCCCCCTACCGCGACTGGTACGAGTTTTCCGAGTGGCCGGATCGGTACGCATCGTGGTGGGGCATTCCCATTCTGCCCAAGCTCAACCACAAAAACGACGTCTGCCGCTCCTTCTTCACGGGCGTGGACGGCGTGGGCGCGCGCTACATCCGCCGGGGCATAGCGGGCTGGCGGTTGGATGTCGCGGATGAGCTTTCGGATGATTTCCTGGACGAATTCCATGCCTCCGTGCGCGCGGCAGGAGAGGAAAGCGCGCGGAAGCCGGTCATTATCGGCGAAGTATGGGAGAATGCCGCCGAAAAGACCGCCTACGGCAGGCGGCGGCGGTACCTGCAGGGCGGGCAGCTGGACAGCGTCATGAATTACCCTGTCCGGAGCGGCATCCTCGCCTTTGTCTGCGACCGGGACGCGGAGATGCTGTACGATGTCCTGACCGAGCTGTATGCTTCCTACCCCCGTCCCGTGTCCGATTCACTGATGAATCTGATCGGCACGCATGACACCGAGCGCATTCTGACTGTACTGGGCAGTGAACCCGGCGACTATGACCGTTCCAACCGTGCGCTGTCCGTGGCGCGGCTGTCCCCGGAAAAGCGCCGCGCCGCCGCGCATCTGCTCAAGCTGGCATCGCTGCTGCAATACACCGTGTTCGGCATCCCTTCGCTGTACTACGGTGATGAAGTGGGGCTTGAGGGCTATCACGACCCCTTCTGCCGGATGCCGTTCCCCTGGGACGAGCTGGAAGAGCCTGTCCGCGCCGATCTGCTGGCGCATTACCGGGCGCTGGGCGCTCTGCGCGCGCACCCCGCCCTGAATCGCGGCGGGTTCCTGCCTGTCGGGCACGGTGCCGATTGGCTCGCCTTCCGCCGCTCCGCCGAGCACGGCTGCGCAGGCTCCGGCAACGCCGGGGATCTTTTGATCGCCGTCAGCCGCAGTTCCGAACCGGTTAACCTGGATGTGCCGCAAGGCGCGGCGCTCCTTCTGGCTGTTGGCGGTGTCTCACTCGCCTCCGGGTGCCTCACCCTGTCGCCAGACAGCGGTTGCGCCGTGCGGCTGGGGTAAAAGAGCGGGCGGCAGCCGGCAGGGCAAACCGGATCAAAAATCCGCCGCCGCCTTGACAAGGGCGGCGCAATGTGGTATCATGGTACCGGTGAACCAGAGGCACAGTCACAGTAAGTACAGGGCACCTCTAAAGCAATTAAGGAGAAAACAGTATGCAGCTTCATGAATACAGCTTCCGCATGGCGCAACCGGTCTGGGAGACCGGTACGGCACACACAATGAACCGCACGGTCAGCTTTTGCACCGATATCCCGCTGTCCGACCTGCCCGCCGGGCAACAGATCCGGCTGGCGGCGGCAGCCTCCTGCTCCTTCGTCCTGCTGGTGAACGGGCAGTTTGTCGCGCACGGTCCCGCCCGCTGTGCGCACGGCTTTTTCCGTGTGGACGAGTACGACCTGACCCCGTATCTGACCGCACAGGTCAACCGCGTCTGTCTGCGCACGGCAGGCTATAACGTCAATTCCTTCTCCTACCTCAATCAGCCCTCCTTCCTGTGCGCCGAGATCACGGCGGGCGAACAGGTGCTGGCGGCAACCGGCGCAGGGAACGCACGCGATTTCATCGCCTACGGCGTTGGCGAGCGCATACGGCGCGTCCAGCGCTACTCCTTCCAGCGCACCATGGTGGAGAGCTACGACCTGCGTCCGGGCGCCTTCTCCTACGAGAGCGACCCGCACACAGCCGCGGTACCCGTCGCTACCGGAACGGCGGAGGCAGGACGGTTCCTGTATCGGGATATGCCTTACTCCGACAATGAGATTCTACGCCCGCTGCGTGTGATCCGCACGGGACATATGCGCTACTCCGACAAGGCGTCCTACTACGACAGCCGCGAGATTTCCGCTATCAGCGATCACTTCTTCGGCTACCGCCCGGAGGAGCTGGATTGCGCCTCGCACGTCGAGGTCGGGCGGATCGACTACGACGCGGGCGAGGAAACGGCACTGCCCGCCGACGTCATCCCGCTCCCGGCGGACGGCTGGGCGGATCTTGACATGGGACGCAACTATACCGGCGTCTGGGCGCTGGACATAGAGGCGGCAGGCGACGGCATTCTGTACCTGACCTTTGACGAGGTGATACACGGCACGCTCAATCCCTTCCGCATGGGAACCTCCAATATCATCCGGATCGGCGTCAGCGCCGGGCGGTACCACCTGACCACGGCGGAGCCGTACGTCATGCGGTATCTGCGTCTGTCCGCCAAGGGGTGCGCGATCACCGTGCGCGATCTGCGCCTGTACCATATTGCCTTCCCCGCCACGCACATCACCGCGCGCTTTGCCGGACAGGATGACGCCATGCACCGTATCTTTGACGCGGCTGTCGAAACCTTCCGTGCCAACACGGTAGATATCTACATGGACTGCCCCTCCCGTGAGCGCGCCGGCTGGCTGTGCGACAGCTTCTTTACCTCGCGCGTTGAGCGCGTCCTGACCGGGCGCTCGGACGTTGAGCGCGCCTTCCTGCAGAACTTCCTCCTGCCGGAGCATTTTGCGTTTCTCCCCGACGGAATGCTGCCCATGTGCTATCCCTCCGACCACAATGACCGCACCTTTATCCCCAACTGGGCGATGTGGTACGGCGTTGAGATGGGAGAGTACCTGACGCGCACGGGTGACCGCGCCTTCACGGACAGTGCGCGGGAGCGTCTGTATGCCCTGCTTGCCTACTTTGCGCCGTTTGAGAACGAGTACGGTCTGCTGGAGGGGCTGAAGTCGTGGGTGTTCGTGGAATGGTCAAAATCCAACGAACTGGTTCAGGATGTGTCCTTTGCTTCCAATATGCTGTATGCCAGACTGCTGGACACCTGCGGACAGCTGTACGGTGACAGCGACCTGACCGGCAAAGCAGCAAAGCTGCGCGCCACAATCCTGGATATGTCCATGACCGAATCCGGCTTCTTCTGTGACAACGCCCTGCGGCAGGACGGAAAGCTGGTGCTCTCGGGTGAGCGCGCCGAATCCTGCCAGTACTATGCCTTCTTCTGCGATATCGTCACGCCGGAGAGCCATCCGTGGCTGTGGGAGACGTTGCTGCATGACTTCGGCTACGACCGTGCTACGCGCGGGCTGTATCCGGAGATCTATCCCGCCAATGCCTTCATCGGCAACTACCTGCGGCTGGATCTGCTGGATCGTTACGGTTGCCGAGAGGCGCTGTACGACAATATCAAGGGCTACTTTACCTACATGGCGGACAAGACCGGCACGCTGTGGGAGAACGTGGGTGACTACGCCTCCTGCAACCACGGGTTCGCCTCGCACGTGCTGTACTGGATGGATCATCTTGGACTGCTGACGCGGGATATGCCCGGCAAGGACGCGTCCGCAGGGGGCGCGGTATGAGTGCGCCGGACGGAAAACCGCGCCGCGGAATGCCGCTTCTGGCACGGGGAATCTGCCTGTTCCTTCTGTTTGCCCTGCTGGTTGGCGGACTGCACTGGTTCTGCCTGCACCACTATCGCAACGTAGCCTCGTGGAACGGCGCGGGGGAAGCGAAGCGGGACAGCCTGCTGTATGACGGCACGGTATATTTCCTTGCGGCGAAGGTCGGTTCCCCCGGTGTCCCCGGCAGCAGCTTTTCCAAAGACGATCTGCTTGGCGAAGTCAGACCGGCGGGGCGCGATGCGCTCCGGTACAATTACCCTGTCTACGGGGTTAAGGCGAGCGCCGGTAAGCCGCGGGACGGCTACCTGCTCGTCGTGTATGAGGACGGCGACTCCTACCTCTACTACCGGCAGGGTCTGGACAACCCGTACCGCCCGCCCGAAACCGAAACCTCTGTCCTGCCGGACGACGATCCGCCGATCGGATAGTTGTTCATTGGAGGGGGAACGCTGGTTGGAGAGGGAACACTGGGGGACTCTTGAAAGAGTCCCCCGGACCCCCTCAGAACTTTTCCCGAATTATCTGGTTGTCCGGAATCGGCACTGTTGCACGGTTCCGGGCTTTTCTTATCTTTCTGTCACGGTGGTTACAGGGTAGCTGGCGTGCCGCCCCGGTGCCCGGCGGGGGCGTGCCTTTTTGGTTGCCCGCCTACCCTGCCTTTAGTTTTGATTCTGCCCCCTATCGCCCCCTGCCCCGCGAAGCGCGGCGGGGGGGGGGGGGGGCTCGGTGAGTAGGGT
>ENA-UOJO01003236-UOJO01003236.1-human-gut-metagenome-genome-assembly--contig:-P57-NODE-3236-length-15714-cov-7.097452_pt1 | contig 15714 bp, 11 predicted proteins | sample MGYA00242351_ERZ723898 | MGnify/ENA metagenome assembly ERZ723898 | reverse complement strand
ATTTATATAATATTTTCTTTACTAAATAAATAATTAAAAAAATAGAATGCAAAATTAATTTTGCATTCTATTTTTTATTTACATATCTTTTTTTCTATAAGCTACAAAAGAAGCACTTCCAGAAGCAATCATTGCTAAAAGAACTAACATTATAGCTTTATTATCAAATGAAGAACTTGAATCATCATTATTATTGTCATTATTATTATCATCATTATTAACTGCTTCAGCTACTGAAATTGTTATTGGTGACTCACATTCTAATTTCTTACCTTCTGAATCTGTAACTTCAACATATATTTTGTAAGTTCCACTTGATGGTATCTCCCAATTATATGAAGATGTAGAACTAGATGATTTAATTGTCATCTTAGATCCATTTTTAACTGCATAGAATTTGTATTTTACACCACCATTATCACTTGTTGCTTTTGCACTTATTTTAACAGAATCTCCTGCAACTAAATTTTTAACCTTGCTTAATTTAAATGATGTAATTTCAATTGGATTTTCATTAATATCAGTATTACTATCATCATTGTTATTATCATTATCCTTAGGTTCAGTTATAGTAAACTTTAATGCTGATGATGTAACATCAGTATCTCCATCACTAACAATTACAGTAATATTATAAGTTTTTGCTTCATCAGGTGTCCAAGTAATACTTGAGCTTGAACCAGATTTTATTACAGTTTTTCCATCCATGAATTTATAAGTATAATCACCTGTACCACCAGTTGCTTTTGCAGTTAACTTAATTTTTGTACCAGTTTCTTGAGATAAACTACTTGGACTTGATGTTAATTTAACAGCTAACTTTTCTTTTTCATCATCTTTTGTAGTACTATCATCGTCTTCTCCTGTGTTCTTGTCGTCATCTTTTCCTGTATTCTTATCATCATCTTTTCCAGTATTTTTATCGTCATCTTTTCCTGTGTTCTTGTCGTCATCTTTTCCAGTATTTTTATCATCATCTTTTCCTGTATTCTTGTCGTCATCTTTTCCTGTGCTACCACCTGAACTGCTTCCATCATCATAAGCTTTCCATGATGTACCATCACAAATCATTGTACCAGTACATTTAAGACCTGCAGCATCAATATCTGTTGCTGAATCTGCTGGATATTTTGTTCCATTACCATCATTAAATATTATTAATGGATTATCATATCCTGTTGGCATTTCATATTTATATAATCCACTTGACACTTCAGTCATTTTTTCTCCTGGCCATTTTGCATTTTCTTTTACAGTTGCAGCTGTTTCATCATCATTATAAACATATGCATATGCTGCTGACCATCCTGATGGTAATTTTAAGTATGCAACATTTTTACCTTGATTAGTTGTTGAGCCTCCTGTTGTTGAGCCTCCACTTGATGAACCACCGCTTGATGAACCACCACTTGATGAACCACCACTTGATGAACCACCACTTGATGAACCATCACTTGTATCTCCACTTGAACTACCACTTGTTGTAGGATTATAAATACATGCTACTTTTCCGCCTTCAAGCTTACCACTTATTTTACCTCCAGAAACAGTAAATGTATTTCCTGATACTTGATCTTTATATGATCCATCAGCCATTGTTGTTTCACTATTTATATCAGTTCCATCACCTAAATTAATAATACAAGTTCCTTTAGTTCCTCTGTCAATTTGTAATATTTGATTATTTCCATTTGGATTTCTTAAATATTCTTTTTGTCCTACCATAGCATTACGGAATTTATTAACAGCCTTAACTTCTGGATCTTTAAATTGATCATTTCCTTTTGCTCCAAGTACGTTATTTCCTACATAATTTCCTTGTGAACCATTTGATCCATCTGGTCTACTAAAGAATAGTGGTGTACCTCCAGCTCTAGCAGTAATTGCTGCCCATGCCATTCTTATTTGCCAATCACTCATCCAACCTGATTCATGACCATTAAAATAAGTATCATGTGATTCAACCCAAGTTACTATTTTATCTGGTGTTGCATGCTCCCAATTACCTATATCACCAGCATTAAAACTTTTATTTTTTACTCTATCTCTAATTTTACCCCCATATGAACTTGCAGTCATATTCATATATGATGCATATTCATTATATGGAATATTCCTATCTTGCAAAACTTCACCATATATAAATAAGTTATCTTTATTAGCAAGTGTTACACCATTAACATCCTTCTTTCCTGTAGCTACATCCCAAAAATCATTTACTCCTCTAGAATTAGATGAATCCTTAGGATCACTTGGCACACCTATATGTTTAGCTGTATCATATCTAAATCCATCGCATCCTAAAGATATTAAATCATTACAATATTTCAAATAATATTCTTGGAAACCTTGATTTTCTGTATTTACATCTGGAAGGCCTCCCATTTGACCTAATGTACATTCATATCTGTTGTTATAATCGTTAATTTCATTAAATCCATTATCGTGATATAATTGACCTTTTCCTTTACCACCTGCAGCATTTGCTAACGCATCTGCTACTTTTCCAATTTCTGGTGTTGTGTGATTTGGAAGTACGTCTGTTATAATTTTAACGCCATACTTATCCGCTTCCTCACACATTGCCTTATAATCATCTCTTGTACCTAATTGATAATTTCCAATAGTCCAGTCAATTGGTTGGTAGTGCCACCACCATGCACCATTTGAACCATCACCATCACCATTAAGTTGCATTGGTGTTCCTTCACCATTACATTTATTAGCAGGTGAAGTTTGAACTGTAGTATATCCTGCATCAGCTATGTCTTTCATATTTTCTTTTATAGTATTAAATGACCAACAAAATGCATGAAGTATTGCACCATCTTTAGTATTACTACAAAGACCGTAATCTGTTTTTTCAGCATATGAAGTTTTATTTTCTTCCTCATTAATGTCTGGTAATAATCCATCATATGCAGACATAGTACCTATTGAAGTACTGTTGGTATTAACTTCAGCAGCATTTACTGCTATTCCTGAAAACAAACTTGAAGAAACAGCAAAAAATGTCATAATTGATGTTACTTTTTTAGATAATTTTATCATATTTACCCCCTAATTTATAAATAGTGTAAACGTTATAATTCCACACATACGTAAAATACGTATATTTCTTCTTCAATTGTAATGCATGTTATTAATAATTTCAACACATTTTTTATATTTTGTTAATTTTTTCATTGGATAGTAAGAAAAATGCTACACTAGAAATTTTTATTTTATAGCGTAGCAACTTTAATTTTAGTAAGTATTAATTATTATATTTCTTTTTTTGATGTAACACCAATTATAAAAATTGAACATGATAAAAGTGTGATTATCATAATTATATTATTTATATCAGCTGAATCAACTTTATTATCATCCTTATCAGAAGGTTCATTATCCTCTTCTATCTTTTGATATTTATATTTTATTGTAATTACATCTTCAGTATATTTACCATTTGCCTTAGATGGTCTATTAATTAATTCATAACCATCAAACTCTAATTCTTCAGAAGAATACTTATCTCCAACATCACCTGTCAAAACTTTTTCTTCTAATACAGTACCATCTGATGAATCTACATATTTAACTATTACCTTACCCTTAACTGTTTCTTGGGAATCATCCTCATCATTTAATGAATTTATAACTACTAATTGTGACAAAGTGTTAGAATTTCCACTGTCATCCTTAACATTTACAGTTATTTTTACCTCTCCTGGTTCACTTGGTGACCATGAAAAAGTATTATTTGATGAATATTTTTTCTTTATAACTCCATCTACTTTAAATTGATATTTAGTATTACCATCTCCACCAGTAACTTGCGCTTTTACAGTTACATTATCACCTACGTTTATTGATTTTGGTGTAACTGTTATTTTAGTTATTTTTATAGGATCTATATTATCTTCTTTATCATCTTTGTCTTGAGTATTATCATTATCTGACTTATCATCTTTGTCTTGAGTATTATCATTATCTGTTTTGTCATCATCATCATTAGAATCCATAATTTTATATACATATTCAACTTCTTGATTTGCTTTTGTATATTTTCCAGTTGCATTTGCTGGTATTTTTATCAATTCATATCCTTCAATTTCTTTTGATTCAGTCTTAAAGTCATCTCCAACATTTCCATTTAAAGTTTCAGAATCAAGCACCTTACCATCTTCATCTTTATATATAACTGTTACAGTTGATTTTTCCTTTATTGTAGTAGAATTAAAGCTTGACTTATCTACTAATATCATAGATGACCTACCATTTAATGTTACATTGCCGCTAGCCTCACCTAAAGATTCTATTCCTGCTTTTGTATCATTAGCTATAACAACATATTCACCACTTGGAAGATTTATTGAAGAATCGTTTGAATCTGCATTAAATAAACAAACTATTTTATTCCATTCACCTGACTTATTATTTTCTAATAAATATCCAATTTGTTTATTAGTTGAAGTATTTAACCATTGTATTTTATTAGCTGAACCATAAGTTGGATCTCTAAAGGCTGAAAAATTCTTTCTTATTTTTATTAGACCAGAATAATATTCATTAACATCACTATATGTTTTTAATCTGCTCCAATCTAATTTGTTAATATCAGGACTTGATTGATAACTATTATGATCCCCTAATTTGCTTCTTGCAAATTCTTCTCCAGCTTGCATAAATGATATTCCTTGAGATGTAAGAACAATACTAGCAGCAAGCTTATTCATTGATACAATATCATCATATCTTTGTCCATCTTGATTTTTTCCAGTTGACATACATAAAATATCATAAAGTGCATGATTATCATGACATGAAGTATATGTTATAACTTGAGATGGTTGTTTTGACCAAATATTTTGATTAACATTATCATAATCACCACACATAGCCTTCATTCCTGCTATTACTTCTGTTTGTCTGCTTCCATTACCAGTAACCCATCCAGCATTTGATAATTTTCCATCCCATGTGTTACCTTTTATTGCATCTCTAGCATTATCACTAAACACAGCAATATTACCATCTAAATTTTTAATATTAGCTTTATTACCATATCCAGCCATGGAATTCTTAGAACCGTCACCACACCATGGTTCTCCCCACATTTTTATTTGTGGATCAATTTTATTTAATGCATTTCTTACTTCTGTTAAGGTGTTATTATCAATTATTCCCATAAGGTCAAATCTAAATCCATCTAAATGATATTCTTCTGCCCAATAAACCATAGAATCAACTATAAATTTACTATACATTGGCTTTTTAGTATCAAATGAATTACCACATCCAGACCAATCAGTTGAAGTATAATAATATCCTGGTACAGTTCTTTCAAAAGGTGAATATTCATTTTTTTGGAAATCATTTTGAGAACCACCTTGCCCAAATGGTGCATAAGAATGATTATATACAACATCCATTATTACACCAATACCAGCATCATGAAGAGCTTTTACCATTTCTTTTAATTCAGTAACCCTTGCATTTCCATCATAGGGATTACTAGAATAAGATCCTTCTGGAGTATTAAAGTTCTTTGGATCATATCCCCAGTTAAATTGTGAATCACTTCCTGCTTCATCTACAGATGCATAATCATACATTGGTAATATTTGAACATGTGTTACTCCAAGTTCCTTTAAGTGATCAATACCTGTTTTTATATTTCCTTCATTTTTATATGTTGTTCCTTTCTCTGTAAATGCTAAATATTTACCTCTATTTTTTTCACTTATTCCAGAATCCTTATCATATGAAAAATCCTTAACATGAACTTCCCATACTACTGCATCTGTTTGATTTGGAGAATCTACTCTCTTATCATTTTCCCAGCCAGCTGGATCTGTTGAATCTAAATCAATTACCATTGATCTATTCCCATTTATTCCTGTTGTTTTTCCATAAATATCTGGAGTTTCTGCTCCATCTACACTATATGTGTAATAAGTATTTTTTATATCGCCAGACACTTCTACTGACCATACTCCAGAATTATCTTTTTTCATATCTAATGTTTCTATTTTTTCAGGTTTTACTTTTTCCTTAGAAGTATCATCACTTCCTGTTGTATAACGGTTAAGTTGAACTTTGCCAGCCTTCGGTGACCACACCTTAAATGTTGTCTTATCCTTTGTATATGTACAGCCTAAATCGTTTCCATTATACGATACATAATCATCAGCAAATGCCATTTTAGTAGTTGGCATATTAGTTAGTACCAATGTAGACATTACAAATGATGCTAAAATTGTAGATAATATTTTTTTTAACTTCATTACATCCCCTCCTGTAATTTATAAGTTGATTATACATACCATTCTTTCAAAAAACAACTTATTTTTACAACTTATATAAAAATCAAGAAGGTTTGCCTCAGTACAAACCCTCTTATTATATTACTAAAAATGTATTTTTCTTTTTCTCATTCCAATATTTATAATAAGTGCAAGAGACATCATAATTGTAAGAAGAGAGCTGCCTCCATAACTTATTAATGGAAGAGTAATACCTGTTATAGGCAATAATCCAATAGTCATACATATATTTTGAGTAATGGCAAAAATGAAATATGATACCATTCCTATACATATTACTTTTGCAAAATTATCTTCAGTATTTTTTGCTATACTCACAATTCTAGATATGAGTATAAAATATAAAATCAGAAGAAATATTGCACCAACAAATCCCCATTGTTCACCAATTGCTGAAAAAATAAAATCAGTTTGTATTTCTGGAACATGAGTCCCTGTATATCCTGGAGATACTTCTGATGAAAAAGATGGTCTCTCTCCAATAAGTCCACCTGCACCAATTCCTATAATAGATTGATTTAATTGATAGCTATCTGCTGAATCTTCAGTATCTGGATTTAAAAATGTTAATATTCTTTGCTTTTGATGATCTTTTATTACTCCAGTTGGCCATAAAGCTATTACTGCCACAAAACAAAATAAAATACCACCAATAATAATTTTTTTATCAATTCCTGCTATAAAAACTATACCAAGCATTATAAAGAAACATACAAGAGTCATACCCATATCTGGCTGAGCTGCTATAAGTGCCATGGGAATAAGTGCATATATAGCTATCTTTGCAAAATTCTTAATATTGTTTATTTCAAAATCACATTCATTTAATATTTTAGCTTCCATAAGGATTATGGTGAATTTTGCAAGTTCTGCTGGTTGTAATTCCATAAATCCAAGACTAAGCCATCCTTTAGCTCCATTAATTTCCTTACCAATTATTAAAACTAATACTAATAAACCTACAGTTACCCAATAAAGAATAGGAACAAATCTATAAATAGCTCTATAATCTATTACTAATAAGAAATACATTACAATTAATGATAATAAAAACCAACGTAACTGTTTAGATATAAAAAAGAAATTGCTAATTCCATCTACTCTGCCTTTTGTGCACAAATATATATTTAACATCCCAAAAGATACTAATAACAATATAGATATAAGAAGCTTCTTATCAATCTCTCTAATAAGTCTAATATCTAATTTAAATTGACTAAAAAACTCACCAATCTTTTCCACTACTTTTAACACTTCCACTTCTAGTTTTATTTATAATTGTTACCACAAGATTATTATATAAATAAAACTTTATTTTATACATAAAAAGCTGAATACATATGCTTAAACATTGTAAACAGCTAATTAATTATCTTCCTCTTACACTTTTTATAGGTATATTTGCTACAAGTGAAGTTGAACCTTCACCTTCAACAACATCCCCCTTGTTTAAGGCTATTTCAACATCTTCACTATCTATTTCAATATATTTAGATAAAACTTGTAATATTTCATCACGCATTTTTTCTAATACCTCTTCTGGAATATCACCCCTATCATGAATTAAGATAAGTCTAAGCCTATCTTTTGCTACATCTTTGGGCTTTAGCTTATTACCAAAATTAAAAAATCCCATGTTTTATCCCCCTTTTATTTACGACTAAATATTCTTTTAATAGAAGATAATATACCATTACTTTTTGAATGTAATTCCATTAAAGGTACATCTTCGCCTAATATTCTTCTAGCAATATTTTTAAAGGCTTGACCTGCATAAGATCCATCTTCTAAAACAATAGGTTCTCCTTTATTTGTTGAAACTGTAACATTTTCATCTGCAGGAACAACACCTATTAATTTTACTGATAATGTTTCTATAATGTCAGCTACATCAAGCATATCTCCTCTTTGTGTCATATCATAATTCAATCTATTTACAATAACTGAATGATCATCTAATCCCTTTGCATCAAGTTTTCCTATAACTCTATCAGCATCTCTAACTGAAGTTATTTCAGGATTTACTACTACTAAAGCTCTGTCAGCTCCAATAACAGAATTTTCAAATCCTTGCTCAATACCTGCAGGACAATCTATAAGAACATAATCAAATTCTTCTTTTAATTCATTTACTACTTTTAACATGTCTTCAGCATCAATATCATCTTTATCCTTTATTTGTGCTGTTGGAAGCAATGATAGATTAGGAAATCTTTTATCCTTTATTAATCCTTGTTTTAATCTACATCTTCCTTCTATAACATCTATAAGTGTATATACTATTCTATTTTCTAATCCCATTAATACGTCAAGATTTCTAAGTCCTGTATCTCCATCTATTAATACAACTTTCTTTCCAAGTGCAGCTAAAGCCGTACCAATATTAGCAGTTGTAGTTGTTTTACCAACTCCTCCTTTTCCTGATGTAATTACAATAGATTCTCCCATTAATTAATCCCTCCAAATATTTATACGTTTGTAATAAATTTAAATTATAAAATTTTATAGCACGAGTTTATGTCTCAATTATTTTTTCTTAAAGTTATATATACTTATTATTAAGATATGGTTCTACAAGAATTGAATTATCTTTAATCTTTGCTACTTCTGGATATTTAGGCTTTTCAGAATCAGGAGACATTGTAATTATATCTGCTATTTTTAATATTTCAGGTTGCATATAAAATGCTGCTATTATTGCATCTCTATTACCATCTATTCCAGCAAACACCTTTCCCTTTATAGCTCCTAAAACTATAATATTACCACCTGCATATACTTCTGATCCATGATTAACATCACCAATAATAACTATATTGCCTGGGAAATTAATTATTTGCCCCCCTCTAATTGCTTTTCTAAAAAATTTTGTTCTTCCTTCATGAATTCCTTCAAAACATTTTTCAGTAATCTCATTAGATTTGCTATTATTGTCACTATTAGCAGAAGCGCTATCTTCAAATATTATATCCTTTACAACAATTTCATTTAATAATACCTCTTTTAATTTATCACCTTCGTCTTTAGACAAATCAGATAACTTTGTTGTAATACAAAGAGTTGAATCTTTATAAAATTGTTTTCCTTTTGATAATTTTTCAGTAAGAGTTCCTAGCATGTCATCAAAATTATCAAATTTATCCATATCAATTTCAGCATTTAAGCCCTCTTTATTACCTTTTATGATAATTCCTTTGTTAATCAATGATTAATGCACCACCCTATTAATGTAGTATTAATCTAAATTATCTCTTAATCTTAGACCTTTTCCAATCAATTATATCATTAATGTTAAAAATCTACAATGTAAATAAATTAAGATATTCTTAATTTTAAAAATAAAAAAGCTGCCTTATTAAAATTAAAACTTTTTAATAAGACAACTTTTTATCTAATTGCTTTTATTGTCTGCTGGCGCATTTAAAACATACTTTTGGAATGATTCAGATTTTGATGCATAATTAGGATCCATACTTAAAATTCTATCCTTGAAATATGCTTCATATATAGCCTTTGCAATAGGTGCTATATAACCACCATGACCTCCATCATATACAACTGCTACAATTGCAATTTCAGGATTATCATAAGGAGCAAAACTTATATATGTTGCATAAGGAGCTCTTCCCCATGATTCTTGTTCTTGATCATTTATATCAGCTGTTCCTGTTTTACCTGCAGTTTCAATTGGAAAATTTTCAAATGCTCCAACTGCAGTACCATTTTCATCCATGTTAACCTTTCTCATACCTGCCTTAACAGCATCTAATGTTTGCTTACTAACACCAGTTTCATCAAGTACAGTTTTACCAAACTCTTGAAGTGTATCTCCATCAGGACTAGTTATTTTATCAACATAGTGAAGTGCATATCTTGTTCCACCATTTGCAATAGTTGATACATATTGAGCAATTTGTATAGGAGTAAAATTATTCATTCCTTGACCAATGGCTGCATATATTTCTTGTGCTGGTGATGTAAGTTCAGCTCTTCTATCATTTATAACAAATGTTGCAATAACATCTGCAATTATTTGTGCTTGATTTGTTCTATCAACGGTAGTATTTTTTTCTGTTTCATATTTAGTAACATTATCTGCATATTTTCTTGAATAGTTCATAATGTCTTGAATATCACCTAATATGCTCTTTGAAAATGTATCATGATCTGTAGCATCCTCACCATTTGTTCCAAATTTGTCAATTCTGTCAGATATTTTCTTTTTTAATGATGCCTTTGCATTTTTTAAATCTTCATCGTCATCTTCACTTGTTGAATAGTCAAAAGGAACATAATATGTTCTACCTTCATAATTTCCTTGCTCTAAATAATTTGCAAGGTCAAATCTAGCATAATACTTTGCTTGATTTTTTGCAGATGTAAAATTATAAACCTGCCCAAAATTTTCTTTTATTTCTATACCAGTACTATTTTTTTGTTGTCCATTTGGATCAGAACCAAGTCCAAATTTCCATGCATATTGAGCTAGTGAATCAAGAGCTTCAACATTTTGACCACCATTTATATACAATTGATATCCAACTTCATAAAAAAACATATTACATGATTTTTCTAGAGCATTATCTAATGTTAATGAGCCATGTGCTGATAAACACTTAGGTGCAAATGATCCTAATACTTCAGGATGGGTATTAAACACACCTGAACAATATATAGGACTTTGCGGTGTAATAATACCTTCTTCAAGACCTGCTATAGCTGTCATAGGCTTAAAGGAAGACCCTGGTGGAATTAATCCTTGAGTTACATAGTTAAAAAATGCTCTTGGATAAACATCCCTCTTATCAGCTCTATTCCCATTACTATCTAATGGAAATAAGTCATCTAGGGACAATGATAAACCTCTTGATTTAATATAATTTGTTCCGAATTTTTCTAAATCAGGGCTAAAATATTCTTCATTTTGTTCATCTGTAAGCTGACCAGAAACAGCAAAAATATTAGGATCATAATCTGGATTTGATGCAGATGCAAGTATCCTTCCTGTATTTACTTCTACAGCAACTACTGCACCTCTTGTTGCACCAGGATACGGAGTACCTGCTATAGCGCCACTTCTAAGACCCTCCATAGTGTCTTTTAAGCTTTGTTCTGCAGCATATTGAAGATTCTTATCAATGGTTAAATGTACATTATTTCCTGGATATGATTCAAGTTTAAACAACTCGCTTGTAACTTGACCTTTTGAATTAACTTTTACAGTTGTACCACCCTTTACACCCTTAAGTTGTTCTTCAAAAGAAGATTCAATTCCCGAAACACCAATAAGATCTGTTGATACATCATAACCTCTTAACTCATAATTTTCAGATTTAGTTGCATCAATAGGCGATAGATAACCTAAAACCTGTGCAGCCATTGAATTATATGGATAATTTCTTATAGGTTGTTGTGTAACATCAATTCCATACAATTCACTTAACTTTTGATACATAACCGAAGCAGTATTAAAGGTAATATTTTTAGCTATAGTTACTGACTTATACCCCTTAAAACTTTGCATTTTAATTGCATACTTTATAACCATATAATTTCTCAACTGTTCTTTTGTGTATTTTTGTGTTAAGATATCAGCTATTTCTGACGCTTCCATATCCTTATACTTTTTTTGTTGTTTTTTTATTTCAGCTTGATCCTGATCTTGGTCTATTAAAAGATCATACATTGAAAATGATTTTACTAAATATTGAAATACTTCATCTGGTGTAATATCCATTAATTTTTTATTTACCATTTCAATTTCTGAATCTGAATAATCAGTAGTATCTTCTGCTATAATTCCTTGCTTTTTTAAATCATTTTGTATTTCATCATTAAGACCAATATCCCTCTTAAATCTAATTTCCTGAGTCTTCTGTCCATCTGTATCACTAGTTGTAAATTGAATATACCAATTATTATTTTCATCTAATTTAAGAACTAAATCATCTTGAATCTTAGAAGAATCACCATTATCATTAAGAATTTTCAAAACAGAGTCTATTGTTCTATAAATATACTTATCTGCATCAGTAGTTGATGTATAAGTAATAGCATATGTCTGAGAGTTTGTTGCAAGTAAATTACCCTTTTGATCATAAATAATTCCTCTAGGTGCAACCTCAGACATAAATCTTGTTGATGTTGTATTTGCTTTTTCAGTATAATCATCATGCTTAAACAATTGTAAATATGCAAGTTTAGCAATTATAACACAAAACACCAAAGCTACTAAAATTATAAATACATTATATCTTGAAAACTTTTTTTTCTTTTTTGGTGAATTTATTATCATTTAAACCTCCATGTAACTTCATTGTGCTCTTTTTTATAATATTTAAATATTATACTGTATACAAAAAACATAATTACCGAATTATAAACTGCAATAAATACTCCTCTAATTATTTCTGTATTAATACCTATTAAATATAAAATAAGACAAACTATATAGTATTTAAAAATACTAATGCCAAACATAGATGCTACTGGAATAACCTTTTTTTCTTTCCAAATACTTTCTCCTATAGTTGCTACTATAAAACAACATATCATATTAACAAGACAATTTATTCCAAAACAATTTGTAAAATATATATCTTGCAAAACTCCAGAAAAAATTCCTACTATTGTAGCTTCAGTTTTTCCATAAATTATAGAATATGCTATTGCAAAAACAAACAATAAACTAGGGACAGCCCTTGATATTGCAAAAAAGGGACACAATGAATTATCTAATACTAATAGTAAGATCATTATAATAAAAACAATCAATCTCTTCATTATTTTACCTCATCATCATACTCTATTACCCTTTTATCTTTTGGAACTATAATAAATAGTTCTTCAAGTTTTTCAAAATCAACAAATGGTTTTACTATAGCGCTTTTCATAACCTTAACCTTGTCTTCCTCTACTGATAATACTTCACCAACTCTTATTTCCTTTGGATAAACAAGCCCTAAACCAGATGTTAAAACAACATCTCCTTCTTTTATTTGAGAATCCATAGGTAAATATTGTATTTTAGTGTACATATTTTTATTTCTATCAGTATATCCTTCAAGAATTCCACTATTTTCACGTGTTGATTCTGGCATAACACTTACCTTTATATTTTCATTTATTATGCATTGGATAATAGACCAATTGCCACCAACTTTTGAAACTCTACCAACTAAGCCTTCAGATGCTATCACAACCATTCCCACTTCTATTCCATCTTTAGAGCCCTTATCTACTACATAACCATCAACAACGCCTGCTCCTGCATAATGAATTATATTTGTAGATATATAATCATATTGGCTTCTTGTTTCTTCAAAATCCAAAACAGATTTTAGTCTTGTATTTTCTTCTTCTAAATCAGAATATTGACTTAGTTTTTCTTTTAATTCTTCATTTTCATTTTTTAAATTTTTATTTTCTTCTTTTACATCTGAAAAATTCAAAAAGAAATCTACAAAATCTTTAGCACTTCTATTTACGCTATATAATATTTTTTGCAATGGATTTAAAGCACTACCTGCACTACTTTCCAATCCATTATATTGCTTAGCACTTGTAAATATAATCAACCCTAAAAATGTAACTGACAGAACAACAACTGTTACTGCCAGTTTATTTTTAAAAAATTTCATTTATTAAGATCTCTCTTCTCTGCTAATTTTATCAAAATCTTGTAGAGCCTTTCCAGCGCCTAAAACAACGCAATCCAAAGGTGCTTCTGCAATATGTACAGGCATATTTGTTTCTTTTGTTATTAACACATCAAGTCCTTTTAATAACGCTCCTCCACCTGCTAACATTATTCCCTTTTCCATAATATCAGCAGCAAGTTCTGGTGGTGTTTTTTCTAATGTAGTTTTTATAGCTTCTATTATTGCAAATACTGGTTCTCTTAATGCTTCTCTTATTTGATCTTCAGATATTTCAACTATTTTTGGAAGTCCTGTTATTAAATCTCTTCCCTTGATTTCCATTTTTTCTTCTTGCTCTACTTTATATGCAGAACCTATTTCCATCTTAATTTGTTCCGCAGTTCTTTCTCCAATCATTAAATTGTACTCTTTTTTAATATATGCAATAATTGATTGGTCAAATTCATCTCCAGCTATTCTTAGAGATTTACTTGTTACAATACCTCCTAATGAAATAATTGCAACTTCAGTAGTTCCTCCACCAATATCTACTATCATACTACCAGTTGGTTCACTTACTGGTAGTCCAGCTCCTATTGCAGCTGCCATTGGTTCTTCCATCAATACAACATCTCTTGCTCCTGCAAGCTTTGTAGCTTCTTCAATGGCTCTCTTTTCAACTTCTGTTACACCAGATGGATAACATACAATAATTCTTGGACTTTTTAGAGATGATTTACTACCACCTTTTTCAATTAATGATTTTATCATAGTATGAGCAACATCAAAATCTGCAATTACACCATCTCTTAATGGTCTTATGGCTACAATATTTCCAGGAGTTCTACCAATCATAAGTTTAGCTTCTGATCCTACTGCTAAAGGTTTTTTAGTTATATTATTTATTGCAACTACTGAAGGTTCTCTTAATACAATACCTTTACCTTTTACATAAACAAGTGTATTAGCAGTTCCTAAGTCAATTCCCATATCTTTATTTGATCCGAAAAATCCCATTACATTTTCCCCTTTCTAATTTTATATATTTATTTAATTGCTTAATTCTCATTATTCTCAATTATCTCTTATTTACATATTTCTTTTAACATAAGACTTAATTTATTAAGTGACATACCAACTACATTATAGTAGCATCCTTTTATTTGTTCAACAAATATTCCTCCAAGTCCTTGTATTCCATAAGCACCTGCTTTATCTAAAGGTTCACCAGTTTTTATGTATTTTAATATATCATCATCAGTAAGTTCTGAAAACTTAACTTCTGTTAATTGAACGTCTTTAATTGTTTTATTAGTAGAATTATTTATTATAACAATGCTAGTATATACCTTATGCCATTTTCCACTAAGCAACTTTAACATCCTAAAAGCATCAGTTTCATCTTTAGGCTTTCCAAGAATTTCATAATTAAATGTAACAATTGTATCTGCAGCTATAATTATATTATCACTTGAAACCCTTGATGATACATCCTTTGCTTTACCTAAAGCAATATCTTTAACATAATTAGAAACATCACTTTCTAACTTAACTTCAGCTTCATTAAATTTACTGACAATAATATCATAGTTATCTATTATTCTAGATAATAATTCTTTTCTTCTTTCTGAGCCAGAAGCTAATATAAAATTCAATGAATCACTTCCTATTTTTTAATAACATATGATATTTTTTATTTAGTTAAATGATTGTTAGTCAATTAACTTTTATACCTAATATAGTTTATCATTTAATATTGTTAT
>ENA-UOJO01003225-UOJO01003225.1-human-gut-metagenome-genome-assembly--contig:-P57-NODE-3225-length-15749-cov-19.431885_pt1 | contig 15749 bp, 19 predicted proteins | sample MGYA00242351_ERZ723898 | MGnify/ENA metagenome assembly ERZ723898 | reverse complement strand
ATATCCCCGGCGGGGAATTTCTCCGTGCCGCGCAGGAGGACGCGCTCAACATGGCACTGGAAAACGCCGGCTTCGGTATCCAGTTCTGCGACGTGAGCCGCGACTACGGCGGCGAGCTGTTTGGGTCAGAAGTGCCGATCCAGACAGAAGTCGAAGAAGCAGCTGTCGAGGAAACCAAAGCGCTCATTGCGGAGGAAACTGCCGCAGAAACAGCGCCGACGATGGATACGGATTCTGCGCCCACTGAACAGCACGTTGCGGAAACAACCGCGTCTGATGTGCAGAACGTTACGGACGGCTTTACGTCCGTTGCGGTAGATGTGCGGCAGGAGCAGTCGGTCAGTGCAGCACAGGAAGAAGTACCTGATCTTCATGTTTTGCCGCCTCAGCAGGAAGAAGCCGCGGAAGAGCTTGCAGAACAGCCGCAGGCCGCGTCCTATACGGCAGATATGGATGTCAGCGAGATCACGCAGCGTATGACGGTGGACGAAGCCAAGGCCGTTGTGGTGCAGATCGGCACCTGCCGCGGCTGGACGCTCGAACAGGTCGCGCAGCGCCGCCCGGCAAGCCTGAAATGGTATCTCTATGGCTGCGATCAGGCGGACAATATTCTCAAAGCCGCTGCATCTGTTCTGCTGGACAATCTGCAGCAGAAAGCCGGATGAAGCGTCAAGTTTGGATGAAAGGGTGTGGCCGTTATCAAAGCCGGTTCTTCGCAGTTTCCGTTCCACATTACAGACATTGCGGCGCTGCTGCGGCTCAATATCCGCAGGCGCGGCCCGGACTTTCTGTATGTGGACTGCCCGCTTTGCGGCGATCATCGCGGCAAGCTCTATCTGAAAACGTCACGGGACGTATGGCACTGTAATTACTGTCAGGAGTCCGGTGGGATGCTGGCGCTCTATGCAAAGGTCTACGGGATCAGCAACGCGGACGCCTACCGGGAGATCTGCGAAGCGCTTCAGACCGGAGATTACGCGCCAGAGTACCAGAGCTACCAGAACCGGCAGCCGCAGGAAATCGCGCAGTCGGTCAGAGCACCCAGACAGGCAATCCATCAGACGCTTTCGATGCTGTTTTCCATGCTGTCGCTGACGCCGAAGCACCGTGCGCATCTGCGTGAGGTGCGCGGTCTGACGGACGACCAGGTCGAACGGTTCGGCTTCAAAAGCACCCCGCCGCCTTATCTCTGCAAGAGTCTGACGGCGCGGCTTTTGAAGCAGGGGTGCACACTGCAGGGAGTCCCCGGCTTTTATCTGGCAGAGGACGGCAGATGGACAGTACGATTTGGAACACGCACGGCTGGGATTTTGATCCCAGCCAGAAGCGCGGACGGACTGGTCTGCGGCGCACAGATCCGGCTGGATATCCCCATCCGGGAGGAAAACGCGCCCGCCGATAAGGAGGGCACGAAGTACCTCTGGCTGTCGTCGAGCAGCAAACCGATGGGGACATCCTCGGAAAGCCCCATCCACTTTGTTGGCGATCCGTGTTCCAGAGTGGTCTATGTGACGGAAGGGTTACTCAAGGCTGACATTTGCCATGCCTTGATGAACCGCACCTTTGCGGCGACCGCCGGAGCGAACAACGTGTCCAAGCTGGATGAGCTGTTTGCGTTCCTCAAAAAGAACGGCACGGAGGAGATCATTGAGGCGCAGGACATGGACAAGTATCGGAATGTTCACGTTGAGAAAGGTGCCTCCAAGATCTATCTGATGGCACGAAAGCACGGACTGCAATGCCGCCGGCTGACGTGGAATCCCAACTATAAGGGGTTAGATGACTGGCAGCTTGCGCTCCGGAAGAACGCTGGGAAAGCACCGAAAACAATGACGTTCCGGGAGCGGTATCTGCATGGTGTGTGCGAGGTTTCCGAGATAGACGCTTGCGTGGAACGATGGCACAAGGCACAGCCGGATGGTGTGCCCTTACAGGCATACCTTGGCTTGCTGGACGAAGAATATCACGCTTTTTTGCAGCCCGGCGGCAACGCACGGTTGGCAGAGCTTTTGAACGCACAGCGTAAGCAGCTCGGCTGCCGCATCTATCAGCTGGAATTTACGAATACGGAGAAGACAAAGCCGTTTGCATTTTCCGGAATTGACGCGCTTCACAAGGCAGGCTTTCAGCAGCCACCCGCAAGCGAGTACCGGCTGGTGCATGATGAAACGCTCTATTGTCCAAAAGACGAACCGGATCTTGCTGTGCTGGAGCGTGTATTTGACCACTATAACGGCAAGCTGCCGGCAGACTATCTGGGGCGCTGCATTGCGCCGTCTGATGTGCTGGAGCTGTACGATGCGGAAAAGCGGCGGTATTACTATCGGGATATGAAGCAGTTCGTGCCGGTGGCGTTTTCTCCGCTGCTGGCGCGGCCAATACAAAAATGAAGGGAGACAGCATATGAGAAAAATTACGGTTCTGGATTTCGCAAATCAGATCGGCGTTCTCAGCGACGAGGTTCCCGTAGTCGTGAAGACGGACAGGAAGGTCATCGGCCGCTTCCGCTGCTTATATGAGATACCGGAAACGGCCATGCCGGGGGTTCTTGAAGCAAAAATCGACCATGTCATTCTGCGCTCCGACGAGATCACGATCCAGGTCAAGCTGAAAGCGGTTAATACATAATTGACCGTGACCGGAGAGATATGGACAAGAGAAATGAGATTGTGCAGCTTCGCACATTTTGCCGCAGCCTTGGCGCGCACGTCCGCGAAGTGCAGGACGGGAACAGCTTTACGGCAATGCTCTGGGAGGACGCGGACAGCATCGGCGAACGCGATGCCGCTGAAATTCAGAGGAAAATCAAACGAAAGACCGCAGAATATCCGGGATTTGTATGCTACTGCTTCGACGCATTCAGCACACTGATCTACCGGGTATAACACATGGATGGGCGCAGCAGGATCGCTGCGCCCATTTTTCGTCAGAAAGGAGTTTTTATCATGGGCGTATTTTCAGAGCTTGATTTGGAAAATCAGCAGGAGAAGACGGACAAGTACAGCTTTCCATCTGCACAGGCGCAGACCCTGCAGGCGCATTTGATCCAGCAGCATGAGCAGAAAAAAGCTGCCGCAGCTGCGGAAAAGCCGAACACGGAGCCTGCAGCAGAGCCGGCTCCTGTAAAGGAGCCCGAGCAGGAAGATGCCGCAGCTGCGGAAGCGGAAAAGCGCCGCCTGCACGAAGAAGCGGAAGCCAAGAGGAAAGCGGAATGGGAGCGGCAGCAGCAGGAAAAACGCGCCGCTGAGCAGACCGCGCTTACAAAAATTGAGCAGATGAGCAAATCGGAGCTGATAAAGGCGTCAATGGAGCGCATAAAAAAAGAAACCGAGCGGCTGACACGCAGAAACCTCAAGGAGTGTGTTTCTGAGTATGTGCAGACGCTTTGCATCAGCGATCCTATATTCGCGCGGATGGTCATGCATCCCAAAAAGAGCATGGCGCATTGCCTGCAATACATCAACCGGAAAGCGCGGGAATATCTGCTTGCTGAAATGAAAGACAACGGCATGGAGCCGCAGCAAAACGGTATTTACGGCGGCGATGTGCCGGAGGACACCTGCTACGACTGGGCGAAAGAATACTACTGGGATACAGATGCTGAAGAGGACGAGGTCAAGGAAGAACAGTTCGTTCCAAAGCCGTATCCAGGTACGCCTGTCAAATCCAAACGTCAACCGAAAAAAGAAAAGCCGAAGACCGAGCCAAAGACGACAAAACCGGCGCAGGTCATTCAGATGCCGCAGCCGGAGAAATCGCCCGATGAAGAACAGGTTTCCATGTTCGATATGGTGGGAGGCTTGGCGGGATGATCGCTTACAAGGGGATGAGACCGGGCATGCTCTGCCGGGGCTATCAGCTGCGGATGGGGCTTAACGTAACAGAACAGGCTAACTGCCGGGAAAACGGCTTTCATTGCGCAGCAAACCCGATGGACTGCTTGCACTATTATGGAGATTTTCAGAACTCGGAATACTATCTGGTTCGACCGTGCGGCGATCTGGACGAAGATGCAGCTGATTCTAAAATTTCCTGCACACAGCTCTGGGTACTCCGCAGGCTGGAGCCGCAGGAATTTTTCCTGCACGCGCTTGCGTATCTGGCAGACCATCCGCATCTGCCAGATGGCTGTAATGTCAAAAGGGAGTGCGCGCAAGCGCAAAATGGGTATGCTGTTGTGCGCGGCAAGCACCCGCGCGCAAAGGGTAAACTTGGAGATATTCTGGCATTTGCCAGAGAATCCGTGAATGGGCCGAAGATTGAGCATCTTTCGCTGTGTGTGATTGACGGAAAGAATTGTCTTCCGGATATCTGGTATGACGATAATTTTAGGGAATGTGAGGCGACATAAACGAATGAAGCGAAAGGATCTGGGAAAACTTCCTGTTTTGCGGGCAACGACAGCTATGCTGAAGCAGGCGGAACAAGAACCAATGACACAAGAGAGGTATTATAAAAACAAACGAGTATATGTGCACGACTTTTACGCCAGATGCCGAAGATTTGGCGCGATCCTGAAGGTCGCATTTTACAAAACGGAACGGCTCGCCGCCGGCGGCAGACAGCCGCTGTACGAGGTGTTCCTGAACCGCAAAGAGCAGGACTTTCTGACGTATGCCTATGCGGAGAAAAGCTGGCGGACGTCCATGCTGCATAACCTTTATCGTTTTGGAGATTTGTTTTATAACATCCGGTTTTCGGAACGGGACGAAAAACTGATTTGTGAATATCTCGGCTCCAAAGAAGAACCATACAGGGCAATCCGGGAGTTTCAAAGCAATATACGAGAAAGGCAACTGTTGGCTCGGCACAAGAAAGAAACGAATCCGTGGGACGCAGCAATGGCGCTCGTGCCGCCGCTACCAAAGGATTGGGACAAATGGGTCGGTAAGGTTGGCGTTGTGCAGAATTATATGTTCTACCAGTATCAGCGCGGCGGCGCGAAAACCGGCTATTGCAGCTACTGCGACCGCGTAGTTCCGATCCGGAAACCGAAGCACAACATGTTTACGAAATGCCCGCGATGCCGAAAGCAGGTACAGTTCAAAGCGTTTGGTAAAATGGGGCGTTTTCGCACAGAGAAATATGTTGCCTATCTGATGCAGCCCTATTCGGGAGACTTCGTGATCCGGGAATTCTGGGCGGAGCGTTCTTATAGCAAGGAGAAATACCGGAACGTTAAGGCGTTTTACCACGAATACCGCCGCGCGATCTTTGACGCGGACGCAAAGCCGGTACAAACCTTTTACTGGGGCCTTTATAAGCAGCGTTTCTTACGATGGATTGCCTGCAGAAACTTCAACCCGGATTATTACAATGCAGTAGATGGCCGCATCTATGGAAAAACACTTCCGTATCTTGCTAAAACGGTTTTACGCAGAACGGGTCTTCCTGAGTATTTGCGTATCTATAAAAATATTGATCCGGTACAGTATCTGGCAGTTTTGGAACGAACGCCGAAGCTGGAGCAAATATCCAAAGCCGGTCTTCCACGTCTCACGAGGGATTGCGTTCGAAGCCAATCGCATATGAGAAGCATTCTTTCGGAAGGCAGTACACATGGAGGATTGGCATGCTTGCTTGGAATCAACAGGCAGGAGCTTTCAAGATTACGAAAGAATAACGCAGGACTGGAGTATCTGGAATGGCTTCAGTTGGAGAAGTCTACGGGAACTGTAATCACAGATCAGACGATTCGCTGGATGTGCAAAGAGGAAATTCGGCCAAAGCAGCTTGCATTCATTACAGATCGGATGCATGGCGAGCAGATCTGGCACTACCTGACACGGCAGATGCAGGAATTGAATCTGAACAGCAAGCGCGTAATTGAACTGTGGCAAGACTACCTTTCCATGGCTGCCCGCTTCGGTTATGACACGAACGATTCTATTATCTACCGTGTTCGGAAGTTGCGGCAGCGGCATGACGAGTTAGCAGCTCGCAGCAAGGAAATGGAGCTGGTTCTTCGCGCCGGAGAAATCCTTCGGGAGTATCCGCATATAGTGCAGAATCTGTGTGCAATTCAGAATAAGTTTGCATTTGCAGATGAGCAATTTCAGCTTCAGGTGCCAAACACGGTGGAGGATATTCTTGCGGAAGGTCAGAAACTCCGACATTGCATCGCAAACAGTGGCACCTATTGGGAACGGATCGAGCGCAGAGAGAGCTATCTACTATTCGTAAGAAAGGTATCCGCACCGGAAACACCTTACTACACGGTAGAGGCAGAACCAAACGGAACGGTGCGGCAGGTTCGTACCAAATATAACCGCCAGAATGACGATATTGGTGAAGTGCGCGCATTCCTGATGGAATGGCAGAAACAGCTTGCCAAGCGGCTGACGCAGAAAGACAGGCAGCTTGCAGCAGACAGCCATGAGCTGCGAATCAAGGAATTGGTGCAGCTGCGCAGCGAAAAGGTCACCATCCACACAGGCGACTACGCAGGTCGTATGCTTGTGGACGTGCTGACAGAGGATCTGATGGAGGCAGCATAGTAAGGCAGTAAAACCGGGAGGACGAAATTGTCCTCCCGGTCATAGCTGCAAGTACTTTGCAATAAAATCTGTCGGCGTCAGAATCTCCGGTCTTTCAATCGGAATGTCCGTAAAATCCTTGTCACCTGTAATCAGAATATCTACATCTTCCACGATTGCCGTGTAAAGGACAGGATAATCGTTCATGTCGCGGATGGTAAACAGTCCAGCCTGCATATTGTGGGGCGTATAGACAAGCTCGTAGCCAAGTCTGGCTAAAAAGCGGTCGATCACATCCCGTTTTGTGGGGAATTTACGGTCTGCAACTGCGAAAAGCTCATCTACCACAAACGAGGACAGCACCAACGTATGCTGCTGTGTGATATACTCCAGCATCCGTGTGAAACGATTTCCGGGGAAGAGGATCATGGAGATCAGGACATTTGTATCCAGCATTATCCGCATTGGTATTCTCCATGCCTTTCTTTCCGGATTTCCTTTACCATATCTACAACATCCTGTTCATCTGCAATGCCAAGCTCGTCGGCAACGCCTTGAAACGCCTTCTGCGCTTCCATGAGCGCGTTGACCGAAGCATTGAGCATAACGACCTTGTTGCCCTCCTGCACGAACAGAACCTTATCGCCGTCCTTGACGCCGAGCATCCTGCGAATGGCGACCGGAATCGTGATCTGTCCCTTTGACGTGATCTTTGCAAGCTCCATCGTAATACCTCCTTTCAATTTCACGGGATTCCGTGTATTCCTTACATTTGTATTATACGCGATTTGCAGAAAAAACACAACCGAAAACAGAAATTTAATATATGAAACATTGGAATAGGAGTGATTATGTAAAAAATGAACAATATCACAGAGGCGTTTTATAACGTCATGTATCAGTACAAGCTGGCGTTTACACCGGACGGCGTTCAAGCAAACCTCGACCAGTGGCGGCAGATGAAAACGCCGCTTCTGGAGCTTCTGCGCCGCCACCCAAATTGGCGGGAGCAGGAGCTTGCGGTCGTGTTCGACCTATCCGAGCAGCGGCAGCTTGACCGGGGCTGTGTGGACGAAACAAAATTTGAACTGTTGGCGCTTGCGGAGGAAGCAGGACTTACCGGTGAGCGGCTGGAAGAATTCCGTGACGCGCTGGACGCTGCAACAGCGGATTATGCGCCCGTTCCGGATGAATCCCGGATACCAGTGATCCGGAACCGCGGACATATCCGGTGCGACGCCGGCATGAAGGCAAGCCGCATCATCAACCGGTTGTGCGCAAAATTTGGCATCGACCAGTATGAAGCAGATCGGCAGCTTGGTCACGGCGAAACACGGCATATGGAGCGGGTCAAGCCCTACAACGCAGTCTTTGCGCGATTGGCTGATGCGCTCAATCCGGTCCAGATCAGCAAAACCGGCGTTCTGTCCATTCATCCGTGCGATTTTTTGGAGATGTCGGCGAAGAAAAACGCCTGGCACTCCTGTCACTGTTTAGCGGACGGCGGATGGCGGGCTGGCTGCCAGTCCTATATGGGTGACGGCGTGAGCATGTTATTCTTCACGGTGGATGACAGTGTCAAAGAGCAGTTCTATCGCGCCCCGAGACTGACGCGGCAGATTTTCTGTTACCGGGACGGTGTGCTGCTGCAATCAAGACTATATCCGCAGAACAACGACGATGTGCGGAAACTCTACCGGAGCATGGTGCAGGGGGTGATCGCAAGGTGCCTTGGTCTGCCGAATCTCTGGAAAACGAACACGACGCTTTCAGAGATCCGCACCTATTGGACGACGGCACAAGGCGCGTTGCATTATAAGGATTATGAGAATGGGTATGCAGCACTGTCGCTGATGAAGGGCTACGGAGGCTATGGACATCTGGACATTGGAAGCGTACCGCGGTGTATCGGCTGTGGTCAGCCCCATACGCACGCGAATTCAACCCGCTGCGGCGATTGTGAAGAGCTATGCGTCTGCAAGTCGTGCGGAAGTGTCGTTCCAAAGAACAGCGGTCATTTTTTAGACGGCGATGGATTTTACTGCGCGGAGTGTATGCAGCTGTGCAGCTGCTGTGGGAAACTGCTTCCGAGAGAAGCGCTGCGGCCGGTGATCGACCGGCGCGGGCGGACAAATCGGCTTTGTCCATCCTGTGAAGAAGCAGAACTGGAAAATTGCCGTACCTGCGCGGCGCGTAGTTGTTGTAAGGATTTGCGCGGCTTGCTGTTTTGCGAGAGAAGCCGCTATGCACAAGTAGAATTGGAGGAACAATATGCGTGATTTATATGAGCAGTGCCTGAAGCTGACACAGTTTGCGACGCTGGAGTTTGAAGAGATTTTTCGGTTTTCGCAGGAAAATCTCAAGCAGGCATTGGAAACCGAGCTGATTGAGAACGGGTATACTGTGCGGAAACAAAAGGGCTTTTTGTACGCAGAAGGGACGGCACCGGTTCTGCTGGTTGCGCATCTGGACACGGTCCATCGCATGCAGCCGGAAACGATCTGCTATTCCGCAGACGGCACGGTCATGATGTCACCGCAGGGAATTGGCGGCGATGACCGGGCGGGCGTGTATATGATCCTGCGTCTGATTCAGCACGTTCATTGTCACGTTCTATTCTGCGAAGATGAGGAAACTGGCGGTCACGGCGCACACGCTTTTATAAAGTCCGGAATCAAACCGGACGTCGATTATATCGTAGAACTGGATCGCGTAGGTAGCAACGATGCGGTATTCTATCAATGCCGCAACCGGCAGTTTGAGCAGTATATCAACGGATTTGGATTTCAGACGGCGTTCGGGAGCTTCAGTGACATTTCCATTCTGGCGCCGCAGCTGAATCTTGCTGCGGTCAACCTCAGTACCGGTTATTACCACGCGCACCAGCCGGGAGAATATGTCCGGTTGGACAAGGTGGAGGAACTGATCGGCCGCGTGGAGAAGCTCCTGCAAACGAAAACGGAGCGGTTTTCCTATGCGCCGAAGTCTGCAGCAAGAAAACCGAACGACCCCGACGGTTTGCAGCGAAAACGGCTCACGGCGCTGCGTGACACGCATATTGTCCGGATCAATCATCAGGATGTCGCCGACGGCCGCGGATATTTTATGGATGAAAGCGGCGGCGTGTATCTCTACCTCGACGAACACGACCGCATGGTGCATATCGGCAGCGCCCAGGCGTTCTGCAAAGACGGCACAGCGGCGGTGTATCAGGAGAATACCGCAAAAGCGTACATCACGATTGAAATGGAGGAAGCTGTACGGCTGCTGGATACAGAACGCGCGGCAGGCTAATCAATGTTGGTGAGCGCACAGATTTGCAGCAAAAGATTACAAGAAATTTAGCCGAATAAGCCGTAACCTCCATCCCGTTTTGTGGATGGAGGTTTTTTAGTATAGAATGGCACACTTTGCTAGTCCGTCAATAAGTGATCACGCTTGACAAAGTGGGTCTACAAGCATTAGACTAAAGGCGGTTTAATGCTAGTAGACAGGGAGGAGACTTATGAGGAAAAATTACAGGCGTGGAGATATGGGGCTGGCGTTCGCCAACTTGATCTGGGAGCATGAGCCGGTTTCCTCCAGAGAATTGGTGCAGCTTTGTGAACAGAAATTCTCTTGGAAGAAGTCCACCACTTATACGATGCTGAGGAAACTTTGCGAAAAGGGTATTTTTCAAAATAACTCGGGCAATGTCGTTTCTGTTTTATCAAAGCAGGACTGGCTTACGAAGAAAAGCGTTGGCTTCGTGGAGGAAACGTTCAACGGTTCACTACCACAATTTATAGCAGCGTTTACCCGACACAAAAAGCTCTCAAAGCAAGAAATTGCGGAAACACAGAAAATTCTCAATCAAAATGCAGATAAATAACTATGAGCGACAATGTATTTCTTGGTATTGTGAATTGATCAATATTTACACGATTTTGTTGAACCTGCCGTACTCTATACGTATAAGAGAAGTACAGGAGGTAAAATACAATGCTAATTTCTATTGATCACGGAAACAAACAGGTAAAAACGATCCACCACGCGCCGTTCACATCCGGGCTGGTATGCAGCGAGGTTCGACCCTTTGGCGGCGAAACGCTGACCTATCAGGGGCGATACTATACACTCACAGACCAGCGGATTCCATACCGCCGCGACAAAACGGAGGACGAGCGCTTCTTCGTACTGACGCTCTTTGCAATCGCGTATGAACTGGAAGCCGCGTCCTTCTACGGAGCGGGTCCAGTGCGGGTGCAACTTGCAGTTGGTCTGCCGCCGGCGCATTACGGTGCGCAGCAGAAACGGTTTGCGGATTATTTTCTGAACCGGGGTACAGTCAGCTTCACGCTACATGACAAACAGTACGAGGTTCTGATCGACGAGGTCAGCTGCTATCCGCAGTCGTATGCCGCAGCCATTACGGTATTTCAGACGCTGCAAAGCAGCCCCAGAGCGCTTATCCTTGATATCGGCGGCTTCACAGCAGATTATCTGCTGCTTCGGAACGGCGAGGGCGACCTGAGCGTCTGCGATTCGCTGGAAAATGGCGTGATTCTGCTCTGCAACCGGATCAAATCGCGCGTCGCAGCCGAACAGGATTTACTGCTGGATGAGACGGAGATCGACGCGATCCTGCTCGGCAGGGACAGCGGACAGTCTGACACGGTATCACAGATCGTGCGGCAGCAGGCACAGGAATTTGTCAGTGATCTGCTCAGTTCGCTGCGTGAGCGGATGCTGGAACTCAAGAGCGGGAAGGTGATCTTCACGGGCGGCGGAGCCGTTCTGCTTCGGCAGCAGATCGAAGCGTCGGACAAGGTGCGTGAGCCCGTTTTCGTTGAAGACATTGCCGCGAATGTGAAGGGCTATCAGCTGCTCTATCAGGCAGAACGGATGGGCAGAAATCATGGACGCTAAAAAAGACCCCGGAAAATTCACGATCCGCTTCTGCATGACCGACCCGAGGCAAAAAAAGGCGGTTGCGGAGTTGAACGCCCAGGGGCGATTGAAGGCACAGTTCCTGACAAACGCCATTCTGCATTACGTTGGAATCGAAAACGGTAGCGGCGTTCCCTCGCGGGCTGAGCTGGAAGCAATCATTCGCGCCATGCTGGAAGAAAATGCAAGAAAAGGCCGGGATGCTACGCAGTTATGGGCAGAGCATGAGCGGGAACACAGCACAGAAGCAGACACATTTTTAACAGAAGAAAACCTCAGCGCGATTGCCGGTACGCTGAAAGCGTTCCGTGGGTAAAAGCAAACCGCTGCGAAAGATCATTTTGCGATCTTCCGCGGCGGTTTTTATGAATTTGTATCTTCCAGAATCGCGCGGTAATTCCGCTTGGCATACAGAATACGCCGAATCTGGACGGTATCTCCGACGACTACATAGAACACAAGGTAATTTTCTACAATCAAATACCGGTATCCCTTGGCTGCCAGCGCAATATCGCGCGGCTTCTGGCAGCGAAGCGGCATCTGTGACAGGCTCCCGATTTTCTCAATCAGCAGATCGTAGTACCGCAGGGCAGCCTGCTCGGACAGCGTGTTCAGATAGTCGATGATCTCTCGCAAGTCCTGCTTGGCGGTCGGGTAAATTTTGACCTTATAAACGTCCATGCACAAGCCCTCGCAGCTCACTTGCAACGCTTAAAAAATCCTCACCCTCCGCGCCTTCGGCAATCTCCGCTTCCGAAACCGCGAGCTTGGCGTAGAGATCGATCAGTGCCTGCTGCCGCTCATACTCCGCCATGCTCTGCACGACCATATCGCCGGTGCCGTTTCTCGTGATGAACACCGGTTCGCGCGTCTGCTTGCAGAAGTCGGAAATTTCGTTGGCGCTGTTGCGCAGGTCAGAAATTGGTCGGATATTTGGCATACTGCATCTCTCCTTTGCTTGCAGTATAGCAAAATATCGAGCATTTTACAAGATGAATTCTGCGAAAAGCAATTTGCGCATAGATTCATCCATCAGGTCAGATTGCCCTTGTAAATGAGAAAAATTTTATGATATAGGAATCTATAAAGGAATATATTCCATTATAGATTTCTGTATCATTTCGGACGTGCCAGTTAAAATAGAGTCAGCACTTTTTAGAAGCTGAGGTAGGCGTATGTCCGTATCGTATAAAGTCATTGGCAGGCATATTCAAGAAGCAAGAAAGCAGGCAAAGCTGACACAGCGTGGTGTCGCGGAGAAGCTGAATATGTCCGATACGTATTACGGAAAAATCGAGCGCGGCGAGTGCCGCGTGAATCTGGAGCGCCTGGCGCAAATCAGCGTGTTGCTGCATACGCCGCTGGAGGATCTCATCAGCGGCTGCATGGAGCAATCTGGACCGGCCGACATGGAAAACCCGAAGAAACTCGGTCTTGCTGCTCAGTTTTCAGAAATCGCATATGGCTGCTCGGAAAGGAGCCGCAAGCTCATGCTGCGCGTATGCAGAGACATTGCACAGATGGACAGAGAATAAAATATAGCTGAACCAAGCAAGCCCGTTCATAGGAGCGGGCTTTTTGCTTTTCCCAGTGGTACGGTCAACGATGGAAAAGCAGGCATATCCAACAAGATCCGGAGGCGCAGACACAGACCGTGAGCAAGACCTGCACGAGCATCAGACGATCACAATATATCCGCTGTTACAGATATTACGACGCGCAATCTCCCCCGCGCACAATCTTCCCAAGGAGCAGAAATCCCCCGTGCGCATCCGTTTTGGTCAACCAACAAAACGGACGAATACGGAGGAGGAACATGAAATACAGAAACAGCGGAGCAAATGAAGAACACATCATTCAAAACCGATTTACCGCATATTTGCTTGTGGCGCTGCGGCGGAGGAAGGCTGACTTTCTTCTCCGCCGCTATAGCCATCAGCAGCATGAACAGCCGGTCGAAGCAATCAACACAGCATATGCGTCCATCTATGACATGGAAGACGCGATATGCCAGACACTGGATTTGCAGACCGAATATGCCGCATTGATGCGACTTCTGGTTACGCTTCCGGAGCGCGAGAGAACGATACTTCTTTCCCGGGCGATGGAAAATCGCTCATTTGCAGAGTTGGCCGACAAATATCATATGGGCTATAAAGGAGTAGCCGCGATTTATTACCGCACGATCCAGCGAATCAGAAAAGAATTGGAGGAACAAGAATGAATTTCCCAGAACTGCTGATCTGCGCCAAAGCCGGAGACAACGACGCCGCTGAACGCATCCTGACGATGTATCAGCCCCTTTTGGTGAAAGAGTCCGTCCTTGAGGGGGCACTTGATGAAGACCTGTACCAGGAGCTTTGCCTGCAGCTGTTTTTCTGCATTCGAAAATTCCGTATTTGACCTGATCTGAGCGAGAAGGGTGCCTCGTTGAGGCATCCTTCTTTTGCTGAACTGATAGGAAAAACAAGGTGCCGAATATGGGACCGCACGAGAGAGGGGAATAGAAAAAAGCTCGTGCAAATTCCATAATTATGAGATATACTAAAAAAATAGACTGTTCAGGTGTCCATTTCTAAAGGGAATGGACTCAATGCGGAATGGGGTGAAAGTCCCCGCGAACCGGTCACTGTGAAGCTCCAACTACGGGAGATAAGTCAGATACGCGCCTGAATACGGAACAGGAGCGACGCCTCGTCAACGGTCTGCTTCTTGCCGGCAGAAGATTTTCTGCCGGCGGGAGGCATCCGCAGAGCTGTGCTTTGCGAGTGCCGGTTTCGTTATCTGGGCAAAAAAATTCACGTCAAGTGTTCCACTGTACGTAAATTAGCGTCCAAGCGCTTGCGGCGTCTGGGTTTCCTATGTTGGTGACGGGAATGCTGACTGCAAATGGGCGCAAAAAACCGCCGGCACGATACCGTACCGGCGGGCGAAACCGTATTGAATTTTGCGCGTTATGCGCCGATCTGCAAAACGCCGATGCTCTGGATACAGCGGCGCTTGCTCTCAAGCGACGGATGAACGTATAGTTTCAGCGTCGTTTTAATGTCCGAGTGCCCCAACATTTCGCTGACGCTTTTGATATCTGCACCGTTTTCGATGCAGCGTGTGGCGAACGTGTGCCGCAGGGCATGGAAACCCCGGTGGCGGATGCCGCAGCGCTTCAAAAGCATGGTAAACTGGTACTGACAGGTGCGCGGGTCCATAGGCCGGTCGACCAGACCGGTCATAATATAAGCGTCGGGCTGCATACCTGCGGTAATTTTCCGCAGCAAGAGCAATAATTCCGAGTGAAGCGGCACGACCCGTTCCGAGCTGTCGCTTTTCGGACGCTGTACCAGAAGCTGTGACTTACCGTCCAGCGTCATTCGCTGCACGGAACGGCAGATTTGGATGGTTCCGTTCATGAAATTGATGTCGCGCACGCGCAAGGCACAGACCTCGCCGACGCGAAGCCCTGCGTGCAACGCCAGCATGACGGCACAGGTGATCTTCTTTGACGGCGATAGGGCTTTACTCATGACCGCCAGCTCCTGCTCGGAGAGAACCTTGATATTTTTCTGCGCGCAGGCAGGCAGTTTCATGTTCAGCGCATCGCAAACACAGTGATATTCTCTTTGTGCGAACCGAAGGAGCGTTTTCAGCAGAACAGCCATGTCACGCACGGTTTTTGCCGATAAGCCGCCCTTTCCATCCAGCCGTCCATTCTTCTTCAAATGCAGCAAAAAGGCGGAAAGTTCTTTCGCCGTCAGCTTGGCGACGGGCGTCTTCCCGAAATACGGCACGATGTGCCGCTCTAACATGAACCAGTAGCGTTCGCGCGTGGAGGTTTTTACATCGGCTTGGGCAAGATACTGCGTAAAAAGCTCTTTTACCGTCAGGTCGCAGGACGGACGGGCCTCTTTTGTGAGCAGCTGCATCGCGGCAAACCGTTTTTCTTTGGCAATATCGTGCGTTTTCCCGTAAACGGACTTGTATTTTGCCTTCCCATCCGGCAGGCGCATGAAGATATACCGCGCTTCCCAGCGGCCATCCTTGCGGCGATAGATGTTCTCCCCATGTTTCGACATACGCAACCTTTCCTTTGTACCAGAATCGTGACGGCAAATACAAGGTCAAATCGTTCTGCATCAATTGTTATGCGTTCACATAACACCGTTTCATATTTTTTATGCAATAAAATTTGTTAAAAATTGATGAATCAAAGCTCGAAATCGGATTGACTTTTCTATATATGCTTGTATAATAGAGTCGAAAGCAGAATATCTTGGGTTTTCGCATTCACGTAAAGTGGAACACTTTACGAGAAAAAATCCTCGCCGTACACACGGTTAGGATACCACA
>ENA-UOJO01003208-UOJO01003208.1-human-gut-metagenome-genome-assembly--contig:-P57-NODE-3208-length-15816-cov-5.321490_pt1 | contig 15816 bp, 12 predicted proteins | sample MGYA00242351_ERZ723898 | MGnify/ENA metagenome assembly ERZ723898 | reverse complement strand
TGGGAGCAGAAGGCATACTGGTGCTACCGATCGAGAAAATGATTTTGTAAATTAAGAAGTAATTCTTACCTCTTAATTTTTTAATTCTTAATTTTTAATTCTTAATTTATAAAGTGGAAGTAATCAAATATCCGTCAAGAGAAGAATGGGCCTCATTGGCCCAGCGTCCGGCGCTGGATGTCACGACACTGTTCGATACGGTCCGCACGGTGCTGGATGAAGTCCGGAAGGGAGGAGATGCCGCCGTTATCCGGTATGAGGAGAAGTTCGACAAGATAGATCCCGCTACCTTCAAAAGGTTGCAGGTTTCAGAACCGGAATTAGCGGAAGCGAAGGAGCTCGTACCTGAAGAGCTGAAGCAAGCTATCCGTCAAGCAAAGAACAATATAGAGATATTTCACGCCTCACAGCGTTTTACGGGAAAGAAGGTAGAGACGACACCGGGTGTCACCTGCTGGCAGAAAGCGGTAGCGATAGAAAAAGTCGGTTTATACATTCCCGGCGGAACGGCTCCTCTTTTCTCTACCGTCCTGATGTTGGCTGTCCCGGCCCGTATTGCCGGCTGTAAGGAAATCGTGCTTTGTACGCCTCCGGGCAGGGATGGAAAGGTACACCCCGCCATCCTGTTTGCCGCGGAAACGGCAGGCGTCAGCAAGATATTCAAGGCAGGAGGTATCCAGGCCATAGCGGCGATGGCTTACGGAACGGAATCGGTTCCGAAGGTCTATAAGATATTCGGTCCCGGTAACCAGTATGTGACGGCGGCCAAACAGTTGGTCAGCCTGAAAGAGGTGGCCATCGACATGCCTGCCGGTCCTTCCGAAGTGGAAGTGATTGCAGACGAATCGGCCAATCCCGCCTTTATCGCCGCAGATTTCCTTTCCCAGGCGGAACATGGAGTGGACAGCCAGGCCATGCTGGTAACGGCATCCGAAAGCATCGTCAAACCGGTCATGCAAGCGATCCGGGAACAGCTGGACCGGCTGCCCCGTAAGGAGATCACGGAAAAATCGTTGAGCCACAGCCGTCTTATCGTGCTGAAAGATAAACAGGAAGTGATCGACTTCACCAACCTGTACGCTCCGGAGCATCTGATTATCCAGACGACCGATTATGCAGATATTGCCGGGCAGGTCGAAAATGCAGGCAGTGTCTTCATGGGCCCCTATACGCCGGAAAGCGCTGGCGACTACGCTTCCGGTACGAACCATACGTTGCCGACCAACGGATATGCAAAAGCCTACAGTGGCGTGAACCTGGACAGCTTCATCAAGAAGATCACGTTCCAGGAGATCACGGCCGACGGCATCCGGCTGTTGGGCGGGACGATCTGGACAATGGCGGCCAACGAGCAGCTGGATGCGCACAAGAATGCAGTAACAATCAGATTGAACACATTATGAAAGACTTAAAAGATTTAGTCAGACCCAATGTCTGGAACATGAAACCCTACTCGTCTGCCAGAGATGAGTTTCAAGGTAATGCCTCCGTTTTCCTGGATGCAAACGAAAACCCGTTTAACAGACCGTACAACCGTTATCCCGATCCTTTGCAATGGGAACTGAAGAAGAAGATTGCGGAGATCAAAGGGGTGAAACGCGAGTCTATCTTTCTGGGGAACGGAAGTGACGAACCGATCGATCTGATTATCCGTGCGTTTTGCGAACCGTCTATCGACAGCATCGTAAGCATCGCGCCTTCCTACGGCATGTATGAAGTCGCGGCCAATGTCAATAACGTAGAGTTCCGGAAGATCAAGCTGGACGAAAAGTTCGACCTGGATACCGACAGCCTTCTGGAAGCGGCAAACGACTGGGTGAAGGTGATATTCCTGTGTTCTCCCAACAACCCGACGGGAAATAATCTGAGCCGTGACCGCCTTTACAAAGTATTGAATACTTTCCAGGGGATCGTTGTGATTGACGAGGCTTATGTCGATTTCTCCATCGAGCCTTCTTTCTTAGGCGAGTTGGATAAATTCCCGAATCTAATCGTCCTGCAAACCATGTCCAAAGCGTGGGGGGCTGCCGGAATCCGGTTGGGAATGGCTTTTGCTTCTCCCGAAATCATTGCGATCCTCAATAAGATCAAATATCCGTACAATGTAAATCTGCTGACTCAGGAACGCGCCTTGTATATGCTTGAAAACAAGGAACAGATGGAAAAACAGCTTCGTTCGATCCTTTCCGAGCGGATTCGTCTGCAAGCTGCATTGCCGGAGTTGAACTGCGTGCGCAAGATTTATCCTACGGATGCAAATTTTATCCTGGTCGAAGTGACGAATGCCGATACGATCTATAAAAATCTGGTCAGACAGGGTATTATCGTCCGTAACCGGACAAATGTGACCATGTGTAACGGCTGCCTTCGCATCACGGTCGGCAAGCCGGATGAAAACGATGCTTTGCTCGAAGCGCTTAAAAAAATGTAAAGATTTATGAAATGAAAAGAGCCTTATTTATAGACCGGGACGGAACGCTTGTGATAGAGCCGCCGGTGGACTATCAGTTGGACAGCCTGGAGAAGTTAGTGTTTTATCCGAAGGTGTTCCGTAACCTGTACTTTATCCGTAAACAGTTGGATTTCGAGTTTGTGATGGTGACAAACCAGGACGGTTTGGGTACGGATTCCTTTCCGGAAGACACTTTCTGGCCGGCACACGACAAGATGTTGAAGACCTTGGAAGGCGAGGGGATCCGTTTCGACGATATCCTGATCGACCGTTCTTTTCCGGAAGAAAACTCTCCGAACCGGAAACCCCGTACAGGTATGTTAGGCCGCTATCTGTCCGGCGAATATGACCTGGCAAACAGTTACGTGATAGGTGACCGGCTGACGGATATGCAGCTGGCAGCCAATTTAGGGGCAAAAGGGATATGGCTTCGTCCGGATGACGTCGAGGCGCGACAGTTGCTCACGGAGAATACGGCTATTTCTCCCGTCCTGATTACAGACGATTGGGACCGGATCACGGAATATCTTTTTGCCGGAGAACGCCGGGGCACTATCCGACGTACGACAAAGGAAACGGATATTTTTGTAGAAGTGAATCTGGACGGACATGGACGGACGGAGATTTCCACCGGTCTCGGCTTCTTCGACCATATGCTCGACCAGATCGGAAAACATTCGGGTATCGATTTGACGGTACGGGTGAAAGGGGATCTGGAAGTAGACGAACATCATACGATAGAGGATACGGCTATTGCGCTTGGAGAAGCTTTGTTAAAGGCTTTAGGCGATAAGAGGGGGATCGAACGCTACGGTTACTGCCTGCCGATGGACGATTGTCTGTGCAGTGTGGCGCTTGATTTCGGAGGACGTCCCTGGTTAGTCTGGGATGCAGCCTTTCACCGTGAGAAAGTAGGGGATATGCCGACCGAAATGTTCTTGCATTTCTTTAAAAGCCTGAGCGATGCCGCCCGCATGAACCTGAACATTAAAGCGGAAGGCACAAACGAGCACCATAAGATCGAAGGAATCTTCAAGGCTTTAGCCCGCTCCATCAAGATGGCTATCCGCCGCGACATCTACAGGTATGAACTGCCGAGTACAAAGGGGGCTTTGTAAATTAAGAATTAAAAATTAAGAATTAAAAAATATCATCGACCGTAATTTTTTAATTCTTAATTTTTAATTCTTAATTCTTAATTTACTCCGCGTTCGGTCCGTCCACATAGAGCTTGCCGTTCTCATCGATTCCCATCTTGTCGATAAAGACAACTCGCTCGTTTCCTGTTTTTTGGGTGTAGCCGTGATAAACACAATACATCTGCTTGCCGTCTTTCGACCAGGTCACGCTGTTATGCCCCGTACCGGTAACGATGCCTCCCTGCTCCACGTTCTTTTGTAACACAGGATTATCGTTCGATTTGACAAACGGGCCGAGCGGACTTTTTGCTGTTGCATAGCCGACAGCATAATTCTTTCCATTATAATAGTTGGCCGAATACATCATATAGTAGGTATCACCTTTTTTCATTGTATAAGGACCTTCCGTCCAACGGCGGTTGATCTCACCGGAAGTAACGGAGCGGCTTTCCCATTCGGATTGTGTGTCGTCCAGTTTTACTGGCGGACGGAGCAGCAGGACCGGTTCACCGATCACTTCTGTCAAATCCGGCTTTACCTCGATGCCATATATCCAGCTTTCCTCTATCTCGTCGAACTTCCCTTCTTTTTTAGCCTTTTCGGCAATTTCGCTTTCCACAGGATGTTTGTAGCAACAACGGGAATAATACAGGTAGGTCCGTCCATCCTCGTCGTCGATCAGGTTCCCATCGATAACCGGATAGCCTGGATCAAACAAAGGTTTGTCGGATAATTCCTTGAAAGGTCCTGTCGGCTTGTCGGCAACGGCCACTCCGATACGGAAATTTTCCAATTCGTTAGTCGGATTTTCTTTCCAGTCGGCACTGTACAGCATATAGAACTTGCCACCCCGTTCATACACCTCCGGCGCCCAGAAGTTGGCGACTCCCCATGATCCCGGAACATTGCCCCGGAATACCTGTCCTTCGGCTTTCCAGTTGGCCAAGTCGGGAGAGGAATACACACTGAAGCCGTCGACGGCGCCTCCGCCTGTTCCATACATGTAATATATGCCGTCCGAAGCCAGCAGTACATAAGGATCACCAAACTTTACGGGAAGGGGATTGGTATGCACGATACTCTTTTCCTGTTGTTCCTTCTGCACTTTGTGTACGCAGGAAGAAAAAGCTAATACAGCTGAAAGCAGTATTACAAATTGTTTCATTTGTCTCATAGAATGTCTGTAAAATTAAAAACACATAATAAAGTGGTGACAAATATACAAAATTGGAATTATTTCCTTTCCTTTGATGTCCGATTTAAGCAGAAAAAAGAGTATGGTTAGAAATATATTGATAGCATTTTGTGTGATCCTGTTCGTCTCGTGCAGCAAGGACACGGAATCCAAGTTGTTCGGTAAATGGCAATTACAGAAGGTAGAAGCAAGCGGTAACGTGCAGAATGTCGATACGGTTTATTTTAATTTTGAACATTCTTTGTTTATGTACCAGGTGTATGTTACGGAAATCGACTCTTTCCGCCATCAATATGGCTACAACACGTTGGAAGGTGAAAAAACATTGCTGCTGGAATTAGAGAATGATCCGAGGCCGATCAGTAAATTCCTGCCTTATACCGACTGGGATTCTTCCAAACAAACCTATACAATCGATAAACTGGAATCCAAGCAACTGATCTTAAGCTGCGAGGGGAAAACATATACGTTCCGGAAGTTCTAAAGATTAAATAAGAAATGCGAGCCGACTTTGAAAGTTGCTCGTGAGATCAGCCGAAAATTGAATATCGATGCTGATATCGTCTTAGGTGTATAAAATTAAAGAAAGAAGAAAAGAGCCGAGATCGGTAAAAATTACCAGTCTCGGCTCTTTTTTGTTTAAACAGACAGTTCTCCGGGACGTTCGGAATCGTCAGCCCCGTTGCCGTTTGACCCTGATCTTTTCTTCCGCTGGTTGTTGGCGGTGGTCGTTTCGGTGATCAGCTGATTCAGGTTGTTGACAAATGCCGTTGCCGCCTCCGAAGGTACGGCAACGCTGTAGGATTGTGCCAGCATGACCAGATCTTCATAATATCCGTCGATCCGCTCGCGCAGAACCGCACCGCTTTCCTTCTTGTTGGCTGCCCGGTTCTGTGTCCGTTGGCTCGTCAGGCTGATATAGGCGTTGTTCTCCTTTTCGAGTTCGTCCAAATAAGCCGCCAGTCCGAGCGTCTCCACGTAGGAGATGTTTTCGTCCTTTCTCAAATCGATCAAAAGCCCTTGTATCTTGGCACTTTCCTGTGCTACCGGGAGACGGGCGATACCGATATAAGGCTTGATGACCTTGTATAAATATTTTCCTGCATCTCTTTCAGCCTCAAGTGGCAATGTCCCGGCACGGGAGATACGTGTCGTGATGTAAACAACTAAATTATCCCGATTCTTTTCGTGTAATTCGGCTTTTTCCGTTTCCTGCGAGATACGGCTTTCATCCACAACGTCTGCCAGGGCAAGCACGTTCTTTTCCATTGCATTGACAAACTCTTTTGACAGACCGATGTCCGGAGCTCCTGATGCTTGCACTTCTTTGTTCAAAGAGAGTTCATCCGGACGGTCTTCCTCGCCGCCCGATGGGGGAGGGAGCAAAGCGAGTACGGAGTTCATATAGGCCAGGTACTCGGCGTTATTGAGTGTGTAAAGCATGATTACTTTGATTTTCGTGTATGTTCCCATAGGCATTCGAATTAAATGTTTAAATTGTCCTGCAAGGTAGACAATAATTATTGATTTAGCATTGCTTTCTGCTTTTATTGTCCGGAAAAGTCTTCAAGAAACCTTGAAATGCCGTTCCAACGGTGAAAAATATCTTCAAGAAATCTTAAAGCCGTTTTTGAATGGAGAAAAGTCGTTTCAAGATTTCTCAAAACGGCTTTTCAAAGGTGCAAACCCATTTCAAGATTTCTTGAGACCGCCCTGCACGGTGAAAAACGGCTTCAGGATTTCTTGAAATGGGTTTGCAGGGGTGCGACGGGGGGGCGAGATTTCTTTGCTTAATCATTCAAAAACACTATCTTTGTGGACGTATTGAAGATAAAGTAGAAGCGTTTCGATATTATCTTGTACTGAAATCTGGACAATTTCAACTACGCAAGATAATAGATCAAATGGCTCCTGCGCTTGTGTTTGTTATATACCTGTCTGGTAACGAATAGTTTATATACCATCATAAAGCGTGGGATCATTGTTCTATTATTGCGTAGTGGGCAGTCCAGAGCCTCAGTACAGTGATAGACGATGGTTCCCACGCTTTTTATTTGTAATTTCGACCAGCGGGGACAGGGAGAAATAAAATAACGATAAGATTATGGAAGTCTACATCACAAACTTTAATGCAATTAAAATCATTAAGAAAATCGATCTGAAAAATACTGAAATAGTAGGTGATCTTTATAAAGAAAGCAATCGATTACTTAATGCTATGTTTAGCAAATATGAGAGACATGAACTATTGGCATTTAAAGAATTAATGGAAAATCCAATAGATTTTATGAATGAAATATACAACATGATTCCACAACGTAAAGATACTTATTGGTGGGTATATGAAGAAAATAATCCACCATCTTATCACTCTGATCCAACGTGCCCTTATCTGAAGTCTAATTTTAAAAATTATAAAATACCTGCGAGTATACGATTTAAGGGTGTTTCCAAAGATAAAAATATCGAAACTATAAGTTTGAAAAATTTAAATGAAACAGAACAGAAGATAGTGGAATCGAATGCTAAGGAATATAGAGACTGGTGGAAAGAGAACGAATATTTATTCTCAAAAGATAAAGCCGCTTTTCTAATGCGAGTAAATTTACGTTTTAAGCCAGAGCCAAGGATCAGGGACATAACAGAATTTGAAGCCAAAAATTCAGGTATTGAAAAATTAAACGATTGTACTTTATGCGAAATAGAATCTAATATATATAAATTAATAAAAGAATAAGGTTCATATTATTCTGAGAGTACGAAAAATAGAACAATATTATATAACCATTCAAAGTCGACAAATTATTTGTATAATAACAGGCCTTTTCCCTCAAAAAATATAGGCTATACTAATGAGGAAATAATGGAAGTTTTAAAAGAATATGATGAACGTTTTAAGATGCCACTGAAAATTTATTTGAGGGAATACTATAGAATAAAGAATAATCCAAATCTAAAAATGGAAAGGGATTTACTTGAACAATTAGGATTTAAACCTTGTGGTCATTGTGGTGGTCATCCATCAAGTGATGAAGCATTTATGCTTCAATTAGAAACGGATGAATATAATGATATGATGTACTATTCGGATCTTGAGCGCCATGAGAAAATTTGGAATGAAATTTTTGAGGGTTCCTCGAATTGAGGGTATCATTCAGGACAAAATACGAATTCTATCCCACCTTTCCTCATTTAGATGTAAAGTAATCTGTTTTCGACAATGTCCTGTATAATCTCGACAATCCCGAAAACAGATTACTTTGCATCTGACAGAGCAAACGAAGTATCGAAAGTTTTTTAATCGGTTCCTTTTTTCAGTCATTTTTTACAAGTTCCGCCACCTCCGCCCGTGCCTCCCGGATCAAATCCTCCGGTGCGATCCGTATCTGCAAGCCCCGTTGTCCGGCGCTGACATAAATGTGATCGAACTGTCCGGCGGTGTGGTGGATATAGGTCGGGAAATGCTTTTTCATGCCGATGGGAGAGCAGCCGCCACGGATGTAGCCGGTGAGGGGGAGGAGTTCTTTGACCGGGATCATTTCACAACTTTTGTTGCCGGAGACTTTGGCGGCCTTTTTCAGATCGACCTCGTCGGCGCCGGGAATGACACAGACGAAGTAGCCGCTTTTGTCGCCGTGGAGGACAAGCGTCTTGAATACCTGCGCGACATTCTCGCCTAACTGGTCGGCAACGTGTGTCGCGCTCAGATCGTTTTCATCTACTTCATAAGGAACCAGCTGGTAAGCCACTTTGGCTTTGTCCAGCAGGCGTGCTACGTTTGTTTTGTTAATTTTCATCGCTATTAAGAAACTGTTTCTTCTATTCCTTTCATAGAAAGCTGAACCCGTTTGCGAACGAGGTCGACGCTTAACACTTTTACTTTCACATGTTGATGGATCGAGACGACTTGTGTCGGATCACTGATAAAACGGTCTGCCAATTCGGAAATATGGACCAATCCGTTTTCCTTGATGCCGATGTCGACAAAACATCCGAAATTCGTGATGTTAGTGACGATGCCCGGCAGCACTTGCCCTTCTTTCAGGTCTTCGATCGTCTTCACCGTTGGATCGAAAGAAAATACTTGGATGGTCTGGCGAGGATCGCGTCCCGGCTTATCCAGTTCTTCCATAATATCCAACAAAGTCGGCATTCCGACTTTGTCCGTGACGTATTTCTTCAAGTCGAGCTTTTTCTTCAGTTCTTTATTGCTGATCAGTTCGATGACAGTACATTTCAAGTCCTTTGCCATCAGTTCGACGATCGGATAACTTTCCGGATGGACGGCCGAGTTGTCCAATGGGTTTTTACCATCTTGGATACGAAGGAAACCAGCACTTTGTTCAAAAGCCTTTTCTCCCATGCGGGGTACTTTCAGGAGTTCGCGACGAGACTGGAAAGGTCCGTGTTCGGTTCGGTAGTCGACGATGTTCTGTGCTAACGTCGGGCCCAATCCGGAAATATAGGTCAATAGGTGCTTGCTTGCCGTATTGACATTCACGCCGACTAAGTTTACACAGCTTTCCACCGTCTGGTCGAGGCTCTTTTTCAGGGCACCCTGCTCGACATCATGCTGGTATTGCCCGACACCGATGCTTTTCGGATCAATCTTGACCAACTCGGCAAGCGGGTCCATCAAGCGACGGCCGATACTGACGGCGCCACGGACCGTCACGTCATATTCGGGAAACTCGTCGCGGGCTATCTTGGATGCGGAATAGATGGATGCTCCGTTCTCACTGACCACGAACACTTGTACTTTGCGATCATAGCGGATATTGGTAATGAACTGTTCCGTCTCGCGGCTTGCTGTCCCGTTCCCGATAGCGATGGCGTCGATGGCGTATGTGGCGACCAATTGTGCGATTTTGGCTGCCGCTTTGCTTTTTTCGTTCTGGGGCGGGTGAGGATAGATCGCTTCATTATGTAACAATGCCCCCTGCGCGTCGAGGCAAACCAGTTTACAACCAGTACGATAACCGGGATCGACACCCAACACACGTTTTTGTCCCAATGGCGGAGCCAACAACAACTGGCGCAGGTTTTCGGTAAATACACGGATCGCTTCTTCGTCGGCTTTTGCCTTGCTCAAATTAGCAAATTCGGTTTCGATGGAAGGTTTCAGCAGGCGCTTGAAAGAATCGTCTACAGCTATCGATACTTGGTCGGATGTTTCGCCCCGTCCCTTCACGAAACGGCGTTTCAACCGGTCCAGGCAGCCCGTCGTGTCGGGAGAAATGCTTACACGCAGGATACCTTCCGTTTCACCTCGGCGCAGGGCCAACAGACGATGTGAACTTATACGGTTCAGAGTCTCACTGAATTCGAAATAATCGAGGTATTTAGCGCCCTCTTCCTCTTTTCCTTTGATGACTTTGGACGTGATGACTGCCGTGTGTGAGAAAGAATTCCGGACGGCATTGCGGGCCTCTTCGTTCTCATTCACCCATTCAGCGATGATGTCGCGTGCCCCTTGCAACGCTTCTTCAGCGTTCTTCACTTCCCCTTTGATAAAGGCTGCCACGCGGGCTGGCAAGTCTCTTTCGTTTTGCATCATCACGATTCTGGCAAGAGGTTCGAGTCCTTTCTTACGGGCAATTTCCGCTTTGGTGATCCGTTTGGGCTTGTAAGGCAGATAAAGGTCTTCTATTTCGGTACTATCCCACGAATCCTCGATCCTCTTTTTCAGTTCGGGAGTCAGTTTGCCTTGTTCTTCTATGGAGGATAAGATACTTTCTTTTCTCTTCTTCAGTTCGGTCAACTTGTCCAACTGATCTTTGATATTGCCGATCTGAACTTCATCCAGTCCTCCGGTCACCTCTTTGCGGTACCGGCTGATGAAGGGGATTGTCGCTCCTTCTCCCAATAGCCCGATGGTTCGTTCCACCTGTCCGACAGGAATGTTCAGGATACGGGAAATCAGCGCATGAAATGATGTTACCATATGGGTTGTTTCTTTATATTTGAATCGCAAAGATAATTGTTTGGTATTTATTTTGCTCCAGCCGGCGAGTTCTTTATCTAAACATTTGCAATTCACGTTTAAATTCAAGAATTTTGTCAACCTAAATTCGACCGCTTTGTCAAGTTGGATATGTTCAAACAGGGAACAGGTCTCGGACTTTCCATCTGCAAGACAATCATTTCTATCTTGAAAGAGGAAATAGGAGTGGAATCGGAAGAAGGCAAGGGGTCTACTTTTTGGTTTACCATCCCTTGCTCACCGGTAAAAGTCTCTTAATGGCTGGTTGGATCCAAACGAACTGTCTTATCTGCAAACAAACGCAGTTCTCCGGGATTATGGGAAGTGAAGAGAATCGTCTGCCCGTTTTCTGTTTGCCGTTCACGGATACGCTTGATAATACGGCGGCTTAAAGCCTCGTCTAAACCTTTAAAAGGCTCGTCCATGAGCAGGAGTGGAGAAGGGTAAGTCAAGGCACGTGCTATCGCTGCTCGTTGTTGCTGCCCGAAACTCAGTTCATTCGGAAAACGGTTCTCAAAGCCGTCCAACTCCATCTTTTGCAATATTGAAATCGCCTGTTCGAAAGCAATTTCTTTTTTCAGATAGGCAGCCAAGGGTAAGGCGATATTTTCGGCAATTGTCAACTGGCTGAGTAATTCGGGTTCCTGGAATACATAAGCTATTCCGGTTTTAAAATCTGTTTCGATTTCCCCTTGTGCGGGTTTTAAAATGTTTCCTATCAAGTTCAACAAGGTCGTTTTGCCGGTTCCCGACGGAGCTGTTATGCCATATATGAATCCTTTTTCGAAAGTATAGCTGAAGTGGGACAGGACCGTATCCGAACCATACCGATATGAAATATCACGAATCCGTATATCGCAATTTCCTTTTGGCACAGGTTGTTTACCGCAATGCTTGTTGTAATGTATAGGGAATCGTTGCTTCGCCAACCAGCTGATTCCTCTATCAAAAAGATAACTGATCAGAATTGCTATAATCGTCCATGCGATCAATTCGGGAACGGCTATAAAAACTTGTGCCTGTTTCATTTCCCCGCCTATACCGGGCGAACATTGCGCCAGTACCTCTCCCATAATGATAGCACGCCAACCAAAACCCGAAGCAGATGCAAGACCGCTGTATAGGAATGGCTTCAGTTGCGGATAGACCACCTGTGTCAGCTTGTTCCAGCGTCCGATCCTAAATTGACGAGCCATTATCGAAAACTCTTTCCTCTGTCCTCGTATTCCTTTCGTCAGGTTTTCCGTAAGGAGTGGGAACATGGTCAGAAAAGCGATTATCAAAGGAATACTTTCCGCATTCAGGAAAATCAAAGCCAAGAGTATAAATGAAATGACCGGAATGGAACGCATGATGGCCAGTAACGGACGAAATAGTTCATAAATCCACTCGCATTTGTAGAACAAGAGAGAAACTCCCATAGCCGCCATTAACGATATAGACATCCCGATGGTTCCGCGCAACACTGTCGCCATGACTGATTGATAGAATGAACCGGATGCGAAAAGTGCAACGAGCGTGCTAAATAGGTGAGGTATGGACGGAACCAAATCCGGCAAACGGACCAGCATGGTCAATAGTTGCCAGGCCAATATGAGGATTGTAATCGACAGGATCGTAAAGATGCTTTTCTTCATTTTCGGATTATTTATAGAATTGCTCATCGGGCATTTTTCCTCCCAATGCTTTAGGTTCATATTGCTCAATCAGTTGCAGGAAGTGAAGTATATTTTCTTGGGCTTCGGAGACTGTTTTATAGTCAATCTTACAACGTTCGATACTTTCGGGCGTCAACATGCCAAATGTAAAAATGTTTTCCTTTTCCAATATACAAATAGCCTGTTCCGGCTGCTCTACGGCAAAACGGCAAGAAGTATTTAAAAGACTGTCTATCGTTTCTTTACTTTTTTTCAAGGTAGGCACATAGAGTATGGCTGTCTGGGCAAATCCTAAAGAGGCTGAATCAGGCTTGTTTAGGTCTGCCAAAATTTGCAACGTGCTGTCTTTCCGCAACGCAATACTCAAGAACGGTTCTCCTAAAACGGCATAATCGACTTTCCCGGCCAACAGTCCCTGCATGATTTCATGTGCGGTAGTGAATGAATAATTCAATGTGTAATTAAGTTTATGTTGCTGGAGATAATAACGGGTAAGAATGTCAGGTGTCGTTCCTGCTCCGAAAATATGTAAAACCGATTTGTTCTCACCGGATATACCTTTGTCGCTTCTACCTACCAAATAGAGGGTACCCCATATCGGACAACCTGCCAGATGATATCGAATGCCTTTATTATACAGGTTGACAGCACTGATCATCGGCAAAACAGCTATATCAGCTTCACCTTTTATCAGAGTAGCTTGCATCAAGTCAGGAGAATCGATTATCCGAACGGAAAGCGGCTTGCCGTCGATAACGGGCGTTTCTTTCATCCAGTGTGCAAAGGCAATGGCGGAAGGACCACGCAGAACTGATACACGTATCATTCCCGCATCTGTTTTCGGTTTACTATTGCAACAGCATAAAATAAATAGCAAGCAAAGGCATCTGAAGAATGTCATAGCATAAAAAGTTTAGGCAAACTTAAGAAAAAAGTCTCGATTTATGGCAAATCACATAAAAAATGCCGTTGTGGCAAAAACCACAGCGGCACTCCAATCACATTTTTGAAAATCAAGCTTCGGCAGCAGACTCGCTTTTCTTTATATTCGTAACAATCTCTTGTTTGTCCTTATCGAAGTCGACAACAATCGTATCACCTTCTCCGACAGACGCTCGGATAATCATTTCTGCCATTTCGTCTTCCAGATATTTCTGGATGGCACGCTTCAGCGGACGTGCACCGAACTGAATGTCATAACCTTTGGTGGCAACAAAATCTTTGGCGGCGTCTGTCAGTTCCAAAGAATAACCAAGACCAGCCACGCGTTTGTAAAGACCTTGCAATTCGATGTCAATGATCTTATGGATTGCTTCCTTATCCAATTGATCGAACATAATGATGTCGTCCACACGGTTCAAAAACTCCGGAGCGAATGCCTTGTTCAGTGCTTTCTGGATAACGCTGCGGGAGAAGTCCTTATCTGGCTCGCCGGCAGCCTGCGAACTGAAACCGACACCACGGCCGAAGTCTTTCAACTGGCGTGTACCGATATTAGACGTCATGATCAGAATTGTATTCTTAAAGTCGATCCGTCTGCCAAGACTGTCAGTCAGACGACCTTCGTCCAGGACTTGCAGCAGCAGGTTGAACACGTCCGGATGCGCTTTCTCGATCTCATCCAACAAGACAACAGAGTAGGGCTTACGGCGGACCTTCTCGGTTAACTGACCGCCTTCTTCATAACCTACATATCCCGGAGGCGCACCGATCAGGCGGGACACCGCAAACTTTTCGAGATACTCGCTCATATCGATACGGACCAAAGCGTCGGCCGAGTCAAACAGATATTCCGCCAACTTTTTGGCCAGATGAGTCTTACCGACACCTGTCGGCCCTAAGAACATGAATGTTCCGATCGGCTTGTTCGGATCCTTTAAGCCAACGCGGTTGCGCTGAATTGCTTTTACGATCTTCTGAACGGCATCATCTTGGCCGACTACTTTCTTCTTTAGGTTCTCCGCCATTTCGAGTAATTTCAGGTTTTCAGCTTTTGCGATACGTTGGACAGGGACACCTGACATCATGGCTACAACTTCAGCCACCTTATCTTCATCCACCGTTTCGCGATGCTCCTGCAATTCTTGCTCCCATTTGGCTTTGGCTGCTTCCAACTGTAAGAGGTACTGACGTTCCTTGTCACGGAAGCTGGCAGCCAATTCAAAGTTTTGTGACTTAACGGCAGCAAGCTTCTCTGTTTTGGTTGCCTCGATCTTGGCTTCCAGTTCTTCAATGCTTTTCGGAACCGTTATGTTAGATATATGTACGCGAGAACCGGCTTCATCCAACGCATCAATTGCTTTGTCCGGGAAGTTGCGGTCACTGATATAACGTTCTGTCAGTTTTACACAAGCTTGCAGGGCTTCGGGCGTATAGATCACATTATGATGTTCTTCGTAGCGGGCCTTGATATTTTGCAGGATCTGCAAAGTTTCTTCCGCTGTTGTCGGATCGACGATCACTTTTTGGAAACGACGTTCCAAAGCTCCATCTTTCTCGATATTTTTACGATATTCATCTAATGTCGTAGCACCGATACATTGTATCTCACCACGGGCCAGAGCCGGCTTCAGCATATTGGCGGCATCCATTGAACCTGAAGCGGAACCTGCACCGACGATCGTATGGATCTCATCGATAAACAGGATGATATTCGGGTTCTTCGACAGTTCGTTCAAAATAGCTTTAATGCGTTCTTCAAACTGACCGCGATATTTGGTTCCAGCCACGATAGATGCCATATCCAAGCTGATCACACGTTTGTCGAACAAAACGCGGGAAACTTTGCGCTGGATGATACGCAGTGCCAAACCTTCCACAATTGCCGATTTGCCGACACCTGGCTCACCGATCAAGACAGGATTATTCTTCTTGCGGCGGCTCAATATCTGAGCTAAACGTTCGATCTCCTTCTCACGTCCGACAATCGGATCGAGACGATTTTCAGCGGCCGCACGCGTCATATCTGTACCGAAGTTGTCCAATACAGGCGTGTCGTTCGGTGATTTGGGTTGTGCAGAGCCGGCTCCGGAAGAGGAGCGGGGAGACTCCCGGCGGGAAGAGTAATCATCGTCATCGTCTTCATCATCATCGGTGTAGCCATCACTGATTCCTTCAAAATGTTAGCGATATTCTTTTACAATAAACTCATCCATGTGCTTCAAACCTGTGCCGCTTATCAGGTAATTATATATACTGCGATACGTTATGCCCGCTTCGTTCAGCACCTTTGCCGCAACATTAAACTCTTCTTTCAAAATGGCCAGAAGCAAATGTTCCGTTCCGGTTTCTTTTTTCTTGAACAAGCGCGATTCAAGCATACTCATACGCAGTACGCGCTCGGTTGTTTTACTAATAGCGATATCATGCTGGACAGCATCTTCGGCATC
>ENA-UOJO01003206-UOJO01003206.1-human-gut-metagenome-genome-assembly--contig:-P57-NODE-3206-length-15825-cov-3.558846_pt1 | contig 15825 bp, 15 predicted proteins | sample MGYA00242351_ERZ723898 | MGnify/ENA metagenome assembly ERZ723898 | reverse complement strand
TCACTACAAGTTTATGGCAAATACATATTAGAAGATCAAATATTGATCCTATAAAAATGATCTACTATCACATAAACATTTTTATTGTTTAGAAATCAATGTATTAACTGTGTAATCACAAAATTGGGAGGTGCTGATGCCGTTTTTTTAGCTCAATGTGATCCAATTTGAATTTGCTAATTCAACTCTTAGACAGTCAATTTAAATGTGGTGATATCATAAAATGATCCTTTGTTAGGATATTTTGTTCAGACATGAGGATCAAAAGGGTGTTCAGAACGGTTTCTGAAAACAAATAAGATGAGATTTGTTTGATATTGCTCAAAGATTGGGATAAGCGGCCTGACTGGCGGTACACTTTCTCGACTTATCGCGCCGTATTGGAGAATTGCGGTGCTGTTTACGAAAAGGAAAAACAATGAGCGAACTTCAGCCAGGCTTGGAAAAGCGGCTTGCACACGTAAAGCAGATGCTGTCTGAAGCCGAAGAGAAGGCGGGACGGCCGCAGGGATGCGTCAAGCTTTTGGCCGTTGGGAAAACTTTTAACCAAGAGGCTCTTCTGGAATGCGCACGTGCCGGCGCGCTTGCCTTTGGCGAAAATTATGCTCAGGAAGGCTGTACAAAAATTGATTGGTTTCGTACAAACCATCCTGAACTTCATTTGGAGTGGCATTTCATTGGACCGCTGCAGGCCAATAAGAGCCGCATGGTTGCCGAGCGCTTCGATTGGGTGCAGACGGTGGATCGTTTGCGCATTGCTGAACGTCTGTCCGCACAGCGCCCGGATAATCTGCCGCCCCTCAACGTTCTGATTGAGGTGAATGTTGACGCGGAGGCGAGCAAGTCTGGCATTTCCCCGGAAGAGCTGCCCGCACTTGCGGCGGCTGTTTCAAAGCTTCCTCGGCTCCGGCTGCGCGGCTTAATGTCCATTCCAGCTCCTGCTGAAACGTACGAAGGGAAGATGAAGCCGCTATTGGCAATGGCATCCCTTTTCAAGGCTTTTCAGGAAAAGTATCCGCAAGCCGACACCCTGTCTATGGGAATGAGCGCCGATCTGACGGAGGCCGTTGAAGCGGGTTCCACCATGGTGCGCATCGGCAGTGCCATCTTCGGTCCGCGCAGCTATTCCGTCTGATCAAAAAGGCAATGACAAGAGAAGCTGATCACTTGTTGTGATCAGCTTCTCCAAAAAAACGTTATTTCACTGCCACGTCACGGCCAAGAAACTGCTTGGAAAGTTTCGAAAGCGTGCCGTCAGCGCGAAGGGACTCGATGGCCTCATCGATAGCCGCTTTCAGCGCCTGACTGCCCTTAGGCATTAATACGCACATCTCCTCGGCTTCGGTCGAAGTGGCAACCACCTTAACGGGGACGTCAGGCATCTTACGCATGAAGTCCGCGATGGACAGTTCGGAATTAAGTGCGGTATCCGCACGTTTGCTCACGACAAGTTCGACGGCCTGAGAGAAGTCCTGGACCCCCACAATAACCGCGCCGTGTGCTTCCGCAATGCGGCTGGAATTGGCTGTCGCAGATTCTGCGGCGCGTTTGCCCCGAAGATCATCGAATCCCTTGATGTCATTGTTGTCGCTGCGCACCAGAATTGCGGTATGGTCGTACGTATAGGGGACAGAAAAGTCGTATTTGGCTCGCCGTGCTGCACTGGCTTCGACTTGATTGACGACGATGTCGAACCGGCCGGCGTCAACGCCTGCGAGCAGCGAGTCCCATGACGATTCAATGAACTGAGCTTGGACGCCGATTTTTGCGGCAACGGCTCTGGCGAGCTCCACGTCATAACCTGTCAGGCGACCTTGTTCATCGTGATAGCTGTAAGGCACAAATACGCCTTCCGTGCCGATGCGGATGACGCCGGCTTTTTTGATACGGTCAAGCTGTTGGGCAGGGTCAGATTCCGCAGCGGCGAAGACGGTAAGCGGCGTACCGATGGCGGAAAAGGCTGCAGCACCCAAAGCGGCAGAAAGCAGTGTGCGGCGCTGAAAGAAAAATTGGTTGCGGCTGTTCATGATGCAATGATGAATAATGGAAGGTGCGGGATAACACCTATAAAAGATTGCAGGCACGATACGGCAAGTCGCGCAGGGAAACTGCTCGGACCTTAGTTCGAAGTCGAAACGAATTGCTAATGAGAATTTTTTAAGAAAATAGAATGTTGATAAACAAAGTTTATTTTTCTTTGGCTCATTTGCGATGAGTCAGAGCTCTCCGAAAGCCGCATCGGTCGTAACGAATGCTGGAGGGGCTTGTGATGGGCTTTGCTTCGGAGCTTTCTTCTGCGGAGCTCTTTTGGAGCGGCGATTGCTGGGAATCGTGAGTACAGTCTTTGATTGTGCGAACATTGACCGTTGACATTCCATCCTCTGTTGAGGGTCTGGATTTTTCATAAATACCCATACGCTTTAGGACAAGGAGCATCAAGATGCTTACGATCGGCTTTCTCGGCGGCGGCAATATGGCCGGTGCTTTGATTGGGGGACTCCTTGCGGGCGGACCTCGTTCCGACCTCAAGGTTCATGTGACGGACCTCCACGAAGACAAACTCGCGCGGTTGGCGGCATTGGGTGCGCAGACGCATTCGGACGTCGGCGAATGGGCAGCATCCTGTGACTTAATGGTTTTCGCCGTGAAGCCTCAGGGGATGAAGACTGCGCTGGCATCTTTGATGCCGTTCCTTAATCCTGACGGCGCTGCACTGACGATTGCGGCCGGTATTGAGGCCGCCGCATATGCGGATTGGCTTAACGGCTATCCCCTGATGCGGGCAATGCCCAATACGCCTGCAATGGTGGGTATGGGCGTCTCCGGTCTGTGGATCCCAGCAGGGATCTCCGAAACGGCAGCGAATGCAGCGCGGCAGGTGCTGGCGGCTGCAGGCAAGGTCGTAGAGGTGAAGACAGAGGCCGATATTGATCTGGTCGGTGCTATTCCGGGTTCCGGTCCTGCCTATGTGTTCCGCTTTATGGAAGCTTTGGAAAAAGCCGGCATCAAACGGGGGCTTCCTCCGGAGTCTGCGCATGCGCTGGCGCTCGGTACCGTTCTGGGCGCTGCGGTATTGGCTGACAAATCCGGAGAAGCTTTCTCCAAACTTCGTGAAAACGTTACGAGCAAAGGCGGTACGACTGCCAAAGCGCTTGAGGTAATGAATAACCGTGACATAGACGGCATGATGGATGAGGCTGTGAATGCGGCGCTCAAGCGCACGGCTGAAATGAAGGCACTTTTCCGCTGAAGATTGACAAGGAAATCTTTTCTAAATGGAAGCGTGGGTTGCTTGGCTCATGGGGCTTTTCCGCAGCGAACACATTGAGTTTGCGCTTTTTGCCGCAGCCTTCATTTCCGCTACAGTGCTGCCGGGGGGATCGGAAGCGGTGCTCGCCGGCGCCGTAGCCGGAACCCCCTCTCGGGTGGTTGAGTTTGTGCTCATAGCCATGCTTGGCAATGCATTGGGCGGGATGACCGGCTGGTGCATTGGGCGATTTATTCCGGAGCGGAAAAAAGAAGGGAAGGCATTGGCATGGCTTCATAAGTACGGCTACTGGGCACTGCTGATGACCTGGCTGCCGCTCTTTGGCGATGCGCTGCCTATTGCTGCCGGATGGCTGCGTCTCAAGGCGCTGCCCTGTTTCCTTTTAATTGCATTGGGCAAGGGGCTGCGCTATGCGGTGGTGGCCGGCGCGGTGCTGCCGCTTGCCGCTTGACTGCTCAAAAAGCGGTTTGAGGCTCTCTTCACAATGCTAGCGGGCTAGTCAGGAAAATCCTTTTTTTACGGCCATTTTCAAGAAAAATGCGCCGTTATAATCATTCGTCCATTTGCACAACAGTGCTGCTGCAGGTCGTCAGGCATTTTATTGCTCAACATTCTGCGGCGGTCTGCGCTTACGCGCGTGATTCGGTAAAACGAAACATGGGTATGCCTTCGTTTTTTCCTCGAGTCGGCGGCAGCGCAGCATTCAAATCACGTTGGAATTTCACATGAAGATCTTAGTTGCTGTGAAGCGGGTCGTTGACGCCAAGGTCAAAGTGCGCCCGCTCCCGGACCGTTCGGGTCCCGACACCAAGCTCGCCCGCATGGCGATCAATCCGTTTGATGAGATTGCCGTCGAGGAAGCGGTTGAACTCAAAGAAGCCGGAAAAGTCCAAGAAGTCGTTGCGGTTACGATCGGCGGCGCTAAGTCAGTTGATGTGCTTCGCACGGCAATGGCGATTGGGGCGGATCGTTCTATTCATGTCTCAACCGATGAAATGATGGAGCCGCTGGCTGCTGCAAAGATCCTTGCCAAGATTGCTGAACGCGAAAAGCCTGACCTCATCCTGATGGGCAAGCAGGCGATTGATGATGATGCGGCACAGACCGGGCCGATGCTTTCGGAACTCCTGAATCTTCCGCTGGCTGCGTTTGCAAGCGAGATTGAGCTTGCCGACGGCCGCCTGATCGTCACGCGCGAAACCGACGGCGGTACGCAGACCATTTCAGTCACGCTCCCCGCAGTCGTGACAGCGGACCTGCGTCTTGCTGAACCTCGTTATGTCACGCTGCCGTCCATGGCCAAGGCTCGCAAAAAACCGGTTGAAACGATTGAGCTGGCATCCCTTGGCATTCATACAGCTCCCCGCCAGAAGCTCCTTAGCGTTGAACCGCCGCCCGCACGCAAGGCTGGGGTAATGGTTGCCAATGTTGATGAATTGATTCAGAAGCTTCGCGATGAAGCGCATCTGCTCTGAAGGGGAATAATGAAATGACTGCGCTTTTAATTGCTGATCATGACAATGTGAAGCTTCGTCCGGCGACCGCCAGCGCGGTAACGGCGCTGCTCCAGATGACAGAAGCCGTTGACGTGCTCGTTGCCGGAAACGGCTGCGAAGCTGTAGCTGAGGAAGCGGCGAAAATCGCGGGCGTCCGTACGGTGCTTCTTGCCCAGAATGCCAAACTGGCTCAGGAGCTGCCAGAGGTGCTCGCCTATACGGCGGCTCATGAAGCGCCGGGCTACTCTCATATCTTTTTCTGCGCGACGGCGCTTGGCAAAGCGGCCATGCCCCGCGTGGCGGCTCAGCTTGACCGTTCTGCGGTCTCCGATGTTGTTGCCGTAAAAGGTCCAAAGACCTTTGTACGCGGCATCTATGCCGGTGCACTGCTCGCAACTGTTGAGGTTGACGAAGATGTGGTGGTCGGAACGGTTCGCACGACGGCCTTTGAGCCGGCTGGTGAAGCCGACATGCCGGTTCGGATTGAAAACATAACCGTGCCTGAAGAGGCTGTTAATTGGGATGCCTCTCAGTTTGTGCGCTTTACGGAAACGGAAAGCGACCGTCCGGATCTCGTCTCGGCCAAAGTGGTTGTTGCCGGCGGGCGCGGTCTTATTGATGAGGCTGGGTTCTCTTCGCTTGAAAAGCTGGCCGATAAAATTGGTGCTGCCGTTGGAGCAACCCGTACTGCCGTCGATATGGGACTTTGTCCCAATGATTGGCAGGTAGGACAGACGGGTAAGATGATTGCCCCCGATCTTTACATCGGTTTCGGCATCTCCGGCGCTATTCAGCATACAGCCGGCATCAAGGACGCTAAGGTGATCGTTGCGGTGAACAATGATCCGGAGGCTCCGATTTTTGAAACGGCCGATTATGGTTTGCTTGCTGACGCAGCTGAGACCTGCAGGGCTCTTGCCGCGAAGCTTTAAGATCAAGCGGTTTTTCTGCTGAGAGGCGCCTTTGAATCTGCAGTACTGCAGAGGATAAAAAGCACTGCAATGACTTGCAGAGTATTGGGCGCCTCAAGTAGAATCGCGCTTCTTGAATGAAGCCGCGATCCGCGGTTTATTCAAACCCATTCTTCCCATTCGTTTCTCCCCGGGACGGGGGTACGGATGGATTTAACTGTACCAATGATTTGAGAGGTAACTCATGGTCATCGTTCGTCTCGCCCGCGGCGGCTCCAAGAAGCGTCCGTTCTTCAACATCCACGTTTGCGACTCCCGCACCCGTCGTGATGGTCGTTTCATTGAACGTCTCGGCTACTACAACCCGGTTGCTGCCGGTCATGCTACCCGTCAGGTGGTTGACCTGGAACGCCTTGCCTTCTGGCAGTCCAACGGCGCTCAGCTCTCCGATACGGTTGCTCGTCTCGTGAAGGAATTCAAGGCTCAGCCCGCCGCTGAAGCCCCTGCTGCTGAATAATTTCTGCTGCAGTCCGCACTGAGGCGATAAACCTCAGCGCAAAGGCCCCGCATCCCTTCTGGTGCGGATTCAGCGAACTCTCTGCCGGTCGTGCCTCTCGTGTCCAAGCACATCGGATCCGGCAGCGTCAGGAGCAAAAGCTCCAGGGCGTCGGTTCTTCTGAATCCGGTATCTACGCCTGAAGTCTGCGGGGCTTCTCTATTTCTACAACTCGGAAAATTTGCCATGACGTCCGACAGCACACTGATTCACGATGCGGAATTGCCCGCCGATTCGACCGACGCACCTGATGAATGGGTGGAACTTGGCCGTACGGCCGGGGCATACGGCTTCAAGGGCTGGGTGCGCATTGCGCCGCTCGCTTCCGGAGAGGTGCTCGAGCACACTCGTAATTGGGAGTTGGTGGATACAGCCGGCGTCCGTACGCCAGTGCGCGTCAAGGGCCTGCGCCGGCACGGCGCAGGATTGATTGCTAAGTGGGACGGCTGTGAATCCAAAGAAAGCGCGGATGCGCTCCGCGTGAAGGTGGGCGTCCTTCGCAGCAATTTCCCGCAGGCGGGCGAAAATGCGGTGTGGGCGATTGATCTGGTTGGATGTACGGCAGTAAATAAGGATGGCGTCAAACTCGGCACCATTCTTTCCATCGGCACCAACGGCGCACAGGATCTTTTTGAGATTGAGTACGTTGATGCAGCAGGGATTGTGAAGCGTTTTTTCATCCCCAACGTGAAAGATGTCTACGTGGTGGAGATGAAGCCTGAAGAAAAACGTGTTGTCTTTGATTGGGACCCGGCATGGCGTTGAGGAGGTACCGATGCGCTTTGACGTCGTAACGCTTTTCCCCGAGATTTTTTCGGCTGTGCGTGACTGCGGGATTACCGCACGGGCACGCATGCGGGGTCTGTGGTCAATGAACTGCTGGAATCCTAGAGATACCGCCACGGACCTTCACCGTACGATTGACGACCGTCCTTTTGGCGGCGGTCCCGGCATGGTCATGATGGCAGAGCCTCTGGCTCAGACCATTGATGCTGTCCGAGCCTCCGGCAACCGCGGCCCAATTTTGAGTTTTGCCCCGAATGGGGCGCGCCTGACGGATGCGCGTGTACGTGAAATCGCTGCAGCCAAAGAACCGATTGTGCTTGTCTGCGGACGTTATGAAGGCATTGATGAGCGCTTTCTCGAGTCCTATGTCGACGAAGTGGTCAGCCTTGGAGATTTTGTTCTTTCCGGAGGAGAGCTGCCTGCCTGTGCATTGATTGATGCTGTGGTGCGTCAGCTTCCAGGGGCAATCAAGGACCTTTCGGCTTCGGATGAAAGCTTTGCCACTGGTCTGCTGGATGCGCCGCACTACACGCGTCCAGAGGTTTGGCGGGGTATGCCGGTGCCGGATGTGCTTTTGTCAGGCCATCACAAAAACATCGGACAGTGGTCGAGAGAAAAAAGTTTGGCGCTTACGTTGCGTACGCGTCCGGATCTCATTAGAATCGCGGATTCTTCTGGTCTCCTGACGCGCGAGGACGTTAAGTTCCTTCGCACAATGGGGGCCAAGAATATTTCCGAAGGGCGCCGTTCTTAATCTCAACGGGGTTCTTCATCAACAAACCCATCCTCTCGGCGGCGGGCTAAACCCCTAACAATCAGGCCGCATGACGATGGCTACGGAGTTAAAAATGAATCTTATCGAGATTCTCGAAAAAGAAGAAATGGCTCGCCTCACGGCTGGCAAGACGATCCCCGCTTTCCGCGCTGGCGACACGGTTATCGTGTCCGTCAACGTGGTTGAAGGTTCGCGCAAGCGCGTTCAGGCCTTCGAAGGCGTCGTTATCGCTCGTCGTAATCGCGGTCTCAATTCTTCTTTCACGGTTCGCAAGATCTCGTCGGGCGAAGGCGTGGAACGTACGTTACAGCTTTAATCCCCGATGATCGCCGGTATTGAAGTGAAGCGCCACGGCGACGTCCGCCGCGCCAAGCTCTACTACCTGCGCGAACGTTCCGGCAAGGCCGCCCGCATCAAGGAACGTCTGGTCCGCAAGGAAGCCTAATCCTCGACGCTGGGAAACCTGCCTCGAAACCCCCGAAAGCCTCCGTAGGCTCCGGGGGTTTTATTTTGGTGCACCCTTTGAAGCGGTATGGATTTTTTAGATACATACAGTCTCCGCTTTAGTCCTTAGGCGGAATCTCTCAATACCTCAAAGCTCTCTCAAGGGTCGGCTTGTTTTTCCGTACTGCTGCCCAAATCTGGTGCCGCTGCCCATACAATTGCCGAACCTCCTTTGCAAATAGAAGTTTTAAATAGCACTAGTGCATTGAGGTTTATAAAAATTTATGTGCATTTAACGGAGAAATGCCAATGCCTAAGAACTATACAGTGACGCTTCCTCATTACAGCGTCGGTCCTTCTTGCTACGACGAGCTTGGCCAAGTCACTCGCTTTTATGGCCGTACAGCTGCCGTCGTCGGCGGTGAAACAGCGCTGGCCAAGGCGGGACCTGCCCTGAAGGCTGGCTTTGAAAAGGCCGGCGTTAAGCTGACTGAATGGACTGTTTACGGAAAAGACTCGACGAATGCAAACGTCGAGAAAATTGTCAACAATCCGAAAGTTCAAGAAGCTGATCTGCTCTTCGGTGTTGGCGGCGGTCGTGCGATTGATACGGTGAAGACTGCTGCCGATATTCTCGGCAAGCCCTTCTTCTCTGTGCCGACCGTTTCGTCCAACTGTGCTCCCGTTTCAGCTATTGCAGTGATCTATAAGGACGACGGCGCCCTGGATCATTACCACTTTCCGAAGCGTTGTCCTGAGCACTGCTTCATTGATACGACGGTCATTCTCGACAGCCCTGAAGAGCTATTCTGGGCAGGTATCGGTGATGCGCTTTCTAAGCAGGCAGAAAGTCAGCTTGCTTCCCGCGGTGCAGAATTGACGCACACGCCGCTGCTTGGTGTTCAGGTGGGACTGGTCTGTGAAGATCCTCTGCTCGAATACGGCAAGCAGGCGATTGAAGACTTCCGTGCCAAACGCGACAGCCATGCCTTCACTGAAACAGTGCTCGACATTATCGTTTCGACTGGCATTACGTCCAATCTGACGACGACGAAGGACAGCTATTACTACAACTCCTCACTGGCCCACTGCTTCTACAACGCCTCGATGGTGCTTCCGAGCATTCACAAGCACCTCCACGGCGAGGTGGTGAGTTTTGGCACGCTGGTGCTCCATGCCGTTGATGAGGACGATGTTGCGCTTGAGCGTCTGATGACGTTCAACCACTCGGTCGGGCTCCCGGTGACGTTGGCTCAGCTTGACATTACGACGCCTGAACAAGTCAATGCGCTTGTCGATCGCGCGGCCACTATGAAGGAGTGGACTTGTGTGCCGTATGAAATGACAAAGGATAAGTTCCGTAACGGCATCTATAAGGTGGATGAACTTGGCCGCAAGTTTGTCGCCAAGCAGTCCTAATACTTTGTCGACTTTATTCTCTGTGATGCCCCCAAGGTGATGGGGCGCAGAGCGAAGGATCGAAAGCATAAAAACGCCGCAGCGCTTCTCCGTCGCTGCGGCGTTTTTGTAATCCGGCAGAGGATTTATCCGTCCTGCGCTTGAGACAAAGTTTCCCCAGTCTTGCGGCGATTACTGCCGGCTACCATATCAAAGCGGAAGAACCGGCATTCGAGCGGTCCATTGAACAGAACGATTTTGCGGGATTCCTTCAAGCGCATTTGGCGCGGCAATAAGCGGTCTGAGGTCAGCAGCCAGGCCGTCCAGCCGGGGAACTGACTCTTCAGTGCAGCAGCAAAATCAGCCATCATTGCCGCAATCGAGGCGCTCTTCGGGTTGGATTGTTCACCATAAGGCGGATTGGCGATGACAAGCCCCCCTTCAGCACCTTCGGGCGCTTTAATCGAACGGGCGTCGCCCTGATGAAAGACGATGCGGCCGTCGTCAAGGAGAGCGCCGAATCCTGCCCGACGGCAGTTTTCTTCCGCTTTTTCGACGACGATTGTGGAAATATCACTTGCGCGAATGAAAACTTTGGCGGAACGATTCTGTGCCGCCCGGGCGTCTTCCTTCATTTCCTGCCAGAGCGCCATGTCAAAGCCCTGAAGGCGCTCAAAAGCGAAGCGGCGCATCAGACCAGGGGCGGTATTGGTTGCCATGGCTGCGGCTTCAATGGCAATGGTGCCCGATCCGCAGAATGGATCAACCAAGGGCAGTTCAGGTTTCCAGCCGGAAAGCGCCAGCAGCGCGGCGGCGAGGTTTTCCTTCAGCGGGGCTTCGCCGTGCTCGAGGCGCCAGCCGCGCTTAAAGAGGGATTCGCCTGCGAGATCAATGTAAAAGCTCACATGATCAAAGGTGAAGTAGGCCTCAATGCGCACATCCGGCGAGCGCTTTTCTACTGAAGGGCGGCGGCCGACGAGTTCAGTAAAGCGATCGCAGAGGCCGTCCTTGATGCGCAGCGTTGCAAAGTCAAGACTTTCAAGCGGGCAGCGGTTGGCCGAAGAGTGGATGCGGAAGGTCGCATCTGTACCAAACCATTTTTCCCACGGCGTCTTTTTGGCCAGCGCATAGACATCTCGGCTGTCCCAATATTCGTCAAAGGCTACGCGCAGAAGGACGCGGGTTGCAAAGCGTGAATGCAGACATACTGCCATACCGAGTTCAAGACCGCCTGCGAACGAGACGCCGCCCTTGGCGGAACGAATGAGATCGGGGTCGGCGTTGAGCGCCCGGATTTCGTCGGCAAGAAGCCCTTCGAGACCAAAGGGGCAGGGGGCGTGAAAGATGAAGCTCGGCATGTAAACTACAGAAAAATCGGCTAAAAATTGAAGCCGATATTCTAATCACTTCGACTGCTTTCATCTATCCAGTGACGTCTGCATTCTGGATGTTCGTTGGACGGATGCAAAGAAAGCGTTTTTAAAGGCAGTCACCTTGGATCAATGAGAGCGTGCGGTAAATAACGGCTGCCCGCAGCGGCATGTTGCTGTCATCAGCCGTAGGAACGATTTGCATGAATGATGATAAATTTCGCAAAAATCCAGAAAAGACAAAAGATAGTCTTTGCGGAAAGTTCTGATTTGGTGACGAAGTTCGTTGTTCTATAGGGCATATTGCCTACATCTTGATCCAATTTACAAAGCATAATGACAACTTCACTGTCTATTTTGCATTTTCAGTCTGCGGCCGGCATCCCTGTGTCGTCCTGCTGAAACAGTGAACAGTCGGTTCGATCTCAGAACCGCTGACATCATTACAAATACTTTTGGACTTCTGAAATGGAACAACCCAGCAGCAAACGATTTATTGCCATCGGCTCTATGCTGTTCGCACTCTTTTTCGGAGCCGGCAACCTTATTTTCCCCGCAGCGATGGGTCAGTCCGCCGGAGCGAACGTTTGGTGGGCTGTGCTCGGCTTTTGCGTAACGGGTGTAGGCCTGCCGCTTCTGGGCATTATTGCGGTTGGTTATTCCGGCTGTCGAGATCTTCGTGAAGTTGCAAGCCGTGTGCATCCGCTCTACGGACTCTTTTATACGGTTGTCTGCTACATGGCGATCGGCCCTTGTTTCGCCATTCCTCGTACGGGCACGGTATCTTTCGAAATCGCCGTGCGTCCTTTCCTCGGTGCCGATCCGTCGGCATTTGCGCTGCCGATCTTCCTCGCTTTCTTTTTGGGGATCTCCTGCTGGCTGGCTGCATCACCATCAAAGCTTGTTGATAGAATCGGCAAGTTCCTCACGCCGGCGCTGCTCGTCACGCTGGCCGTCATGATCGTCATGTCCTTTGCAACGCCGATGGGAGACTTCCAGGCGCCGGGCAAAGCCTATGATGAACCGATCAAGGCTGCATTCCAGGGTGTGCTTGACGGCTACAACACGCTTGACGCCATTGCAGCACTTGTGTTCGCGACTCTGATTGTGAATTCGGTGAAGGAAATCGGCTTTACGGATCCGAAGGCTATTTCCTCTCAGGTTATGAAGTCCGGCATGCTCGCAGGTCTGCTTCTTGCACTGGTTTATATCTTCATTGCCAAGATCGGCGCGGAAAGCGTTGCTGCTATCGGCATGCAGGATACGGGGGCGCCGGTGCTTGCAGAAAGCGCTAAGGTCTTCTTCGGCAGCTTTGGCGCCTACCTGCTTGCCGCGATTGTGCTGCTTGCCTGCATCACCACGGCGGTTGGCCTGCTCACCTGCTGCGCAGCATTCTTTATGCAGCTGACGGGCAAATTCACCTATGTGCAGTGGGTCATCGGTTTCACGGTGATTTCCTACCTCATCGGCTTGTTCGGTTTGAAGACCATCATCGTTTCGACCATTCCTGTGCTGATGTTCATCTATCCGCTCTGCGTGGCCCTGATCGCTTTGATCTTCCTTCACAAGTTCTTTGGCGGCCGCCAGTGCGTGTATGCCTGGACGATGGGCTTTACCTTTGTGATGGCCCTTGTCAATGGTGCAGAAACTGCCGGCATCTCGATGACCGGTCTTGAAGAAGTGCTCAAGGCCTACGTGCCGCTCCACACCTATGGCATGGGCTGGATTCCGTTTGCAATTGTCGGTTTCGTGATTGGCTTGATCTGGAAGGTTGCCGTTCCGGCCAAAGCGCAGAATGCTGCCGCTTAATTTGTAAGACAACATTCAACTGTTTTTGCTGCCCGCCCGGAGTTTTCTTCGGGCGGTTTTTTCTGCTCGCTAAAAAATGACGTTGTCCTTCATGGTCGAAAAAGGCTGTTTCAAACACAAAACTGTGCTTGGAAGGCAGTCAGCTTCGGCCTTCACCATGACCAAGCACGATGTACTTCAGACTCGTCAGTCCTTCCAGCCCGACAGGTCCGCGAGCATGCAGACGATCCGTTGAAATGCCGATCTCAGCCCCTAAACCATATTCAAAGCCGTCGGCAAAACGCGTAGAGGCATTGACCATCACGGAGCTGGAATCTACTTCACGCAGGAATCTGTCGGCAGAGTCCAAGCTGCGGGTGATGATGGCATCGGTATGGCGTGAGCTGTGCAGATCGATAAAGTCGATAGCGGCATCGAGCGATTCCACTACGGCGATACTGATGATGAGTGCGTTGTACTCTGTATCCCAATCTTCTTCAGTGGCGGGTACCGCCGGAACACCTGCTCGGAGCAAGATGGCAAGCGCCTGCGGGTCGCAGCGCATTTCGACGTTCTTTTCCGTCCAGAGCTTCCCGATCATCGGCAGAAACGAATCCGCTTCATCGCGATGAACCAGGACTGTGTCCGTGCGAGTGCAGGGCGATGGGCGTTGGGTCTTGGCATTATCAACAACGCTAAGCGCCATTTCCAGATCAGCACCGGCATCCACATAGGTGTGGCAAATGCCGTTAAGGTGCTTGATCATCGGTACCGTAGCTTCTGCCATGAGGCGAGAGATGAGGCCCTTGCCGCCGCGCGGGATGAGCACATCGACATAATCGCGTGCGCGGATCAGTTCACCAACTGCGGCACGGTCGGTTGTGGGGATGAGCTGGACGGCGTCAGCAGGCAGCGCTGCATCGGCGAGTGCTTCCGAAACAACGGCGGCCAACGCTCGATTGGTTTCAATGGCTTCATGTCCCCCGCGCAGGATGACGGCGTTGCCGGACTTAATTGCCAGCGCTGCGGCATCGATGGTGACGTTGGGACGGGATTCATAAATCATGGCGATGACACCGAGCGGCACACGCATGCGGCCGACACGGATGCCCGATGGCATAGGACGAAGGTTTTCGATGCCGCCGACCGGATCAGCCAGTTCAGCAATCTGCCGCACGCCCGTGACCATCTGATCAAGCACACGGTCAGTGACGGCAAGTCTGTCGACGAAGGCTGCGGAGAGTCCTTCACTGCGGGCATTTGCCAGGTCAACAGCATTGGCAGCTTGAATCACATCGCGGCGTGTCATCAGCGCCTGGGCGATGCGTTCAAGTGCGGCATTTTTCTTTTCGGTCGACGCACAGGCCGTAATCCGACTCGCCCGACGGGCAGCCGTACCGATTTCGTGAATCAATTCGCGTGCGGAAGTTTCAGGCATGAGAATTCCTTCATAAGTGATTGCCGCCGAGTCGGAATGGAGGCGTCGAAAAAACTTGTGAAAAAGCCTCGACATCAGGCAGGATGGCTCGATTGTGTTTGGATTTTATCCGCAGGAGCGCTCAATGCTGTGCGTGCCAGTGAACACAAGGTCCTGAGGATCAGCGAGTTCGCGCAAGGAAAAGACAAACGCTCTTTAACTCAATCCAAGGATCACCGTCGCGTTCGCGTACGGAGAGTCCCTTGCTCAGGCGGTCAATGTCGGCGCAGACGTCAAGTGCGGCGGCAAGGCGCCTGAGCGGAATTCTCCGAGCGGCGGCCTTCATCGCATTCGTGGCAAAGACCCCTTTTACGTAGAAGTTCCCTGAAGTCTCAAAGCTCGCGCGCAGTTTGATCAGGCTGCGGATCTGATTGGTGAGAATCGCGAGCAAAAAGGGAAGCGGCTCCCCTTGAGCCTCCAGACCATCAACAATACGTGCAGTGCGGTCGGCAGAGGCGGTGCAAAAGCTTTCCACCAGCGCTTCCGTGGTATAGCGGGAGCAGTTGCCGACAGAAGCTTCAATTTGTTCAAGCGTCAATTCGCCCTGAGGAAAAAGCAGAGAAAGTTTTCCGACTTCCTGCTTGGCGGCTAGAAGATTCCCTTCCACGAGATCGGCAATGGGTTCATGCTCATCGCGGGCGGGCGTCTGGCGAGCCACTGCGGTAGCTGCGCACGCTCCACGGGATCGCACTCGACAACAGTGGCGGCTTTGACGAGCGCCTGCCACCAGGCGGCCTTCTGTCCCTGCCAGTCTGGACGGGGCATCGTAAAAAGCGTCACCACGCCGTCGACAGGGCGCTCTACAAATTCGGGGAGCGCTTTATTGCCTTTGATGCCGGGACGACCTGACGGCAACCGAACTTCGAGGAACTTTTTGTCGTCGAACATACCGATGGATGCCGCGGCATCAGGAAGCTGCGACCAGTCGGCCGAGGCTGAAAGCTCAAGCACCTGACGATCGGTATACCCCAGTTCCCGCGCTCGGCGGCGCAGCAGATCCGCTGATTCAAGCATCAGCAGATCTTCACTGCCCGTTACCAGCCAAAACGGTGCAAGTTCGCGGCGATTGGCAAGATCGGCAGCGAGGCTGCCGGCATTAAGCGCCATGATGAACCTTTAAGGCGTATCGGTACTCGGGCCCTTGGCGGCGCCAAGACGCTGCACGATCTGAGAGATCAGATCGTTTTCCATGTCGTCGTAAAGCACTTTCTCTTCACCTTCGCGCGAAAGGAATTCACTTTCCGAATAGGTCAGATCTCGGGAGGTCGCGAGCCGCGTCGTTTCAACGAAATCGAAACCGTCGGGGGACACAACGCGGAATTCAAGCGTCATGGTGAGTTCATATTCGCGCGCTCGACCAGCGTCGTTGATCGACAGAATGTCGCGGCTGCGGTTGACGGAAAGAAGCTCCAAAATGGCGTCTGCCTCCTTTGGAGACGTGACGACGCGAACATCGGATCCTGATTCAATGACGCGCTTTAAAAGACCGGAAAAACGGGTGTTTTCCGGCATCTGCAGATAGAGCGTTTCAAACGGCGCGGAGAATTGGCCGCGCA
>ENA-UOJO01003189-UOJO01003189.1-human-gut-metagenome-genome-assembly--contig:-P57-NODE-3189-length-15889-cov-10.351017_pt1 | contig 15889 bp, 13 predicted proteins | sample MGYA00242351_ERZ723898 | MGnify/ENA metagenome assembly ERZ723898 | reverse complement strand
TATCCAAGAACAGAACGCCGCTGCACATCAGGAACAGCGGAACCGCGCCTCTTGCAAGACTGCTCCAAAACAGGCCTTCCAACCATGCAGCGCTCCCGACCTGCCCGCCAAGCAGAACCTCACTGGACACGTGAATCATTACCACGCAGGCAATCGCAAGCGTTTTCGCATAATCAACGGCAGGTATTCTCCTGCCGGTCACGGCGTCCGGCATTTTCTCAAAAAGCCGCATAACATACTCCCTATTAAGAATATTTTTGCATTGCATTTATAAGTACGTTCTGCTTAAAAGTGGATAAATCAATTTTAAGCTCGAAATATTCTTATGTCAAGTTGATTATTCGACTCTTACGTTGTTTTGATTGCATGCCCCAGTCTGTAAAATACCCCTTGAGGGGGCAGATGTTTATGGAACTGGATTATTTTGAAATCGGCAAAAGAATTGCCCGCCGCAGAAAGGATCTGGGTTTGAAGCAAACCGAGGTCTGTGAGCGCGCCGGGATCAACGATAAATATTTGTCCTGCATTGAGCGCGCTGCGTCCATCCCGTCGCTGGACGTCGTCATGCGGCTTTCTTTCGCGCTGGACTGCACGCCGGATGAATTTCTGGTAGGCAGTGTGAAGTATGACGATGAACAATGGAGAGATGTTGCAGGTCTTTTACGCAATATGAATATAAAGAAGCTGGATTTGGCAAAAAGCTTTTTGTTGTGGTTGAATGACCAAGAGATATAATATGATATCATGAATTGCCATATATGTCTTTTGCTCTGCGGACATTCTTTTTCTTGCCGTTGCTTGTTCCTTAAAATGCCCATTCCTGCGAAAGTTTGTACACTTTGCCTATTTGCATGCATTCGTGCAGGCGTGGTAAACTGTGAACAAGAAAGGAGCGATCTTATGCAAGAATATGAAGTTTTGATCGAGACCATCAACCCCTGCGGGGGTGAGGCGCATGCGAACAAGGAGTTCCGGGAGATCGAGACCGACAGCCCGGAGGCTTATGTCCGCGAGCAGGGCCGCTACCCCATTCTCGATTCCGGCAAAAACGCCTCCGGCGACACCGTCATCACCACCGGCGACGGCAAGGGCGTCATGATCCGCTATACGTTCACCGCGTAAAAGACGCACCCCGGACTTTTGTCCGGGGTGCGTCTTTTACCTGAAGATCACCTGGGCCAGGACGGCGGGTCTGCCGTCGGCATGTTTGACGGCCATGCGGCAGCGGCCTTCTTCCCGGCGGCAGAAGACGCCGAGCGTCTCGCCCTCAAGGCAGGGGCTCGCGTAATGCGCCTCGATGGTCCGGATCATGCCGGAGGCCAGCTCCTTCGCCGAGAAGCAGTCGAGCAGCAGGCGGATGTAGACGACGTTGTTCATGTGCCGCCCCATGTCGATGTCCGTCGCGCGGACCAGGTGGGGATAGACCAGCTCGTCCTGCGTCAGATCGTCGTGAAAGCGCGTGGGCGGTTCGTCGATGGCCGCGCCCGGCCGGAACGGGAAATCCGCCGGGAAGCCGGACTGCTCAAAGCGCAGAATTTTCCCCTCCGGCCCGAGGATCGCCCACTGCGTCCGGCCGAGGGCGACGGTCTTCTCTCCGCGCGTCAGCCGGTAGCTGCGGAAGCAGCGGATGTCGCGGCCCTCGCAGCGCTCCGGCCAGGTCTGCGCCGTCAGCGCATCCATCAGATATGCCGGCTCGTAAAAGTCCACGCGGCTGTGTACGGTCAGCCAGAATTCGCCCCGCTTCGCCATCGCCGCGCCGCCGACGCCGATCGCCTCCGCATGCTCCGACGCGATGCCCTGAAAGATCGTGAACGCCGCCAGCGGCGAGAGCTCCGCGCGCCTGCCGCACAGGTCCGGGGTCAGAACGATCTGCTTTTCAAAACTGCCTGTTTCCATGGCTGTTTCCGCCTCCTGTTTTTTGCTGTTTGTATTATACCATGTTGGTTTTCTGTTTGCCAGTTTGGTTTCGCTTCGGAATCCTACAATAATTCCAGAAATTTTTCGTTGTTTGCATTGGAATCATGTTGATTTCTGCGCGGGTTTGGAGTATGATAGTCACATGTTTGAGACATACGTCCGCGGTCTTTTGATATGAGGCCGCGCCCGCATTTCATACGCAAGGAGACGTTAGCATGATTATTACGCAAAAGAAGCCCATGGAAGAGCTCATGGCGATGGTCGGCGACGCAAAAACAGTCGCGATCGTCGGCTGCAACAGCTGCGCAACGGCTTGTCACACCGGCGGCGAGCCGGAGGTCGCCGCGCTGGCAAAGGCACTGGAGGCAGCAGGCAAGAAGGTCGTCGGCACGACGATCGCCGATTACTGCTGCATGAACCTCGGTGTCAAGGGCAAGATGAAGCCCCTCGTCGCGGCAAAGCCGGACTGCGTGATCTGTATGTCCTGCGGCGACGGCGTGCAGTGCGTCGCAAAAAATGCCCCCGGCATCCCCACCTATCCGTCCAACAACACCATGTACCTCGGCGAAGCCGTCCGATTCGGCGTCTGGGAAGAGGCGTGCCACTTCTGCGGCGACTGCGTTCTGGGCCAGACCGGCGGCATCTGTCCCGTGACCCAGTGTGCCAAGAGCCTCGTCAACGGCCCCTGCGGCGGCCAGAAGAACGGCAAGTGCGAGGTCAACCCGGAAAACGACTGCGCATGGATCAAGATCTACAAGCGCCTTGGCGAGATCGGCCAGCTCGACAAGCTCGGCCACACCCGCGAGGACAAGGGCTACGCGAAGTTCAGCTATCCGAGAACGATCAGCTTAAAGGGGAAGAAATAATATGAGTATGTTGAAAGAGGCTTTTGAAGCCGGTAAATTTGGCGTCACCGCCGAAATGGCCCCCCCGAAGGGTTATGATTTTTCCGAGCAGCTGGAGGCTGCAAAGCTCCTGAACGGCAAGGTTCACGGCGTCAACGTGACCGATATGCAGTCCGCCAGTCTCAAGGCGTCCAGCCTCGGCCTGTGCGTCGCGCTCAAGAATGCGGGCATCGAGCCGATCCTGCAGATGACCGGCCGCGACCGCAACCGTATGGCCATCATGGGCGATATTTTGTCCGCAGCGGCCTTCGGCATCGACACGATGCTGGCTCTGACGGGCGACCATCCCGTCGTCGGCGACTGTCCGGAATCCAAGCCGGTCTATGATCTGGATTCCGTCGGCATTCTGAAAATGCTCACGAAGATGGAGCAGACAAACTGCGACTGCGGCGGCAACGAGATCGCCGGCGGCGCGCCGAAGTTCTACAAGGGCGCTTCCGTCACCCCGGTCTACGACCCCATCGAGCTGCAGATCAACAAGCTGCGCCAGAAGGTCGAAAACGGCGCGGAGTACATCCAGACCCAGGGCATCTTTGATCTCGATACCTTCAAGCGCTTCCTCGACAAGGTCGACGCGGCGGGCATCAAGACCCACATCATGGCCGGCATCATCCCGCTGAAGGCCGCCGGCATGGCCAGATACATGAACGAGAACGTCCCCGGCATCGCCGTGCCGCAGGATATGATCGACCGTCTGGCCGCAGCCGCCGCCGAGGGCAAGGAAAAGGGCGTCAAGGGCCTGCCCATGCAGCTCGGCATCGAGATGGCCGCAGAGATGATCGCCAGGATCAAGGATGAGCACCTGTGTGACGGCGTGCACATCATGGCCATCGGCGCGGAAAAGAACGTCCCGACCATCCTCGAAAAGGCCGGCGTGACGATCTGACCCCAGCTATATTTCAGCTTCCATCCGTCCAAATGGATCGCCTGAGTTTTCGATACAGACCCAGAATATAGCACCAGCGGCAGCCCCCAGTCCAGGGGCTGCCGCTTTGTATTGTCTTTTTATCTTTTTGTGATCTCCGGTCACTCCCACGGGCTCGGGCCGGTGGGCTCTGTCGGGATGTCGGTGCCGGGGTCCCACGGATCGGTGGGATCCGTGGGATCGGTCGGATCGGGTTCATCCGGCTCCTCCGGGATCTCCGGCTCGACGTACGGCGTGCACTTGTACGACGTATCGCGGTGCTTGTACGTATCCGTGTGCAGCAGCTCGGTCTTCAGGACCTTGCCGCTCGCGTCCACGTAGTCGCGATAGGCCTTGACGGTCTTGCCGGTGTAGGCGTAGTTGACCATCTCGCCCTTGACGTACTTGTTGCCCTGCTTGTCGACGACGAGATTGACGGTGTTGCCGTTCTCGTCCACGCCGGTCCCGGCGTCAGTGATCTCGGTCTCCGTGCCGTCGATGACGGTCTTCGGCTGGCGGGTGGCGATGACCTCGTTGTGCAGGACGATGTGGTCGTAGCTCTTATCCTTCGGCGTGGTACCCATGAGCTTGATGTGGACGTAGCCGCCGGAGACCGACGCGTCGATGCGCAGCGGATGGTCGGTGCTGTTGACGAACTTATAGTCGAGGCTGCCCCAGTAGATCGTCGCATCCATGCCCAGCTGGACATAGGTGACGGTGAACATGTGCGGGGCCCGCTCGGTGACCTTGAGGTCGGCGTAGAGGCAGGCGGTGTAGATGGTCGAGGCGACCTGGCAGACGCCGCCGCCCTCCTCGGCCTCGCTCTTGCCGCCGGTCTGGTAGACGATGGCCTTCTGGTAGCCCTTCTCGGCCGTGCGCTCGCCGACGATCTTGTTGAACGAGAATTCGTCGCCGGGGTTCAGGATGGTGCCATCGATGGCCTTGCAGGCGAGCTCCAGGTTCTTGGTGCGGCCGGCCTGCGCAGTATGCGGGCTGTCGCAGGAGCCGAGCACGTCGGCGAAGTATTCCTTCTCCAGATCCGCCAGCGTGACCTCCGGCTGCATTTCCTCGGCCTGGATGGTGATGGTCGTGCCGGCGTCCGCCATGGCGATCTGCTGCGTGTAATACGACACGTCAAAGCCGAAGCCGACCTTCTCGGCCACGAGCTCCTTCTTTTCCTCGTCGTAATATGCGTCCTTCATCTCGGTGGCGAACTGATCGTAGTACGTCTGCAGATCGACCGGGGCGCAGGGCTCGGTGTCGTAGTCGAATTTCAGGTCGGAGAAATCGCCGCTTTCAAACCGCGCGACGACCTCGTCATAGAGCTTATCGGCGTCGAGCGAGATCTTCGGCGAGCCGGTCACGACCGTGACGGTCTTCGCGTCGGCGTCGACGGTGACGATCGGGTCGATCTTCTCCGAGGCGCAGGCCCGGGCCGTCTGGTCGATCAGGTCGCGGATATACGTCGTGTCCAGATTCTTGCCGGACTCCAGCGCGATATCCTGCCGGTCCTTTTTCGCCTTCTGGTAGGTGATGAGCGCCTTGATGGGGCCGCCGTCGCGGCCGTAGTTCATGGCGGCGTCGGCCGCCTCATCCGGGTTCAGGGCAACGTTCGTCACCTCGGGGGTGAATTCGATCGTCCGGTCCGGCAGGACGACGGTCAGCGTATCGGCGGCAGTCTCCTGCTCGACCGCGAGCTTCACGGCGTTGATGGCCGCGTCGCGCTTGAGCCCGCCGACGTTGACGCCCGCGACATACACGTTCGGGAAGATCGTGTCGCTTCCCTTCAGGATAAAGCCATAGGTACAAACGCCGAGCACCGCCAGCAGTGCCACGCACCCGGCAATGACCGCGATCTTCTTTCCGGAGGCGGCGGACGATTTCTTCTTGGGGCCCGCAGCGGCCTTCTCCGCCGAAGTCTTGTGCGCGGCGGGGCGGCTGGCCTCAAATCTGCCTTTCTTTCTGATAAGGATCCCTCCTATTCAAGCGCCACAGGGCGACATAATCTTTTTTGTGTCTGTATTATACATAAAACGTCGGTTTTTTGCAACGGCATTCCCGACAGGAACGGGCCCCGGAATTCTGAATTTTCTATTAATAATTTCACCCTTCGGCCGTCTGCGCACGCATGGCGGCATAGGTCCCCACGAGCTGCGTGGCGAGCTTCAGCGCATCCTCGCCCTTTTTGAGCTTCACGGACAGCATCGGGACCTTGCCCGCCGAGAAGAAGATCCGCCCCTTGAACTGCGCCTCGGCGCAGCAGGCCGAGATGGCCGCAAAGTCCATCGTGGCGAGGGACAGGAGGATGGCGCCGTCCTTCTGCGTGATCTCAGTGATGCCGGCGGCCGCCGCGCGTGCGCGCAGCAGCGCGATGGCGATGAGGTTCATGACACCCTTCGGGGGATCGCCGAAGCGGTCGACGATCTCGTCGAGCAGCTCGTCGGCGTCTTCCTTGGTGCGGATGGCCGCCATGCGGCGGTAAAGGTCCATCCGCTGCTCGCCGGAGGAGACATAGTCCTTGTTGATATTCGCCGTGACGGTGAGATCCGCCGTGCATTCGGGCTCCTTCTGCGCTTCCTCGCCGCGCTCTTCGAGCACGGCGTCTTCGAGCAGCTTCAGGTACATGTCGTAGCCGACGGTCATCATGTGGCCGGACTGCTCCGCGCCCAGCAGATCGCCCGCGCCGCGGATCTCCAGATCGCGCATGGCGATCTTGAAGCCGGAGCCGAACTCCGCGTATTCGCGGATGGTGTCGAGCCGCTTCTCCGCGATCTCCGACAGGACCTTGCCCTTGCGGAAGGTCAGGTAGGCATACGCGTGGCGGCTGGAGCGGCCCACGCGGCCGCGGATCTGGTGCAGCTGGGCGAGGCCGAGGCGGTCGGCGTCCTCGATGATGAGGGTGTTGACGTTCGGGATGTCGATGCCGGTCTCGATGATGGTGGTGCAGACGAGGATCTGGATCTCACCGTTCGACATCGACTGCATGACGTCGCCGAGCTGCTCCTCATTCATCTTGCCGTGGGCGACGGCGATCTCCGCCTCCGGGATGCGCTGCTTGATCTTCGCGGCGCACTGGTCGATCGACTCGACCCGGTTGTGCAGGTAATAGACCTGCCCGCCGCGCGCAAGCTCGCGCCGCATGGCCTCGTCCAGAATGCCGTCCTGATGCTCGAGGACGAAGGTCTGCACGGGATAGCGGTCCTGCGGCGGCTGCTCGATGGTGGACATGTCGCGAAGGCCGGACAGGGCCATATTGAGCGTGCGCGGGATGGGCGTTGCGGATAAGGTTAAGACGTCCACGCCGCGGGAAAGTTCCTTCAGCCGCTCCTTGTGCGTCACGCCGAAGCGCTGCTCCTCATCGACGATGAGAAGGCCCAGGTCCTTGAAATGGATCTCCTTCTGCAGCAGCTTGTGCGTGCCGACGATGAGGTCGATCTTGCCGGACTGCAGGTCAAAGAGCGTCTTTTTGATCTGCGCTGGCGTGCGGAAGCGGGAGAGCACGTCGATCGTGACCGGGAACGTCGCAAAGCGGCGCATGGCCGTGAGATAATGCTGCTGGGCAAGGACCGTGGTGGGCACGAGGATGGCGACCTGCTTGCCGTCGAGGATGCACTTCATGGCCGCGCGCAGGGCGACCTCCGTCTTGCCGAAGCCGACATCGCCGCAGAGCAGCCGGTCCATAGGCGACGGCGACTCCATATCGCGCTTGATCTCGTCGATGCAGCGCAGCTGATCGTCGGTCTCGGCGTATTCAAAGCTCTCCTCAAATTCCTGCTGCCACGGCGAATCCGCCGCGAAGGCGAAGCCCGGCAGCCGCTTTCTTTCAGCGTAGAGCTTGATGAGGCCCGCGGCCAGATCCTTGGCCGCGGCCTTGGCCTTGGCCTTCGTCTTCTGCCACTGGTCGCCGCCGAGCTTGTTGAGGCGCACGGGCGTATCCTCGCCGGCGCCGATATACTTGCTGACAAGATCGAGCTGCGTGGCCGGGACGTACAGGCAGTCCGTGCCCTGATAGGCGATCTTGACGTAATCCTTCGTCACGCCGCCGACCTTCAGCTGCTCCATGCCGACGTAGCGGCCGATGCCGTGGTGCTCGTGGACGACGAGGTCCCCGGGCGTGAGGTCGGTGAACGAATCGAGCTTTTTGCGGTTCGTGGCCTTTTTCGGGGCGCGCGTTTTCTTCCGCTCCTGCCGGACGGCGATCTGCCCCTCTGTTAAGATGGCAAATTTCAGCGTCGGGTATTCAAGCCCCGCAGGAAGCGAGCCCGGCGCGAGCAGGATCTGCCCTGGCTGCGGCAGCTTCGTGAGCGGGAACGCCAGAAGCGCGTTCAGCCCGTTCTGCGCCAGAAGGTCTTTCAGAATTTCGCCGCGCCGCTGGCCGCCGCACAGGACGATCGAGCCATATTGGTTGGCCGTGTAATTTTTCAGGTCCGATGCCGCCGTCTCCAGACTGCCGCCATAGCCCGGCAGCTGCCGGGCCGTGAACGACAGGAGCTTTTTGGGCGGCAGGCTCTCGGGATACCGGGCCGCGAGGAAGCCGTCGCAGTAGACGACCGCCCGGCCGCGCAGCTGCGCGGCCAGATCCTCGATCGAGCCGTAATAATCGCACAGCTCGCCAAACAGCGTGCCGGAGGTCAAAAACGAATCGAGCAGCAGGCCGAATTCCTCCGCCTTTTCCTTCTCCGCCCGCTGCAGATTCCCGTGGTCGCAGAACGCGACGACCGCCTCCTGCGACAAATACGCGGCGGCCGTGGTGAACTCCGGATAGATGAGCGCCATATAGCGGTCGGCGCTGGCAAAGAGCGTCTCGTTCTCAAGTGCTTCGCAGTCCTTCTGCAGGGTGTCGATCAGCGCCTGATTGGGCGTTTTCCGGCGCTGCTGGCGCGCGATGATCGCGCGCAGATCCTCACACAGCCCCGCCGTGCCCTGTGGGTGCAGATGCGCCTCCGTCTCCGCCACGGGCAGGAGGACGGCCTCTTCCACGTTTTCCGTGCGCCGCTGGGTGATGGGGTCAAAATAGCCCATGGTGTCGAGCTCGTCGCCGAAAAACTCCGCGCGCAGCGGGTTTTCGCACGCGGGCGAATACACGTCCAGAATGCCGCCGCGCAGGGCGAACTGCCCCACGCCCTCGACGAGGCTCGAGCGGGTATAGCCCGCCCGCGTCAGCCGGGCGACCAGATCGTCCACGTTGTATTCCGCCCCGCACCGCAGCCGCACGGAGGCCGAGAACAAAACCTCCCGCGGCATCGTGCGCAGCAGCAGCGCGTCCAGGCTCGTCACCAAAACCGGCACCTGCCCCTGCGCCAGCGCGTACAGCAGCCGCAGCCGCTTCTGCTCCCACTGCCGCGAGACGCCGATGGCCCCCGCGAGCGTCAGCTCGCGCGACGGCAGCACCGGCGGCTGCTCGCCCAGAAACGCGCCGAGCTCCGACGCGAGCCGGGAAGCCGCCAGATCATCCTGACACACCGCGACGAGCGGGCGGCCCGAATGCTCGTGCAGCGCCGCGAGCACATGGCTCCGCGGCGCCTGGCTCAGGCCCGAGACGGCAGCGGCCTGCTTCGCCTCCACGGCCTGAAGCAGCTGCATATAATCCGGGCTCTTTTGCAGAAGCGAAAGCAGAACGTTCATGGTCTTCTCCTAAAAAACAAATTAAGGCAACACCGCACAATTGCGTCTGCGCGCTTCGACGGATCTTTTCCGCCAATTCTGCGGTTTGAAAAGCTTGAAATATTGCGCAGCCGTTGGCGACGAAGGAGCCTTACGGATGCGGCATGCCCCTTGCGGGTACATACAGTATTCCTGCGCTTTTCAAACCTTGCCTTGGCGAAAAATCTCTCGCCGGATCTGCTTGCCGAATTGTGCGGTGCTGCCTCAGAAATTTCAGACAAACAGGCAACGCGCATAGGAGAGTTTCTCCTATGCGTCCTGGCTTTTCTTATTTTATGCGGCAAACCGCTTAAAACCGCTTGCCGTTATATTCCGCGGCCGCCTTTTCACAGCCGTTTTTCACGATGCACAGCGCCGCCTCCGCCGCGTGCTCCATCGCGTCCTGATAGTCGGGCCACTCGGTCTTCGACACGGTGGAGAGCACCCAGTCGGCCAGGTCGTAGTCCGGGTGCGGCTTGGCGCCGACGCCGATCTTGACCCGCGGGAACTGGTCGGAGCCCAGGCAGGAAATGATGGACTTGAGGCCGTTGTGGCCGCCGGCCGAGCCGTTTTTGCGGATGCGGAGCTTGCCGACGGGGAGCGAAATATCGTCAAACAGGACAAGTACCCGCTCCGGCGGGATCTTGTAGAAATGCGCGGCGGCCTCGATGGCGATGCCGGAGGCGTTCATATATGTCAGCGGCTTCATGAGAAACAGCCGCTGGCCGCCAAAGTCCGCCTGCGCGGTGAGCGCCTTGAAGCGCTCTTTGGAAACCTTGACCTGCAGGCGCGCGGCCAGCAGGTCAAGGGTCATAAAACCGGTATTGTGTCTGGTCTTCTCATATTCGGCGCCCGGATTACCGAGCCCCGCGATCAGCCAGTCATAATTGGGTCTTTGAAACAACATAAAAATCAGAACAGAACAGACATCGAGTTTTCTTCGTAAATTCTCTGGATGGCGTCGGCAAAGATCGGGGAAACGTCCAGATACTTGATCTTGCTGCATGCGCCCTCGAGCGGCGGGATGGTGTTGAGGAAGGTCAGCTCCTTGATGCAGCTGTCGGCGATGCGCTCATTGGCCGGGCCGGAGAGCACGCCGTGGGTCGCGCAGGCGTAGACCTCGGTCGCGCCGCCGATCTCCACGATGGCCTTGGCCGCGTTGCACAGGGAACCGGCGGTATCGACCATATCGTCGAAGAGGATGCACTTCTTGCCCTTCACGTCGCCGATGACGTTCATGACCTCGCACTGGTTGGCCTTTTCGCGGCGCTTGTCGACGATGGCGAGGTTCATGCCCATCTTGTTGGCGAAGGTCCGGCTGCGGGCGACGGAGCCGACATCCGGGGAGACGACGACCATCTCTTCCGGATGTTCGAACTTGGACATGTAATATTTCACGAAGATGGGGTTGGAGAGCAGGTTATCGACAGGGATGTCGAAGAAGCCCTGGATCTGGGCAGCATGGAGATCCATGGTCAGCACGCGGTCCGCGCCCGCGGCCTCGATCATATTGGCGACGAGCTTTGCGGAGATGGGGTCGCGGCCCTTGGCCTTGCGGTCCTGGCGGGCATAGCCGAAATACGGGATGACGGCGGTGATGCGGCCGGCGGAAGCGCGGCGGCAGGCGTCGATCATGATGAGCAGCTCCATCAGGTTGTTGTTGACCGGCTTGCAGGTCGACTGGACCAGGAACACATCGCTGCCGCGGACAGATTCATTGATCGTCAGGGAAACCTCGCCGTCAGCAAAGGTGGTCACGGTGCAGTCGCCCAGCGGCAGCCACAGCTTGCGGCAGACGCCCTCAGCAAACGGGCGGTTGGCGTTCGCGCAGAATACCTTGACGTTCTTACCATGAGAAATCATATGAAATTACCCTCTCTCTTGTGTTGTTCGGTCTGTTCCTGTTCTGTGTGTTCTATATCATGGCGGCACCCGCCGCCGGGGATACGAGGCTTATTTTTTCTCCTTCAGCTTGTGCCGGTTGGCCCAGTCGCGCTTGTTCTGCTGGCGGGCGCGGGCGATGGCGAGCGCTGCGGGCGGCACGTCGTCGGTCACGGTGGACCCGGCGGCGATATATGCGCCCTGCCCGATGTGCACGGGCGCGATGAGATTGGCGTTGCAGCCGATAAACGCGTCGTCGTCAATGACGGTGCGGGATTTTTTCACGCGGTCATAGTTGACTGTGACCGTGCCGCAGCCGAAGTTGATGTTTTTGCCTACGTCGCTGTCGCCGATGTAGGTCAGGTGGGAGATCTTCGTGCCGTCGCCGATGGTGGAGTTCTTGACCTCCACAAAATCGCCGCAGCGCACGTGGCTGCCGATCCGCGAGCCCGGACGGACATAGGCAAAGGGCCCGACCGTCGTGTCGCTGCCGATCTCGGAATCGTAGACCTGCGAGGCGTTGACCTTCGTCCCCTCGCCGACCTTGACATTTTCCAGATAGCTGTTCGGCCCGATGGTGCAGCCGTCGGCAATGGAGGTCGTGCCGCGCAGCACGGTCCCGGGCAGCAGCTCGGTCCCGGCCCCGACGAAGACCGTGGGCTCGACATATGTGTTGTTATAATCCCAGATCGACACGCCTGCGGCGGCGAGATTGTACAGAACGCCGCGGCTCAGCAGCGGCTGCCACTCGGCCAGCTGCTGCATGGAGCAGACGGCGTACACGCCGTCACGGTCGGTATAGGGCACGCCGTGGTCCTTGAGGAAGTCGGTAAAGATGAACGTATCGTCCAGCGCGTCCATCAGCGCCTGACGGCTGACGGCGCTCACGCCGCTCTCGACCGGCGCGCCGGAGAACGAATCCTCATCCACGGCGAACGGATCGATGACGGCAGGGCCGGTGACGACGATGACGTCCTCCTCCTGCTCGTCGGCGGTGGACAAAAAGACGTGGAGCTGGTCGGCCGTCTCCTCGAGCTTGGCGCAGCTGAGGTCGCAGTCGCCGGGGAAGCACTGCCGTGCCTCCGATAAAAACCGCTCGTGGCAGACCAAAAAGAAGCGCCCAACCCCGCCGGCAGCCAGAGAACGCGTCAGCCACGCAAGCAGCGGCGTCCCCATGATCGCCTGCAGCATCATTGGGCGGGAATATCCGGTTTTACCAGTATCATCGGGTACAAAGACCACCGCGGACAGACCGGACATACGCACCACACCCCTTTCTCAGGCCATTCTGCCTGTATTATAGCAGACCTTGCGTCGGCTGGCAAGGGCACAGGCGCTTTTTCACCGGACAAAACCGGGCATGTTTCGCGGTTTTGCGTAAAAACTGCCGATTGCCCCGCAGAATTCCGCCTGCACTGGGGCGGCCCGCCGGTGTTTCCCGAAAAAACGGAGAAAGTTTTTTGGAAAAAATGGCTATTCATTGCGTAAGTGAACAAACTATGGTATAAATATGATAACTATGTTTCAGAAAAAGAGGATCCTACATGCTGACACTCAAAAATCTCAGTCTGACGGCCAGCGACGCGCAGGGCCGCACAGACATTGTCAAAAACGTCAGTCTGGACGTTGAGGACGGAAAGTTCCTCGTGATCACCGGCCCGAATGGCGGCGGCAAGACGACGCTCGCCAAGCTCATCATGGGCCTTGCTACGCCGACCGGCGGCCAGATCTTGCTTGACGGTGAAGACATCACGCCCCTCTCCATCACCGACCGCGCCCGCCGCGGCATCTCCTACTCCTTCCAGCAGCCGCCGCGGTTCAAGGGCATGAAGGTCTCGGACCTGCTGACCATCGCGGCCGGAAAGACGCTCTCGCACGACGAGGCCTGTTCCTACCTGACGCAGGTCGGCCTTTGCGCGCGGGATTATCTCGGCCGCGACGTGGACACGAGCCTGTCCGGCGGCGAGGTCAAGCGCATCGAGATCGCCACGCTGCTGGCCAAGAATTCCCGGCTCATGATATTCGACGAGCCGGAGGCCGGCATCGACCTGTGGTCCTTCGCCCGCCTGACCGAGACCTTCCGCGACCTGCATGAGAAGGGCCGCCACACGATCATCATCATTTCCCATCAGGAGCGCATCATCCGCCTGGCCGACGAGATCGTCCTGCTGGCAAACGGCGAGATCGCCGGCCGCGGCACGGCGGACGAGCTCTATCCCCGCCTGCTGTCCCAGACCGTCGCAGGCTGCAATCTGCTGGAGGTGAACGGAACATGCTGAACGACATCCAGAAAAGCATCCTGCAGACCGTCTCCGACATGGTCTCCATCCCCGACGGCGCGGTCAACATCCGCCTCGACGGGCAGAAGGAGTTCCGCCAGAACTCCGAGCACATCCAGATCGTCTCCAAGACCGACAAGGACGGCATCGACATCCGCATCGCGCCCTTCACCAAGAGCGAAAACGTCCACATTCCGGTCATCCTGAGCAAGTCCGGCTTCCACGATCTGGTCTACAACGACTTCTTTGTCGGCGAGGGCGCGGACGTGACCATCGTCGCGGGCTGCGGCATCCACAACTGCGGCGACTGCGACTCCGAGCACGACGGCATCCACACCTTCTACATCGGCAAAAATGCGAAGGTCCACTATATCGAAAAGCACTACGGCGAGGGCGAAGGCAGCGGCAAGCGGATCCTGAACCCGCAGACCATCGTCTATCTCGAGGAGGGCGCGTCCATCGTCATGGACACCAGCCAGATCGGCGGCGTCGACGACACCAAGCGCTATACCAAATGCGAGGCCAACGGCGCAAACTCCGAGGTGCAGATCAACGAAAAGCTCCTGACCGCAGGCGACCAGCACGCCGTCAGCGAGATGGATGTGATTTTGAACGGCGAAGGCTCACGCACGCGCGTCGTGTCGCGGTCGGTCGCCAAGGAAGCATCCACGCAGATCTTCTATCCCCGCGTGCAGGGCAACGCCCCCTGCTTCGGCCACGTGTCGTGCGACTCGATCATCATGGGCGCGGCCAAGGTCCGTTCCATCCCCGAGATCTCCTGCAACCATGTCGACGCCGCGCTCATGCACGAGGCCGCCATCGGCAAGATCGCGGGCGAGCAGCTGCTCAAGCTCGAGACGCTCGGCCTGACGCCGGAGGAGGCGGAGGAGAAGATCCTGGAGGGCTTCCTCCGCTGATCGTCAGACTTCACAACTTTTTACGGTTAAATTTGTGTAAAATCACTTGCTTTTCCGTGTTTTCTCCCATATACTGAACCCGTGAACGAATAAAAAAAGATACCCTGCCATCGGAGCAGGAAGAGAGGCGTCATGAGATGAATCTGGAAGAATTACGCGCACGCAAGGGCTTTATCTGCGATATGGACGGCGTCATCTACCTCGGCAACCAGCTGCTGCCGGGTGTGGCGGAGTTCGTGACATGGCTGAACGAAAACGACAAGCGGTTTTTGTTCCTGACCAACTCGTCGGAGCGGTCGCCCAAGGAGCTGCGGCAGAAGCTGCAGCGCATGGGTCTGGACATCGGCGAGGAGCATTTCTATACCAGCGCGCTGGCCACCGCCGCATTTCTCAAAAAGCAGGCGCCGGGCTGCACCGCGTTCGTGATCGGCGCGCCGGGGCTTCTGAACGCGCTGTATGACGTGGGCGTCACGATGAACGACGTGGACCCGGATTATGTGATCGTCGGCGAGACGGCAAGCTATAATTACGAGGTCATCACCAAGGCCGTCCGGCTGGTTCTGAACGGCGCGCGGCTGATCGCCACGAATTCCGACCTCACGGGGCCGACGGAGTTCGGCATCGCGCCCGCCTGCCGCTCGCTCGTCGCACCCATCGAGTTGGCGACGGGCAAAAAAGCCTACTTCATGGGCAAGCCCAACCCGCTCATGATGCGCACCGGCCTGCAGCTGCTGGGCGTCCACTCGGAAGAGGCCGCCATGGTCGGCGACCGGATGGACACCGACGTCATCGCCGGCATGGAATCCGGCCTTGCCACCGTCCTCGTCCTCTCCGGCTGCACGAGCCGCACAGACGTAAACGACTACCCCTACCGCCCGACCTACATCCTGAACGGCGTCGGAGATATCCCCGGCTAATAAACCCAAAAGCAGCCCGAAAGGGCTGCTTTTTCGTCCCCCCCAGGCTCCCTTGTGTAAAGGGAGTTGTCAGCCGCAAAGCTGACTGATGGATTGTTCTCCGCCGCAGCGGAATGGCTTCCCCTATGAGGGGAATCTGTCGCCGGAGGCGACTGATGAGGTGGACAGCGTCTCGTAGACGGAAGTGCCCCCACCTCATCCGTCACGGCTTCGCCGTGCCACCTTCCCCTCATAGGGGAAGGCATCGAAGTGCTCAAAAAACTGAAAATTCCCCCGCAAAAAGGTGCAGCCTGACAAACTCAGACTGCACCTTCTATTTACCGCAAATATTCAAAGGCAACTGCTCACAAATCTGATTCCCACGTATCAGGCGGCGCGTACCAAGACGCCCGTAAGGTGAGTCTCGTGTGGAACGCCAAGCTAAAACATTGTTTCCCGTCTGAATTCAGAGGCAGCATGCACCAAACGCGTCCCAGCGCCCTTTTCTCCCCTATCTTTTCCCGCGCAAGGGAAAAGATAGGGCCGC
>ENA-UOJO01003188-UOJO01003188.1-human-gut-metagenome-genome-assembly--contig:-P57-NODE-3188-length-15892-cov-8.218665_pt1 | contig 15892 bp, 13 predicted proteins | sample MGYA00242351_ERZ723898 | MGnify/ENA metagenome assembly ERZ723898 | reverse complement strand
CATTGGTAAACATCAAGCTGAAGGGAATCGTGCTCCCGCTCTTTCGCTGTCAGCTTCAGTGTTTGCCGATAGTGTCCATGCTCGTCCTTTTCAACATCGCTCCAGCGGTGTGGTCTGAGTGGTGTTTGCAGCGTATAGATGGAGCAGCATTGAACTTGGCCATTTTTGAAATAGTCTATCCATTGGTCATCTCGCTGATCCCCATACCCGGTAAGGGTGAAGGTCACTTCGGGGAAATATCAAAGCATCCCCACATTTTGATTTGCTATGGTCTGATAAAGTCGGCTACATTTTCATTAGCGTTGATCTCATTCGCAGGACGGTTGCAGATTCGGACTCCTGGGTAGTTGAATGTGCGGAGGATCTCCTGGATAAACTGCTGTATGAAATGGCGGTTGACTTCATGGAGTCGGATGGGCACACACTTGATCCTAAAGAGGCATCAAAAATGGAGCGTGCTGAAATTGAACGCCGACTCGAACCCTTTGTAACACAGCTTTCGGCTGGCCTGGAATATATTCAGCGCATCTTTGCACGCCCTTAAACCTGCGGGTTATCGAAAATTACAGTCTTCATAAACATGAGTATTGTCAGAAAATGTTGCTATATTAAACTTGCGGATTATCGGGAGATGTGCTATTCTATCTGTGAGGTGATGCACATGCTTTTCAAACGAAAGATTTATAACAAGTTTCTCGCATGGAAACAGGAGGCTAACGGGCAGAAAGCTCTGTTGGTGGAAGGTGCTCGTCGAATTGGAAAATCCACCGTAGTCGAGGAATTCGCCAAAAACGAATATAAAAGCTATATCCTCATTGACTTTGCAAAGGCCCCTGAAAATGTCAAGAGCTATTTTCAACTGCATTTGAATGATCTCGACACATTCTATATGCTACTGTCTGTTCAATACGGCGTACAGCTCTACCCGCGCGAAAGTGCGATTATCTTTGATGAGGTTCAGCTTTTCCCAAAAGCACGCGAAGCGATCAAGTATTTGGTGGCAGATGGTCGGTATGATTTCCTTGAAACCGGTTCTTTGATCTCAATCAAAGAAAATATAAAGGATATTGTGATTCCTTCAGAAGAACGGCAGCTCAAGATGTACCCGCTGGATTTTGAGGAATTCTGCTGGGCCCTTAACGAAGCGCCGCTGATCCCATATATCAGAGATTGTTTCGAGAAGAGAGTCCCTCTGGAGCGAAGTATGCACAATAAGGCCATGCTTTTGTTCAAGCAATACCTGCTGGTGGGCGGTATGCCCATGAGCATTATTGCTTTTCTTGAAGGTCAAAAAGACTTTGGAAAATCGGATGTTGAAAAGCGGGATATTCTGGAGCTTTACCGCAATGACATCATGAAAATCAAAGCACAATATCGCTCCAAGGTTTTGGCTATTTTCGACCAGATCCCCGGTTTGCTGTCCAGACATGAAAAACGAGTTGTCTTCAACAAAATCGTAGAAGGCTCTATGGCAGATCAATATGAAGAAACCTTCTTCTGGCTGTCGAACTCCATGATTGCAAACGAGTGTAGGCGCGTCAGTGATCCGAATGTTGGCCTGTCTCTCACAGAGTCGGATACCTACATCAAATGCTATTTAGGTGATACTGGATTGCTTGTCAGCCATGCATTTGACGAAAACGAACTTCTGGAGGACGAGGTTTACAAGCAGATCTTTGCAGGAAAGCTCGGACTGAATGAGGGAATGCTTTACGAGAATGTGATTGCACAGATGATGGTTTCTAATGGACACCGCCTGTTCTTCTATACCCAGTACAATGCGGAAAAGCGCAGAAATGACATTGAGATTGACTTTATTATCGCCAATAACAGTAAGACGAAGTACAAGATGTATCCCATCGAAGTGAAGTCCAGCGCTAAGTATTCCTTTGAATCTCTAAAGCGCTTCAAGGAAAAATACAAGAGCAGGATTGGCGGATGCTATATTATTCACCCGCGCAATCTCATTGAGAAAGATGATATCCTTTGTGTCCCGCCCTATATGACAATATGCCTGTAATCGAAAGTATCTCCAATGCAGTATCGCATTGGAGATGCTTTTTTATGAAAGACTGCTCAGTTCCTCGAACAACTCAGGCAGCGCCCTGGGGCGATACTGCCGGTGTTGCGTTCCGCTGATACGCGGTGATGGATCGTGGCGCAGAAACTCATCGGGATTGGCATCTAAAACGAAGTCAATCCAAGCGACGGCGTTTTTGCAATTACGACGCCGTATCCGTGCTTCACGGAGGCGCTGGTAGATATCAAAGCCCTGATCGCAGGCCAAATCATAGAACTCTGCCGCGTGCAGAAGATCCTCTATCTCCATTTCGGCGTGGATCTGCTGTTCCTCCAGTTTAGGTCGTGCCTTTTGAATGTCCTGAATGAATCCACGAAATGCTCCGATGGATTCCAGATAGTAACCCGGTTCAATCAGGTCCAGATCTCGTCTGGGCTCAGAAAGCACTTCAGGATGTTGCGAGGCGATGGACCGCATTTCAACTCCCGCATCTTCAGGGGCTACATAGTATCCGAGATTTTTCATCGCCTTTGGCAGGCTGCGCAGGAATTCGTCTGCATTGAAGCGCTCATCGAACACCTTTGCGCGACGCTTATCCACGATGGGGGTTGCACATCCCCGCCTGTCGCTGCGGACGAAGAATTTGTCGTTTGTAATAACCCATGGCATACATAGATTCCTCCTTAAAATGTGATTATGGATAGTGTTTCTGCGGAAGTAAATGGCCCGCTGACTGCATCCGTTGCTGTAGATAACCTTTATGTAGGCGGTGGCTTTGGCGGTGGTACTCTGCCGGATCCGATCACCGTAACTTTCGGCGAAAACGCAGCATTGAATGCAGAAAATACAAGCAGCAGCAGCGGCGGCATCAATATTGGCGGTCTGATTGGTTACAATTCCGTCGGCAGTCTTGATCTGAGAGGCAGTAAGCTGGTTAATAAGGCAGACAGCGCGCTCACTATCTCTGCAAAGGCTATTGCTTCTATCCACGCTGGCGGGGCTGGGCAGGTTTCAGCACAGACGCAACAGCAGCATCTGATAAGTGGCTTTACGCGGATGAGACTACCGTTATGGAGGGCGAATTCGCTGTCAAGGCGAACAGTTCGAGCGGTGTCGTTTACGAAGGCGGTATTGCCGGCAGAACCAGTGTGTCGTATTCTGTTTCAATCAAAAATTATACGAACAAGACCGAACTGAACGGTACGATCATCGGCGGCCTGGTTGGCGAAATTCAAAATTCCGGCGGCAACAAGCAGATTATTCTGGAAAACTGCCTGAACCTCGCCAAGCTAACAACTACCAGCTATGTTGGCGGTCTGGTCGGTAACATGAATGCTACGCAGGCAACAATCAGGAATTGTGCTAACGGCGGTGAACTGACTGGCACAGGTAATTACGCGGCTGGCGGATTGGTAACACACACCACTACTACGGCCGTAACCTGTGAAAACTCGCTTTACCTCAAGACGGATAAGGTGACTAAGGGCTTGGGGGATCAGGCTGATTCGGTTGGCGTTATTACTCTGGATACGGCCAAGGTCACCAACGGCACATTCTCCACTCCGATTGCGGATTTCCTCTCCGCAATTGCTCCCGCGGCGCTGACTGTCAGCGGCAACGCCAAGCTGGACGGCACGAGCCTGACTTACACTGAGGCTGGTGAGCAGGAAATCATCTTCTCTTGGAACGGCAAGCCGCTGTATTCGAAGACTGTCACTGTGGCTGCGAAGAATATGAGCAGTGAGACCGTCGAAATCGTTGGTGTCAGCGATAGCTATGCCAACGACACTGCCGCAGGGGCGGACCTTGATGATGTCCGCGTGATCTACAACGGCACCGAGCTTGTGAAGGGCACGGACTATACGATCAGTGCCGCGGACGGAAAGTTTACCATCACCTTTACCGGTAACTACAGCGGTGAGCAGACGAAGCCCTATACTCTGAATAACAAATTCACCGCCACGTCGGACAGCCTCACCGTCACCTATGACGGCAAGAAGCACAGCATCAAGGTCGAAACGACTCCCGCTGAGGGTGTGAACGTCCAGTACAAGACCAGCAGTGAGGGCACGTATTCCGACGATGTCATTACACTGACGGACGTTGGCACGGTGACAGTCTATTGGCAGGCCACCAAGGGCGGCATGACGATCACCGGCTCTGCCGTGCTCACCATCACCAAGGCTGCGCAGGACATTTCCTATGAGACCAAGTCTGTGAGCAAGCGCATTGGCGCGGCGAATTTCACGAACAAGTTGACTGTGAATGAGGATAAGACGTTCGGCGAGATTACCTATGAAAGCAGCAATGAATCTGTTGCAAAGGTCAATGCCGCGACCGGCGAGGTGACGATCGTTGGTGTCGGCACGGCAGTCATCACTGCGACGGCGGCTGGCAGCGACAACTATGACGAAGCCTCTGCCAGCTACACGCTGACGGTTTCCCGCCGCGCCTCCGCGCCCTCCGCCACGACGCCCGACCCCGAGCCGGAGCCGGATGACGGCCTGCCGTTCACCGACGTGCCCAAGAGCGCCTACTACTACGACGCGGTCGATTGGGCGGTCGGCAAGGAGATCACCGACGGCGTGAGCGCGATGCAGTTTGCGCCGAACGCGACTTGCACCCGCAGCCAGAGCGTAACGTTCCTGTACCGCGCCCTCGGCAAGAAGGTCGAGAGCAGCACGAGCTTCACGGATGTTCCCGCGAACGCGTTCTACGCTGACGCCGTCAACTGGGCGGTAGCGAACAACGTGACGAACGGTACTTCTGCCACGACGTTCAGCCCGAATGCGGACTGCACCCGTGCAGAGATCGTGACGTTCCTCTACAGAGCCTATCAGGGCAAGTAAAAATCAAATACTCAACACAAAAGCAGGCACCCGAAATCGGGTGCCTGCTTTTACCGTTATGGGGCAAGTCGCGGGAGAGCACGAAAATGTCTGCTGCGGAAAGGGGACCTTGTACGGTCCAACGCGATATAAGCTACGGAAAAACAGCAAAAAGGGAGCACCGGATCAACAATCCGGTGCTCCCTTTCTTGCTTTAACGGCAATATTTTTCAATATAAGCGTTCTGGCACTTGATGATGATCTTGATGGCTTCCTCGCGGCCGAGGACGTCGCTGACGACGGTCTCCTTGCCCTCCAGGCTCTTGTAGACGCGGAAGAAGTGGCGGATTTCGCTTGCCACATGGTTCGGCAGCTCCGAGATGTCCTGATAGGTGTTGTAGGTCGGATCCTGGAAGGGAATGGCAATGATCTTTTCATCGAGACTGCCGCTGTCCTCCATCGAAATAACGCCGATGGGGTAGCACTCCACGAGGCTCAGCGGGCGGATGCATTCAGAGCAGAGCACCAGAACGTCCAGCGGGTCGCCGTCGTCCGCCCAGGTGCGGGGGATGAAGCCGTAGTTGGCGGGATAGTGAGTCGAGGTGTAGAGAATTCGGTCGAGACGCAGCGCGCCGGTCTCTTTATCCATCTCGTACTTGTTTTTCGAGCCCTTCTCGATCTCGATGACCGCGAAAAAGTCCTCGGGGCGCACGCGCGCCGGTGCAATATCATGCCAAAGATTCATAATAGTTCTCCCTTCGTGAGAAATGGTATTGAGAAAACGCGCAGAAGTACGCTTCTGCGCGCTTTCGCTGACGAAAATTATTTGCTCAGTGCCTCGTCGATGCTCTTCGCGCCGAGCTTGCCAGCGCCCATGGCGAGGATGACGGTGGCAGCGCCCGTGACGGCGTCGCCGCCGGCGTAGACGTTCTGATGAGAGGTGAGACCGGCCTCGTTGACGACGATGCCGCCCTTGCGGTTGACCTCAAGACCAGGGGTGGTGTTCTTGATGAGCGGGTTCGGCGTGGTGCCGAGCGACATGATGACGCAGTCGACCGGCAGATCGTGTTCGCTGCCGACCTTTTCGATCGGGCGGCGGCGGCCGGAGGCGTCAGGCTCGCCCAGCTCCATCTCCACGCAGGTCATGGAGGAGACATAGCCCTTCTCGTCGCCGTTGATCTTGACGGGGTTATTGAGCGTCTTGAAGACGATGCCCTCTTCGATGGCATGCTCGACCTCCTCGTGACGGGCGGGGAGCTCTTCCATGCCGCGGCGGTAGACGACGTACACGTCCGCGCCCAGGCGCTTGGAGCAGCGCGCGGCGTCCATGGCGACGTTGCCGCCGCCGACGACGGCGACTTTCTTGCCCTGAAGCGGCATGATGGGCGTGTCGGAGCCGTCCTTATAAGCCTTCATCAGGTTGATACGGGTCAGGAACTCGTTGGCGGAGTAAACGCCGCAGAGGTTCTCGCCGGGGATGTGCATGAACATCGGAAGACCCGCGCCGGAGCCGATGAACACGGCCTCGAAGCCGTACTCGCTCATCAACTCGTCGATGGACACGACGCGGCCGATGACCATGTTCGTCTCGACCTTGACACCGAGGGCCTTCAGGCCGTCGACTTCCTTCTGCACGATGGCCTTGGGAAGTCTGAACTCGGGGATACCGTAGACCAGCACGCCGCCGGCAAGGTGGAGCGCTTCAAAAACGGTGACATCGTAGCCCTTCTTGGCAAGGTCGCCCGCGCAGGTGAGGCCGCTGGGGCCGGAGCCGATGACCGCGACCTTGTGGCCGTTGGGCGTGGGCTTGGCGGGCGCTTCCTGCACGTTTGCATTGTGCCAGTCGGCGACAAAGCGCTCGAGGCGGCCGATGCCGACGGGCTCGCCCTTGATGCCGCGGATGCACTTCGATTCGCACTGCGTCTCCTGCGGGCAGACGCGGCCGCAGACAGCGGGGAGAGAGGAGGTCTCGTGGATGACCTGATAGGCGCCCTCATAGTCCTTTTCGGTGATCTTCTTGATGAATTCGGGGATCTTGACCTGCACCGGGCAGCCGGAGACGCAGGGATGGTTCTTGCAGTTTAAGCAGCGGGCTGCTTCGTCGAGCGCCTGCTCCTCGGTATAGCCGAGGGCAACCTCCAGAAAGTTCTTGTTGCGGACGTTGGGCTCCTGCGAGGGCATTTCGTTCTTCTTCAGACTCATGTTAGGCATATTACTGAACCTCCTTGCTGAACAGGTTGCAGGTCTCTTCGTATTTGTGGCGTTCCCAGTCGAAGTACATCTTGCCGCGCTTGAGACTTTCGTCCCAGTCGACCTTGTGACCGTCGAAGTCCGGGCCGTCGACGCAGGCGAACTTCGTCTCGCCGCCGACGGTGAGGCGGCAGCCGCCGCACATGCCGGTGCCGTCGACCATGATGGGGCTCATGGAAACGGTGGTGGGGATGCCGTAGGGCTCGGTGGTCTTGGACACGAATTTCATCATGATGGCAGGGCCGATGGCGAAGATCTCGTCATACTGGTTGCCCGCGTCGATGAGCGCTTTGAGCGCATCGGTGACAAGACCCTTCTCGCCGTAAGAGCCGTCGTCCGTCATCAGCTTCAAAACGCTGGACGCCGCGCGGAACTTGTCCTCAAGAATGACGAGGTCCTTATTCTTGAAGCCGACGACCGCGTGGACTTCCGCGCCGCAGTCGTGGAACTTCTTCAAAACGGGGTAAGCGATGGCGCAGCCGACGCCGCCGCCCACGACGCAGACCTTCTTCTTGCCTTCGGTCTCGGTCGGGCGGCCCAGCGGGCCGACAAAGTCCTGAATGTACTCGCCCTCGGCTTTATGTCTGAGCTTTTCGGTGGTGGCGCCGATCGTCTGCACGATGATGGTGACGGTGCCCTTCTCACGGTCGAAGTCGTGGATGGTGATGGGGATGCGTTCACCGTTTTCATCGACGCGCAGGATGATGAACTGGCCGGGCTCGGCCTTCTTTGCCACCATCGGCGCCTCGATCTCGTAGAGGGTCACGGTGGGCTTGAGCGCTTCTTTCTTCACGATGCGATACATGAATGATTCTCCTTTTTGTTGAGATTCAGCGCCGTGCCGTCCGGGGAGAACGGCAGGCGGGATTCCTGGACGCAGCGCCGGGAATATGGAATGTTGCTATATTTATATCATGAAAGTTTTCTTGCGCCAATGAATGTCAAAATTCTGACTATGCAGGAAAACTTGCATTTACGAAAAATACTTGCAAAAAACTAAAGCAGCGTCACGCTGCGGCCCTCAGTGCTGATGAGGTCCTCCTCGCGCATCTTGCGCATCTCGCGCATCATGGCGCTGCGGTCGGCGCTGATGTAGTCGGCGAGCATGCTGAGGGAAAACGGCAGGGGGAACGTCCGGCTGCCGTGCTCGTCGGCGAGCTGCTCGAAAAAGCACAGCAGCTTTTCGCGGATGGAGCGGCAGGCGAGCACCTCGATCCGGCGGCTCAGATGCAGAGACTTTTTCGAGAGCAGTTGGAAGAGATTCGTTACGACCTGACTGTGGCAGGCGCAGGCGTTTTCGCAGCGCTTTGTGATCTGGTCATAGCGCATGAAGATGACGCGGCAGTCCTCGCGGCACTCGATGAGTGCGCTGCCGTCGCGAAAGCCGGTGAACGCCAGCTCCTCGCCAAAGACGCTGCCCTCGTCCATGCTTTCAAGCACGGTGCGGTTGCCGTCGGCGTGCAGGCGCAGAAGCGCCGCGCTGCCCGAGAGCAGCACGCCGATCATATCCTGCTGCTGCCCGCAGGTGAGGATGGTCTGTCCTGCGCTGAAGCGCTGCTCGTAAGCGCTGAAGCAGCGCAGCATATTTTCGCACGATGCTTCGTCCACACCTGTAAACAGTGCGGAATCGCGGCAGTCCATCGCTCTCCCTCCCGTAAGGCCTGCTGCTTTACCGGTGCAGCGCAGCCGTTGACCTATTGCATTATCATATACCAGAGAGGGAAAAAAGTAAATGACAATTTCGCGAAAAAAACGGACAAAAAAGCGTGCGAACCCTGTAAAAAAAGCATCCGCCTTATTTGGCGGATGCTTTGTCCTTTGCCTTGCGCGCATAGTCGTAAAACACCTGCGCAATGGGCGATAAAATGCTGTTTTTGTGCTTGACGATATAGAGCTGGCGGCGGAAGCGCGAGTCGGGGAAGGGGAAGGCGAGAAGCTTTCCGAACTGAACATAGTCCTGCGCGGCGCTCTGCGCGATGAGGCCGACGCCTAAGCCCTCGCTGACCATCTGCTTGACGCTCTCGGTCGAGCGAATCTCGACCGCGGTGCGCAGCTGGGCGATGTCGATGCCGAGCTCATTTAAGAGCTCTTTGCCCGCCTGATACGTGCCGCTGCCCTTTTCGCGGCTGATGAACGTCTCTTCCTTGAGCTGCTCGATGGGGAAGGGCTTGCCCGCAAAGGCCTGATACTTTTCGGTGTTCGGCGTGATGAGCACCATCGGGTCGTTGGCAAAATCCTGATAGACGCATTTGTGGCTCGCCACCATCGTGCCGCAGAAGCCGATCTCCACGCTGCGCGTGGCGACGAGCTCCACAACCTTGGGACTGTCCTCCATCTGGATGTTGAAGGTGATGTCCGGATAGCGGGCGCGGAAGTCCTGCAAAAGGTGCGGCAGATAATACTGGCTCGGCACCGTGGAGGCCGCGATGGAGATCGTACCCTTCATCTCCTGAGAGAAGTTGCGCAGCGCGATGGCCGCATTCTCGCGCACCTGTAAGATCTCCTTGGCGTATTTGTAGAGGAGCTTGCCCGCGTCGGAGGGGTAGGTCTCCTTCGTGGTGCGGACGATGAGCTTGATATTCAGTTTTCTCTCCAGTGCGGAGACGTGCGAGCTGATGGTCGGCTGCGTCAGGTGCAGCAGCTCCGCGGCGCGGGAAAAGCTGCAGTTTTCCACCACGTAGACGAACGCTTCGAGCTCTTTGATATCCATATCAATGTCCATGAAGTTCCCCCGTCAGACCGGCAAAAGCGAAATGTTTTGCGTTGATAGTACGTTGAATGCTTATTTTTTAACAGTATACACAGTTTAGCGCCGTTTGTCCAGAGAGGGAAACGGCATTTTGCAGGATTTTATGCATTTTTGCCCGTGCGATGCACCGCGCGGGCAAAAAATGACGGCTTACTGCTTGTCCTGCGCCAACGCCTCGCCCAGCGCGATGGCGAGCTGATCGGGGCAGGAGGTATTCTTGAAGCCGCAGCGGATGCCGCGCATGCGCGCGATGGCATCCTCGGCCTTCATGCCTTCGACCAGGCGCGAAATGCCCTGGAGGTTGCCGTTGCAGCCGCCGATGACCTCTACGCTCTTGATGGTGTGGTCGTCGTTCAGCTCAATGTGCATTTCCTTGGAGCAAACGCCCTTGGTGCGGTAGTTATAGGTCATTTCTATCTCTCCTTTTCTGATAGTCCACGCCAATCATAGCACATTCGCCCTGCGTTCGCAAGGGATGCACCGAAAAAGGAAAGAAAAAGAAGATGCGGCAATTCGGGGTGGTATTCCGCGAACAAGCGTGCTATAATTATCCTGTTAGAATATTGCCATTACAGAACAAAACGCAAAAGGAGTTGTTTTTTATGTCAGTTTTGACCGCCGTTATCCTTGGCCTTGTGCAGGGGATCGCGGAATTTTTACCGATCTCGTCCTCCGGACATCTCGCCATCGCGGAGCATTTACTAAGCATCCAGGGCGCGAGCAACGTGCCAGACTTTTTCGACGTGCTGCTCCACCTCGGCACGCTCGTGGCGGTGTTTGCCGCTTACTGGGATGATATCCGCGATATGATCGTGGAGTTTTTCACCGGCATCGGCGACCTTGCCCATCATCGCACGCCGAACCCCGTGCCGCCTGCGCGCCGCCTGATTCTGCTCATTATTGTGGGCACGCTGCCGCTTTTCGTCATGGTGCCGTTTCGCCGTTTTTTCACGGAGCTGAGTGATAATATGTACTTTATCGGCGGCGCACTGATCGTCACGGGCATTCTGCTCTTTGCGAGCGACCGTGTGCGCCATGGCCGCAAGACGGAAAAGACCGCCACGCTGCTCGACGCGCTGCTTGTCGGTATCGGTCAGGCCATCGCGCTGTGCCCGGGCATCTCCCGCTCCGGCATGACGATCACGGCGGGCTGCTTCACGGGCTTTGAGCGCAAGTTCGCTGTGCGCTTTGCATTTCTGCTCTCCATCCCCGCGGTGTTGGGGGCGAACATCCTGACGCTCAAGGACGCGTTCGAAGCGGGCATCGACTTCTCCAGCGTGCCGGTGTATCTCGTCGGTGTCGTCGTCGCGGCGGTGTCCGGCTATGCGAGCATCCGCCTGCTGCGCTATGTTGCCGACAAGGGCCGTTTCGGCGCGTTTGCCTATTACTGCTGGGCCGCCGGCGTGCTGACGCTGGTGCTCACGATCCTGCACTAATTTTTGATTCTGAGGTGAATCATGGCACAACAGAAGAAAAAAACCACCACAACGAAAAAGAAAACGACGGGTTCGTCCCGCTCCTCGTCTTCCGGCAAGCGCACGGCGAAGAAGAATCAAAAGCGCCCCATCCGCCGCGAGGTCGCGGGCGCGATCCTGCTGGTGCTGGCGCTGTGCCTGGGCTTTAGCTATTTCCAGTCGGGCGCGTGGCTGCTCGATCAGCCGGCGAAGCTGTGCCGGTCGCTCTTTGGCTGGGGCTATTACCTCGTCGCGCCCGCACTGCTGCTGGGGAGCTACATTCTGCTCTTCCACCGTGGGCGGAACGTCGCGTCCTGCCTTGTCGGCACGGCGCTGCTGCCGGTCGTGTTCGGCGCGATCATGCACATCGCCCTCTGCAAAGAGAAGTATGTCAACATGGATGGCATCTTGAAGCTTCTGTGGACGAGTGGCAACGCGCTCGAGTCCGGCGGCGCGGTGTCTGCATCGCTTGCGATCATGCTGGTGCTGCTGGTGAAAAAGGTGCTGGCGATGGTCCTGCTCGTTGTGCTGTTCGTCGCGTTTTTGATGATGGCGTTCCGCTTGACGCCTGCCGCCGTGATCGAGGCCGTGCGCTCGCACGAGCGCGTGCCCTATGAGCCAGTGGAGGAAGAGGACCTTCCGCCGCAGCGCACCCATGTGCCGCGCCGCAGTGCGCCGGTCCATACGCCGGACGCCGCCATCGACATTCCGCTCGACGGCGAGGAGCGCGTCATCAGGAAAAATCCCACGGGCGGCTTCTTCCGCAAGAAGTCCGATAATATCAAGAGCCCCGACGAGCTGTTAGCGGGCGGAAGTGCCGCGGAGACAAAAATCGCTGCACCCGTTTCGCCTGCCGCCGCGCCGTCCGCACCCGTTAAGCCTGTGACGGTGGAGGCCGACGACTTCGACCTGCCGCCGTTTGATACAGCGCCGAGCGCGCCCGCGCCGGTCGTCCCGGCACCCGCACCTGTGATGCACACGCCGTTTGCCGCGCCCACGCCGAGCGTGCAGAGCGCGCCCGTCACCGCAGCAACCGTGGCAGCCGCCGCGGCTCCCGCCGTGCTGAGCGACAAGCAGGAGGATAAGCTCCGCCGCGCCGAGGTCGATGCCGCGCGCGAGGAGGTCACGCGCGAGATTGAGGGCAGCGACGCGCAGCCCCAGCCGCCTGCATATCAGTATCCGCCCATCACGCTCTTAAAAGAGGGCAGCGTGACGAACGCCGCCGAGGCGGGCGCGGAGCTGCGCAACAACTCCCGCCGCTTGGCGCAGACGCTCACGAGCTTCGGCGTGGATGCCCAGCCGGGCGATGTGGTGCGCGGCCCGTCGGTCACGCGCTATGAGTTTACGCTCAGTCAGGGCGTGAAGCTCTCGAAGATCACAAATTTGCAGGACGATATCGCCCTTGCGCTGGGCGCGAGCGGCGTGCGCATCGCGCCCATCCCCGACAAGATCTCCGTCGTGGGTGTCGAGGTGCCGAACAAGCTTGTTTCGCCCGTCAGCATCCGCACGGTGCTCGAATCCACGGAGTTCACCACCCATCCTTCCACCACGGCCTTCGCCGTCGGCAAGGACATCAGCGGCAAGAACATCGTCGGGAATATCTCGAAGCTTCCGCACGTGCTCATCGCCGGTACGACGGGCTCCGGTAAGTCCGTGTGCACAAACTCGCTGATCGTCTCGATGCTCTATAAGTCAACGCCCGAAGAGGTGCGCTTTATCATGGTCGACCCGAAGATGGTCGAGCTTGCGCCCTACAACGGCATCCCGCACCTGCTCATCCCCGTCGTCACCGACCCGAAAAAGGCTGCGGGCGCGCTGCAATGGGCCGTGTACGAGATGATGAAGCGCTACAAGATGTTCTCCGAGCACAACGTCAAGGACCTTGCCTCCTACAATAAGGTGGCGGAGACGGACGAAACGCTCAAAAAGCTGCCGAGCGTCGTCGTCGTCATCGACGAGCTGGCCGACTTGATGCTCGTCGCGGCGAAGGAGGTCGAAGAGTCGATCTGCCGCGTGGCACAGATGGGCCGCGCCGCGGGTATGCACCTCGTCATCGCGACGCAGCGTCCGTCCGCGGATGTCATCACGGGCCTGATGAAGGCCAACATCCCGAGCCGCATCGCGTTCGCGGTTGCCTCCGCGATGGAATCGCGCATCATCCTCGACACCGCGGGCGCGGAAAAGCTCGTCGGCCGCGGCGACATGCTCTACGCCCCGCTCGGCGAAGGCAAGCCCAAGCGCGTGCAGGGCTGCTTCATCTCGAGCGAGGAGATCGAGCGCGTGGTCAACTTCGTCAAGGAAAACGGCGAGACGGACTACGACGAATCCGTCATCGACAAGATCAATGCTGCCGTCGCCGAAAAGGAGAAAGGTAGCGGCAAGGGCGGCAGCAATGCCGCACCCGAGCAGAACGCCGCCGACGAGGCGGACGAGCTGCTCCCCGCCGCGATCGACGTGGTCATGGAGACGGGACAGGCGTCCGTCTCGATGCTCCAGCGCAGACTGAAGCTCGGCTATTCGCGCGCGGCGCGCATCGTCGACGAGATGGAGACGCGCGGCATCGTGGGCCCGTTCGAGGGTTCGAAGCCCCGCCAGCTGCTTATCACAAAGGAGCAGTGGCAGGAGCTGAAGATGAAAGGCGCCTACGGCGCGACGCCGCCGGAAGCAGAAGAGCTTCCGCCGCCGGACGAGGAAAACTGAACAAAGCAAAAGCACCGAAAGCAAAACGGCTTTCGGTGCTTTTTTTGCGTGTCTCGGTTTCCATGCGCACGGGAAGCGCATAGACTGTCGGGGAAGAAGAAATGGGGGAGGAGATCGACATGGCCTATTCCGACAGAGAGTTGCTCGCGCGCCTCATCGAGTGCGAAGCGGGCGGCGAGGGCGAGAATGGGATGAAAGCCGTGGCGAGCGTCGTGATGAACCGTGTGCGCTCGACGGGCGGCGAATACGCGCGCGTGGGGCAGGGCAGTATCCGCAATATCATCTTTCAGCCGGGGCAGTTCGTCTGTGCGAGCGAGACCGAGCGCGGCAGCTACAACCCGCAGAACATCTACAACATGCGCCCGACCGATATCCATTACGAGATCGCGGACTGGGCCATTGCGGGCAACCGGTTGAACGGTCTTGGAACGGCGTTGTGGTTCTTTAACCCGTTTTCGCCGTCCTGCCGCGCGAATTTTCCTTCCAATGTGGGGACGTTCGTCATGCGTATCGGCGACCACTGTTTTTATAACCCCACCGCCGCGTATTACGACACCTGAGAAAAATAAATCAGCAGCAACGGGAAAGGGAGAGGACGTTTTTATGATCCAGATGGGAAAAAGCATGCCGTGCCTTTATGAGCAGATGGCTGCCGTGCCCGCCATGGCGAGCGCGCAGCAGAGCGGCAACAGCAATAATAACAGTAATAACAACAGTAACAACAACGCGAGCCAGAGCTATGAGGAAATGCTTGGAGGATCGCCGGGGGCGGGGGGCATGTCGCTCGTGCCGCAGGGCGGCGCGAGCGGGCAGTTCCAGCCCACGCCCGACAAGATCGAAGAGTCGCAGACCGTCGACAAGATGGCCTACAATTCGTGGAAGGGGATGCTCGCGCGCAATATCGGCCGCGCAGTCATCGTGAGCTTCCTCGTCGGTTCGCAGAACACGGTCGTGGCGGTCGGCACGCTACAGGAGGTCGGAAACGACTATATCACGCTGTTCCACCCCGGCCGCAGCGCCTACATCACCGCCGACATCTACTCCATCCGCTTCGTGGAGTTCCCGCAGGGGAACAACGTGATCACACTCAACTAAAAAGGGACGCTTTCGCGTCCCTTCATTTTTGCTTTTGCGTTCGCAGACGCAAAGAATTTTGATCGTCAATCGCCGCGACCAGCGCGTGGCGATCGACACCTCTCGCTCCGCGCGTGTCGCAGCCGCCAGCGGCGGCAAGGCACAAAGCGGAGTGTGGCCTTTCTCAAAAAAGCGGCTTTACCGCTTTTTTGAAGTACTTAGAATCTTCTTCTCCGCCCGCGGTAGCCGCCGTGTGCCGCGCCGCGGCGGCGGTGGCCGTAGCGACGGCGGCGGGAGAACATCGTCACATAGACGACGAGCGCGACGATCAGCAGTACGACCACGATCAACAGAATGCGGACGAGCGGCTTTGCGAAAAAGTCAGACACCCTGCGCTGCGCCGTCAGAAACCACGAGGCCGACACGTCGTTCAGTGCCAGAAGATCGGTCTCGGCGTAGACTTTGCCGTTGTAGGAGAGCGTCAGCTTGCCGAGCACGTCGCCCGCGGAAACGGGCGCGTCGACCGTGTCGTTCGTGAGCGTCACGGTGCGCTCAAGCATGTCGGGCTCGACATTGTCGGGCAGCAGGCAGGCGATATCCTCCGCCGCGTGGGTCGAAACGTAGCTCGCCTCGCTCGAAAGCGCGACGGGCACCTCCTGCACAAGGTCGGAGGAGGAGAGAATGTCGCGGAGGACAAAGTTGTCAAAGCCCCAGTCGAACATGCGCGACGTTTCGGAGAAGCTGCGCGTCTGGATGGTCACACCGTCCTCGAGCGTCACGCGCTCTGCGCCCAGCACCACGCTGATCATGTGGCGGC
>ENA-UOJO01003173-UOJO01003173.1-human-gut-metagenome-genome-assembly--contig:-P57-NODE-3173-length-15964-cov-4.427368_pt1 | contig 15964 bp, 12 predicted proteins | sample MGYA00242351_ERZ723898 | MGnify/ENA metagenome assembly ERZ723898 | reverse complement strand
GAGTTTCAGATAATGCCGCAGCGTAAGACAACGAACAATATAAATACGGTCTGAACAAAAGCGGCGGGCGGAACCGATAATACAAAGCTTTTATGACACGTCTTATGCCTGAAAAGGCACATGCCGAGCCATGCTCCGATTCCGCCGAACAGAAATGCGGCCGCGAGCAATGTCCGTTCCCTTATCCTATGTCCGCCGTTTTTTGCACGCCGCTTATCCGCTCCGTACAGTATAAACACAGCAAAATTCCAGACAAGAAAAATCAAAACACAAATATTTAAATTCCGGCAAATAAAATCAAGAACATTCATATTTTTTCTCCGAAATACATTCGCGGCAAAATCAACATACTAACGTTAATACCGCATAACAATCCGGCAACGCGAAAACACCGTATTAATTTCATTTCAGACTTTCCGGAGCAACACAAAATCAAATCATTTATGCATATCAAAAAATCACGGATCACCGTAATATATACGGTGATCCGAATATACAAATTGCATAATCAATCAAAAATAAACGAATATTTTGCTTTCGCAGCAGCAAGATCTTCTGAAGCTTCGGTCTCATACCCGATAAGGGTATATGTATTGTCAATCAGGTGCTTAAAATGATCGTCATCGAGAGCCTTGCAAAGGAAAGACTGGCGGGGTGAGTTAATATCTTCGCCGCTGATCTGGAAGAAATTATTATCCTTGCAGATCTTCATGATGCGCTGAAGCTGCTCAAGCGTATTACGTGTCGGCATATATGTAATAGCGTCAAAGCCAAGCTCCTTTATGACATCCACCAGCAGATCAAGGTATTCGTCCTCAAACTTCTGTGCCTTTTTGTCACCAGTGACCGACTCACCGATATCGCCGAGATATGCGTATGCCGCAATTCCTCCGTTATCGTGTACCATCTTTATAAAGTCAGGTGCCGCAGGACACTCGTCAGTTGCGGGAATATAGAATTTTTCGACAAGGTCGCTCTTGAGAACGCCAAGAATATCATACTCATAAAACTCAGGAGTCTTATTTCCGTCGGCAATAAAGCCGCGAAGTTTTTCCGAAAGCTTTATCTTCATTCCGTTTTCAAGAAAATCTATAACCTCGGCAGGAGTCTTATAGATAGACGTGATCTTCTTTGCAAGAGCAAAAAGAATATGACGCTCGGTAACCGAACCGCCCACAGCATAATTTGAGATCGGAAGCACATCCTTCTCAAAATCGAGAGAAAGTCCGTAAGGCTTTACAAGCTCGGTTATGTTCTCACACATCTTTTTATTGCGGATATTGCGCTTTGCGCGATAGGGCTCAAGGAAAGCGTCCACCCGGTCAATATTCTGATGAGGAATACCGTGCATTGCAACGTATGCCACAGATTTCTGGTCGGGGTTATTGATCCGGCGGCCGTTAAGCGCTGTCATGGACATGTCGATGCGGCATTCAATTCCGCAGGTAACAGGCATTCCGATAATTTTTCCTGCCTCAATAAACTCTTTTGCACCGCTTGCAGAATCATGATCCATGATTCCGGCAGTTTTAAGACCGTTCTTCCATGCCATGTATACAGCCTCGGTAGGATTATACGGAGAGAAAGAATAGGTCGTATGAATATGATTATTTACATAATCGGTATCGGGCGGAGCAGGAAGCTCGCCTTTGTCGGTGCGCGCTTTTATATCGCGCAGCTGTTCGAGTGTCATCATTTTTTGATCTCACTTGATTTTTATCACTTTTATATCGCCGGGCGCACTCAAATGACAGTATGCCCCGCGCCTGTCCGTTTCTAACGACACACGCCTCCCTTAAAAGGGAGGCAGCGCATCTTTATTTGATGTTTGAATCTTACTTAAGCATTACCTGTCCGCCGGTTACGGGGATAGCCTGTCCTGTCTCGTACTCCTGCTCAATAATATAGAAGAGCGCGCGTGCAACGTCGATAGTCTCGCATCCGCGGTTCATCGGAACCTTGCTCTCGTAGAAACGGCGTACATCCTCGACAGTCTTCGCACCGGGAACCTTGCCTGCATTAAGATACTGTACAAAAAGTCCTTTTTCAGGATCGCTCCACAGCGGTCCGTTGAGGAAGTTACCGGGGCACACTGCATTAACCTTGATATTGTAAGGAACAAGTTCAAGCGCGAATGACTGTGTAAGTCCGATTCCTCCGAATTTACTTCCGGCATATGCAAAGTTCTTATTCGAACCTTCAAGTCCGGATTTAGAGTTGATCTCAATAATATCCATCATATAAGACGGTGCGATCTGATGCTGAAGCTTCATTACGCGTGATGCATACTTAGCGCAGAGATAGTATCCGGTGTAGTTGACGGCAGTAACAAATTCAAGAGTTTTCTGAGTCATCTCTTCAAGGCTTCCCGCTTTTGCAATTCCTGCATTATTTACAAATACATCGAGTCCGCCGAATGCAAGCACCGTACGGTCGATCATATTCTTAACGGAATTTTCGTCAGTTACATTTGCAGCGACAGAGAAACCGTGAATTCCGTATGTATCCGCAGTAGCTTTAGCGCCGTCGGCGTTCATATCAGCGATAACAACGTTTGCTCCCTCGGCAGCCATTGCGTCGGCAATTCCCTTTCCGAATCCCTGCGCGCCTCCGGTAACGACAACTATCTTACCCTCAAGACGCTTCCTCGAAGCAGCCGCAAGACTTACCTTACTGCGGTAGCTCTCTACCTCCCAGTTTACGATGAAATCTATGAGCCAGTCGGGCATAGCCTGAACTCCGCCGTAATTTTTTGCGTAAACCGTAATCTTAACTGCATCAAGAAATACTTCCTGTGCTATAGAAGCTTCCTTTATATTCTTTCCGCACGCGAACATTCCGAGACCGCTTACAAGAACTATGCGCGGCATATAACCGTTCTTTTCGGTGAACTCATTAAACGCACGGACAATACCGTCGTTATCGGAATCAGCCGCTATAACAAGCTGCGCCGCCTTTGTATAAACGATATGGTCGGGTGTAAGGCTCTTGGTAGAAGGATCATACTCAAGAACAGCCTTGTTGCATGTAAATTTGACAGCAGCTTCGCAGGTTCCGCCTGAATAAAGCATACGGAGTACCGGTGCGATAGAAGCAGCACGGTCAATATCAAAATCCTCGACCGGAGTCATGTCCGGGAGGCACCCCGCAGCTTCAGCCTCATGCTGAATACGGGTATATACCTGCTCTGCAAGCGCTCCTGCCTCTTCCGCTGTATCGGCAGCCACGAACAGACCGTGATTCTGAAGAAGAAGTATCTGAGGGAATACTCCGCCGTTTTTCTCCATCTTTGCTTTGATAGCATCGCGGCAGTTCAGTGCGAGAATATATCCGGGCTTGCATACCGGAACCCATACTGCGTCGGGAAACAGCTTCTTTACACATTCAGCACCGCCTACAGAGCAGGTTAAGCCGTTTATTGCAGCCGGGTGAACATGAAGAACATATTTCTGTTCAAACAGCTCATGAAGCAGAGTTTCAACGCTCGGACGGCGGGTTTCGCCGTATACTCTTGCCGCCATCATATCCTCGAGAACGGCAGCTTCGCGCTCCTCCTCATTTTCCGGATATTTTTTATCCCACATTGCGTGGAGCGCACGACGGTCCATTTTTACAAATTCATCGGGTTTTATAGTCGCAAGAGAGGTACCCGAACCCTTGACAAAAAGATAATCCTCATTCTTAAAAGAGGTATTTCCTCCGCCTGCGAGAACGTATTCGGCATCGGAGCCGAATTTATTGCTCATCCCGGCAAGCGCTTTAAGTTCATTTTCAAACATTACAGTTGCCTTTCACTTCATTTATATATATATGACTACATGACGCGCCCTCCGTAGGGTGGCGTACTGTCTTTTTTACAATTCAGAGCCGTCTTTTAAGGACGGCTCTGAAAACACGGTAATGAGGACCCGACCCGCCGGACGAAATCACAGCTTGCGGGCGGGAGCCCCGGAACCTTGTTGCTTCGGGTAAAACAAAGAGTTCTTTCCCGACTGTTTATCCGGAAAGTCCGGTATCTGATCAGATATCCTTTGCGTTCTTCAGAACGTACTGCTCTGCCTCAAGGCACCACAGATTGTTGTTTCTGCCGCAGATTTCCGCAAGATCGGCATAGAAAGGATCTGTCTTACCGAGTTCGGCAAAATCTGCAATAGCAACAAGGGGCATCTCCTTGTTTGTATATATAAGCTTCTTTCCTCCCTTGATCTCAGGAAGGTTGATGACTGTATCAACAACGGTGTTAAGTCCGCCGATGTGTGTGATCATCGCAGCGGGGTTAATATCTCCGTTTTCCATCATGCGGAGAGCTTCGCGCATATCGTCTGTGTTTCCACCGCTCGTTCCGACGATATGAGTAAATGCATAGTGTACGTTGTAGAAGTTGAATTCAGCGGAGAACGCCTGATTTGTAGGACCTGCGAAGAAGTTAAGGCAGCCGTCACGTGCAAGAAGCTTATCGCCCATTTCTACAACAGGCTTTACAGGAGCATATACAAATACATCGTTATAACCCTTACCGCCGGTAAGCTCCATCATATACGCAACCGGATCTTCGAGCTTTCCTGTATTGAGATATACGAGTTTTACGCCCTTTGCTTCAGCCTTCTTTACAGAAAGGATCTGCTCAGCGCGCTCAAGACGTGCATCGTCAAGGTCGGTAACGACAACAAGAGAAGGCTTGCGGTCGCAGCCGATCGCATAGTCGATAGCTCCGAGTCCCATAGGGCCTGCTCCGGCAAGAATAGCAACACAGCCGCCCTCGACTATTCCCATAGAATGTACGTACTTACCGGGAGTCGTGTGATAGTTTGCGTGAAAAGCTCCGACAATGCAGGAAACCGGCTCTGCAAGAGAACCGTAGAAGAATGCATCACCTTTATAGGAAAGCAGACAGCCTGTCTCCATAACCTCGTTCGGGATAATAACATATGTAGAGTCCCCGCCGATATACTTATAGGAATATCCGGGTGCATTGAGGCTTCCCTTATAGTTCATTGCAGGCTGAATGGAGAAACGGTCGCCCGGTTTGAACTGATCTGCCCATTTGGAACCGACCTTTACGATCTCTCCGCAGAACTCATGTCCGATAATAGTCGGGTTCTCTGCAACATCGTTCGGAACTCTTTTATGATCGGGACCCTGGAGAGCCGCTTTGTGCGATGACATGCACACACTGTCCGATATAACATGCGCGAGTATTTCGTCCTCACCCATTTCGGGAAGCTCAAACTCCTCCAGACGGAGGTCATTCTTGCCGTAAATTCTGACTGCTTTGGTTTTCATTTTTACTGCTCCTTTTTATTTTGTCACAAAAATGATATTACTTGCTTTTTCGGGTAAAATATGCTATAATAACAGATATGATAAAATTGTCTTTAAGCGCATAATGATCCCTCTTACGGAAATAATTATCAAAGGTTATTATATCATCATTATTTTCTTTTGTCAATAGGCGCGGCAGCACAATAACGCCTTTTATATACAGACTTAAAAGGTCAGGAAAAATCTTTTATGAAAGCTATTAAAAAAACCGATAATGCAGAGAAGCGCATAGCCGAGCTTTGCAGACTTCTCGGCTACTATGCCAGAAAATATTATACAGAAGACGCTCCGGTCGTAACCGACGCTGAATACGACCGTCTTTTTTCGGAGCTTATCTCACTTGAAACAGAATATCCGGAGCTTGCACGCTCCGATTCTCCGACAAAACGTGTAGGCGGGGCCGTACTCGATAAATTTGAAAAGGTAACTCACAGCGTGCCGATGGGAAGTCTCTCGGATGTATTCGACTATGGCGAACTGAACGATTTTCTGAAAAAAACGGATTATAACGGAGACTATTCGGTAGAATGCAAAATAGACGGTCTGTCGGTATCGCTTCTTTACGAACACGGAAAATTTGTTCGAGGAGCAACGCGCGGCGACGGACTTGTCGGAGAAAACGTAACCGAGAATCTCCGCACCGTGCGCAGCATACCTCTTGAGATCTCATATGACGGAATGCTCGAGGTCCGCGGAGAGGTATATATGCCGCGGAAAAGCTTTGCCCGCCTGAACGAAAAGCGTGACGAGGCAGGGCTTCAGCCCTTTGCAAATCCGAGAAACGCGGCGGCGGGAAGTCTAAGACAGCTCGACTCAAAAATCGCCGCGGAGCGCGGACTTGACATCTATATTTTTAATATTCAGGCTTGTGACCGAAAGTTTGAAAGTCATTCCGAAGGACTCGACTTTCTTTCAAAGCTCGGCTTCAATGTAATACCGTACCGAAACCGGGAAAACACATATTCCGGAATATGCGGGCGCATTGAGGAGATCGGTCGCGCAAGGCGCTCGCTTCCGTGCGATATCGACGGCGTTGTAATAAAAGCAGACGATATCGAAGCGAGAAAACAAATCGGGGAACTTGCAGGACGTCCGAAATGGGCGGTCGCATATAAATTTCCTCCCGAACAGCAAAATACTCTGTTAAAAGACATCACCGTTCAGGTGGGCCGCACCGGAGCGCTCACTCCGACGGCAGAACTTGAGCCTGTTCGTCTCGCAGGAACGACGGTCAGCCGCGCTACACTGCACAATATAGATTTTATAACCGAACGCGATATCCGCATCGGCGATACCGTTACTGTACAAAAAGCAGGGGATATTATCCCCGAGATCGTTTCTGTATGCCGCGAAATGCGGCCTGCCGAGGCCGTTCCTTACAATATGCCTGAATACTGTCCTTCATGCGGAGAACCCGTCAGCCGGGAACCCGGAACCGCTGCGGTTCTCTGTACCAATGCAGATTGTCCCGCACAGCTCGAACGTACACTTGTACATTTTGCATCGCGTGATGCAATGAGCATAGACGGAATGGGGCCTAAGGTAGTAAAACTGCTGATAGACAGCGGTCTTGTAAACGGGATAGCAGATCTTTATTCTCTGAAATCAGATGATCTCATTCCTCTTGACCGCATGGGAGAGACATCCGCCGCCAAGCTTATATCAGCTATCGACGCATCACGGGGACGGGGAGCCGCAAAGCTGATATATGCGCTCGGAATACGTCAGGTAGGAGCTTCTGCGGCAACAGCGCTTGCATCACATTTCGGAAGCGTTGAAGCGCTTGCGCAGGCAACAACCGATGAGCTTGTGTCAGTAGAAGATATCGGGGAGATAACAGCGCAGAACATCTCCTGCTTTTTCTCGCACCCGAAATCAAAGGAACTGATCGCCGAACTTAAAGCTGCCGGAGTCCGGACCGACGCCGACAAGATTCAAAAAGCGGGCGCTTCGCTTGACGGACTGACATTTGTACTGACAGGAACACTTCCGACCATGACGAGAAGCGAAGCTTCGGCGCTTATCGAGCGCTTCGGCGGAAAAACCTCCTCGGCTGTATCGGCAAGCACCGACTACCTTGTAGCAGGCGACAAAGCAGGAAGCAAGCTTGCAAAAGCGGAAAAACTCGGCGTAAAAATACTGACCGAAAGCGAACTTATCGAGCTGGCAAACAACCACTCATAAAGCGCTTAAGCAGTAAATTTTTCCATAGAAGCTTATGCATGCAACGCAGTACAGACGGTGCATGCAATTCATTACAATATATACATATAAATAGTGAAAACGAAAGGAAGCATAATGCTGATAGATAAAGTAAAGGTACACGTCAAGGCAGGGGACGGCGGCAACGGCGCCGTCTCTTTCAGACGCGAAAAATATGTTTCTCACGGCGGACCTGACGGCGGAGACGGCGGAACCGGAGGAAATATAGTCATTACTATAGATGAAGGTACAAACACTCTGCTCGACTACAAGAGCCGCCGCAAGTTCGCAGCACAAAACGGAGGCTCCGGAGGAGGAGCCAAATTCCACGGCGCAAACGGAGCGGATACTGTTCTTCCCGTTCCTCCCGGAACTGTCATCAAGGACGCGGAAAGCGGTCTTGTTATCAAAGATATGTCAGATTGCGACCGGTATATCCTCTGCCGGGGTGGAAGAGGCGGTTGGGGAAACCGTCATTTTGCAACACCGACAAGACGCACACCCCGCTTTGCCAAAAGCGGCCTCAAGGGAGAGGAACGCGACGTCATATTTGAACTCAAAATGATCGCCGACGTCGGTCTTATCGGATTTCCGAGCGTCGGAAAATCTACGATCCTTTCGGTGATCTCAGCGGCAAAGCCGAAAATAGCGGATTATCCTTTTACAACGCTCTCACCGAATCTCGGAGTCGTACGCGTTCCCGGAGGAGACAGCTTTGTCGCGGCGGATATTCCCGGTCTGATCGAAGGCGCGGCAGACGGCGCAGGACTCGGACATTCCTTTCTGAGACATATCGAGCGCTGCCGTATGCTTCTGCATGTCGTGGATATATCCGGCATGACCGGACGCGATCCCATCGAAGACATTAAAACGATAAATGCAGAACTGAAAAAATTCAGTCCGGCACTCGCAGAGCTGCCTCAGCTCCTGATCGCAAATAAATTTGATTCCGTGGAAGATGAAGAAATTCCCGGCCGCATCGAGAAATACGCGGACGAATCGGATACCGAGCTTATCTTTATTTCAGCTGCAACAAGACAGAATATCGATCAGATGCTCCTGACCGTGTCACAGCGTCTGCGCGGACTTCCTCCCGTAGTTGTGTACGAGCCGGAATACGAGGACCGTCCCGATGAAAGCGTTATCGACCGCGGAAACCATGACGTTGAAATACGCTGCGAAAACGGAGTATATTACGTCGAGGGAGACTGGCTTTGGAATCTTGTCGGCTCGGTCAACTTTGAAGACCGTGAATCGCTCCGATATTTTCAGCGTATACTCAAGAGCAGCGGAGTTATCGAAAAGCTCGAAGAGGCAGGATGCTCAGACGGGGATACCGTATCGATGTATGATTTCGAATTCGATTTTATAAAATAATTATACAGTACACAGCAAAACCGGCATTTCGCATTCTTTTTCTTGACAAGCAATGTGATAAATGCTATCATATACTATATTTCCGTACAGATGAATGTACGGTATTCCGGTCAGCTCATACCTCGTCTTTTAAAACGGAGCAGGCAGAAGCCTCCGGATAAACGAAAGGAATTGACACTCACATGATACAAAAGCCATACGGAACAAACGATATTCTTCCGGGACAGACCGCAAAATGGCAGTATATCGAAGCTGTAGCAAGAGAGACCGCTGCAATGTACGGTTTTTCGGAAATACGCTTTCCTACATTTGAATCTACCGAGCTGTTTCAGCGCGGCGTCGGAGACACGACCGACGTAGTACAGAAAGAAATGTACACCTTTGAGGACGGAGACGAGGGAAAAACCCTGTCACTCCGTCCGGAGGGCACTGCATCTGTAGCACGGTCGGTCATAGAGAACGGACTCTACGGCGATACCATGCCTCTACGGCTTTACTACATAATAAACTGCTTCCGTCACGAAAAGCCGCAGGCAGGACGGTACCGTGAATTTTATCAGTTCGGCGTCGAAATGTTCGGCGCACCGAGCGCAGCAGCCGACGCACAGATAATCGCTCTCGGAGCTGCCTTTCTCCGCCGGCTCGGAATCCCGAATGTGCTGAAAATAAACAGCATCGGCTGCAAGACCTGCCGCGCAGATTATCACAAGGCACTTGTTGAATATTTCTCGGCGCATATTGATGAAATGTGCGACACCTGCAAAAGCAGACTGCATACCAATCCCCTCCGTATACTTGACTGCAAATGCGAAATATGCAAAAAGCTCGCGGAAAATGCCCCCAAAACGACCGATTATCTATGCGGCGACTGCTCATCGCACTACAGTACCCTGCTCCGCACTCTTGATATGATGGGAATCGAATATATAAATGATCCTAAGATCGTCCGCGGTCTTGATTATTATTCAAAAACAGTATTTGAGTACCAATTCTCCGGAATCGGCGCGCAGAATGCTCTCGGCGGCGGCGGAAGATACGACGGTCTTATCGAATCTGTCGGCGGTCCCGCTCTTTCCGGTATAGGCTTTGCAATGGGTATAAACCGCCTTATTCTCGCAATGGAGGAAACAGGAGCCGAATATCCCGAAGAAGGAAAACCGACGCTCTATATAGCGGCCCTCGGTGATGAAGCGACCGTGAAAGCAGGTGCCATCGCAGAAGACCTCAGACGAAAGGGGATACGCGCCGAATCGGACATCGTCGGACGCTCGCTGAAAGCACAGATGAAATATGCCAACAAAACCGGCGCCCACTACACACTTATGCTCGGAGACAACGAGCTTGCCTCCGGACGTGCAAATCTGCGTGACATGACACAGAGTACACAGACTGAAATCGAGCTTGAAAAGCTCGCAGAACACCTGCTTTAATCCCGGCGGACTACACTATTCATTCCGAAAGGACAGTATAAATTATGAAAAAAGAATTTTTATCTGCGTCTGACAAACGCACAAAATACTGCGGAGAATTCACCGCCGCAGATGTCGGACAAAATGTTTGCGCAATGGGTTGGGTTCAGCGTCAGCGAGACCTCGGAAGCCTTATATTCATCGACCTGCGCGACCGCAGCGGAATTGTTCAGCTTGCATTTGACGAAAACACAGACCGGGAAGTGTTCGACACTGCTTTCGCACTCCGGTCAGAATATGTCGTCGTAGCAAAAGGTACTGTACGTCCCAGAGGCGAAGGTGCCGTAAACAAAAATATCCCCACCGGTGATATCGAAATTGCGGTTACCGAGCTTAAACTCCTTTCCGACGCGGCTACGCCCCCTTTCGAGATCGTTGAAAACAGCGATGTCCGTCCCGAACTCCGTTTGCGCCACCGCTATCTCGACATGCGCCGTCCCGATCTTCAAGGCCGTCTTATAGCTCGCGGAAAGATCGCAAAGCTCGTACGCGACTACTACTATGACAACGGATTTATCGAGATCGAAACTCCGAATCTTATAGCGCCCACTCCCGAAGGAGCGCGCGACTATCTTGTTCCCAGCCGTGTACATAACGGATGCTTCTACGCGCTTCCGCAGTCACCTCAGCTTTACAAGCAGCTTCTTATGCTCTCCGGTTTTGACCGTTACATTCAGATAGCACGCTGCTTTCGCGACGAGGATCTGCGCGCGGACCGTCAGCCTGAGTTTACACAGATCGATATGGAGATGTCCTTCGTCCGTCAGGACGATGTAATTGAAATTACCGAAGGCTTCCTAAAGCATCTGTTCAAGGAATTCAAGGGAATGGATCTCAAACTGCCGTTACCTCGTCTTACATATGAAGAAGCTATGAACCGATTCGGATCTGACAAACCGGATATGCGTTTCGGTCTTGAACTTGTCAATCTCACGCAAACAGTGAAAAATTGCTCATTCAAGGTGTTTGCAGGCGCTGTTGCAGCAGGAGGAAGCGTCCGCGGAATAAATGTCAAAGGCGGAGCAAAATTCTCACGCAAGGAAATCGACTCTCTGACCGATTTTGCAAAAACATACCGTGCTAAGGGTGTTGCATGGCTGAAAAAATCCGGCGATGAAATATCATCATCTTATGCAAAATTCCTCACCGATGACGAAAACGCAGCGATCGCATCAGCTATGGAGCTTTGCGACGGAGACCTTCTTCTTATCGTCGCAGATAAAAACAGCGTCGTATTTGACGCGCTCGGAGCGCTTCGCTGCGAGGCGGCACGGCGTATGGGCATTATAAATAAAGGCGATTACAAGCTTCTGTGGGTAACCGAATTCCCTCTTCTCGAATACAGTGAGGAGGACGGACGCTACTATGCAAAGCATCACCCCTTTACCATGCCGATGGAAGAAGATCTTCCTCTGCTTGAAGAAGGCAAAGACCTTGAAAAGGTCCGTTCTATCGCTTATGATATCGTAATCAACGGCATGGAGGCAGGCGGAGGTTCTGTCCGTATCCACCGTCCGGATGTGCAGAAGAAAATCTTCGAAACACTCGGTATGAGCGAACAGGAATCTCAGGAAAAATTCGGATTTCTGCTCGAAGCCTATAAATACGGCGCACCGCCGCACGCAGGTATGGCATTCGGTCTCGACCGTCTTGTTGCGCTTATGCTCGGCGTTGACGATATCCGCGACGTTATAGCTTTCCCCAAAGTACAAAATGCCTCGGAGCTTATGACAAAATGCCCTGCTCCCGGAGATCCCAAAGCACTCGAAGAACTCGGTATAGCCATAGTGTCAAGTGACAAAAACGAAAATTCAACATCTGGAGAAGTAAAGGAGACTCTGTAATGGCAAGCAATTTCTCAAGAACTTTTGACGAAAAGCGTACTATAGAGCGTCTTAACAAGCTTTACGGACTCGGTCCGCAAGTAATAACATGCAAAAAAATAATAAACGGCCATATAAATGATACATACGGTGTATGTGTTGAGGGAAATGACGGGAAACCGCATTCATACATATTCCAGCGCGTAAACGACTCGGTTTTTTCCGATCCGACTAAAATAATGGATAATCTCAAGGTTGTCGGAGATTGGCTCAGCAAACACCGGTTCAGAAGCTCATGTCAGATTCTGACCTTTCTCAAAACATCACTCGGAACTAATTATATAACACAGCCGAGCGGAGGTTTCTGGCGCGTAAGCCAGTTTGTCGAAAATTCTGTAGTATTTGATCAGATAACAGATATTAAAATTATGAAAAGCACGGGACGTGCGTTCGGAGAATTTCAGCTCCAGCTCTCCGGGATTCCGCTCGACAATATAGAAGAAACCATACCTGATTTTCACAATACTCCCAAACGCTTGAAAGACTTCTTTGCAACCGTAAAAAAGGATCCGGTCGCGCGCGCAGAGGAATGTACAGATGAAATAAGGTTTTTCGAAAACAACCGCGATCATTTCGGAATGCTCGAAAGACTTCGCGCTGAAAAAATAATTCCGGAACGCATAACTCACAACGATACAAAGTGCAACAATATCCTGTTCGACAAGGACACACATGATCCTATAATGATCATCGACCTCGATACTATAATGCCCGGTCTTGCAGCATACGATTACGGAGATGCGATCCGGTGTTCGGCAAACTACACCGACGAGGATGAAACCGATCTGAAAAGAGTCGGTCTGAACATGCGCTACTTTGAAGCCTTTACCGACGGATTTGTGACCGCAGCCAAGAGCATTCTCACGCCTGACGAAATCAAATATCTTGCACTCGGCGCATCGACTCTCGCGTTCGAGCTTGCCTCAAGATTCCTCAAGGATTACATCGACGGAGACAAATATTTCAAAATAAGCCATCCCGGTCACAATCTTGAGCGCGCACGCTGCCAGATAAAGCTTTGTCAGGATATGATAAAGAAATATGACACAATGTGCAACATCGTAAATAAATATTATTGCTGACCGTACACAGCAAAAAAAGCCTTTGCAGGCGACGCCTGCAAAGGCTTTTCTATTTTAAAACAACAAAGTCCCGGAGTATCCGCCCGAAATCTTTGACTGTGCCCGGCGGTTTGGTTTTTACCCTGAAACAACAAGGTTCGGGATACCCGCCCGAAATCTGTGATTGCGCCCGGAAGACTGGGTTCTTTCCGGACTTATCAAAAAAAGAGTCTGTCTATTCTGAATCTTCTCCTGAGCTTCATATTATACAGCGTTATAAGCTGTGTAAGCATATAATCGAATATAACAAGCATGACATTACACATGGGATATAATATCCACTTGCCGAATCCAAACGCATCATCGGGAATATGAAGTATATTTTTTGATACATATATTATAGCAGTCAGAACAATATTGAAAAAGACAAGCTTTATCACAGCTGAAACAGCACGGGGAAACCGTTCCGCAAAGGATTTCACCATCGGATAAAGCCCCGCAAAAAAGATATACAGTACCGCAGGATATTTATTCGGAAGTATAAGAAGCGATATTACCGACGTCGATGCATATATCATCCATGCGACCGCTCCTCCGCCTTCAATCACTGAAAGTACCAGTATGAGCGATGCTGCGGCAGCAAGAGTAAGATCAAGTATATCGACAAGCGAACCTATATACAGAAAGACGACACCGAGCGCGCTGAATATTGCTGCAGTAGTGACCGTCTTTGTGTTATTTCTTCTGTTTTTCTTTTTTTCCTTCATAATATATGCCCTATACACCATTGTTCAGCAACAGATACATATCCGAACAAATTAAAATAATATTTCAGCAGCAGCGTATCAGATCTCCGCCCATCATTTCACAGCAGCAATCAGCACATAAAAGTGACGTACACATATCACATCCGTCGCCTCCGCCACCGCGTGAATTACGGTATCCGCGGCTGTATGAAGTCGATGTATTGCGTATATTGTCAAGCGCCGAGCGATATTCAGAGTTCGACGGAGCAAGATAACATGCCGTTTCAAAAAATCTCTGAGCCTCGAAATACCATCCGCGCTGCATAAGCACCTGACCTTTAAGAAAGTTCCATTCGGCGCCTCTGTCAGAAGATGAAACAGAATCAAGTATAAGCTCTGCCTCTGAGTATCTGCCGGCTGAAATAAGATCCCGTATACGGGTAAAATCAGCATTTCCGCTGCTGTAACTTCCGCCGGAATAGCTGCTTCCCGAAGCTCCGCTGCCTGAAGAACGCTCCTTCTGTATTGCCTCGTATGCCTCGTTGATCTCTTTCATCTTTTCTTCTACAAGGTCTGAAAGAGGATTTCCCGCATAGTTATCGGGATGATATTTCCGGGCAAGCTCGCGATATGCTTTTTTTATCTCATCATCAGTAGCATTTCGTGAAACACCGAGTATCTTATACGGATCGTTTACCATATTATTTTTATTCCTTATCAATATATCGCAGCTTCGCTGCGGAATTCTTTCTGCATAATTAAAACCGGCGTGCGTTATTCCTTTTTCCGTCTTTCAGTTTTATTTTTACCGTGGCTTTTTGCAAGCACTTCAGCCGTAACGCGCCCAGTTCCTAAATACAGTATATTACGTATCAGCTCAGATATTTCCGGAGTCGTTTCCGGCAAAAGATCAACAGCCGTCTCTGTTGCCGCAAGCTCCGCAGTCAGCGCCGACCGTATAGACGGTTCATCGGGAAGTCCGGTACGCATAAAAGGGTTGAACTCACCGTTTTTTTCATCTTTGCAGTAATCGTCCACCGCGTCAATAAAATATACCCATCTGCCGACATGAAAGCCGATCTGACGCGCAAGTCTCTCCTCTGCTCCCGAAAGCCCGAAAGCAAATATATCGCCGAGCATTTTTCCCGAAACGTCGGCAAGCTCCTCTGCCGAAGCATTATCACGAAGTTCAAGCTCGTGTGTGAGCTTCATATAATGATCAATTGTGCAGTCAAGCTCAGATAACGTTTTTGCACGTTTTCTCGCAGCGCCGAGAAACGGTTCTGCCGCCGCAAACAAAAGCTTCTTTGCGCCGTGAGTATCATGCCGGTCGTCGCAATGCTTGTGCCATACAAGTATAGCTCCCGCATATGCAGAGTAGTCAAGAGATGCACAGCCGTCGCATGACGGTCTTTTGCGCAGCGGATGTACTATACATCTGCGCGCTTTAACAGCAGGTGCCTCTCCGGTAAGAGCCATTCTCGTGAGAGCGAGAAAAACAGCATCATAGCTGAGCGACATGCGTGAAATACAGCCTGTACAGCGCCCCATGCTTCTGCATAAACCGCAATATACACCTCTGTAATATTCATATTCCCTCAGCCGAAGCTCCGGCGGAAAACATTTTACATAGCCAAACAAAGCATATCTCCGCAGATCATATCAGTCATTTATATTGTATAGATTATATAATAACATATTTGCCTGCCGATAAAATAATAATAAATTTTTTATGAATTTTGGTGCATAAATGGCTTAAATACACACTTTTCGAAGATTTTCAGGATATTCTGCTTCGGTGCAGAGTATCAGCAAAATTTCAGCATATATGCTAAATTTATAAAAACAAGTCTGAGATAGCACAGAGTTGTTTTTTAATCATAAAAGCAGGGTGTAAATCTTGG
>ENA-UOJO01003162-UOJO01003162.1-human-gut-metagenome-genome-assembly--contig:-P57-NODE-3162-length-16007-cov-5.884591_pt1 | contig 16007 bp, 14 predicted proteins | sample MGYA00242351_ERZ723898 | MGnify/ENA metagenome assembly ERZ723898 | reverse complement strand
AGCTTTTCTACAATTTGCTTAAGCAAAGTAAAATTTGGCAACTTTTTTACTAAATGATTGTATAATATTAAATTTTGCAGAGTTCTTTTTTACTTAGTTTGACTTAATGTGTGGACTATTTTATACTAACACCATATTGAACTTGTAGAATATATTGATACAAAACATCAATTAATTGGGGCTATAGCATTAGGATATGCTGATGAAAAATCTAATAAAAGACCAAGAAAAAAACTAGAAGACATTGTAGAATATAGATTTTGATATATTTATGGAGGTAAATGATGATAGGGTTAATAGTAGCATATGCAAAAAATCGTGTGATTGGAAATAAAGGACGTATACCATGGAATATCGAAGGTGAACAAAAAAGATTTAAAGAATTAACTACTAATAACGTGGTTATTATGGGAAGGCACACATATGAAGAAATAGGCAGACCATTACCTAATAGAACAACAATAGTTGTATCAAATTCTAAAAATTTTGATTCTGAAAATTGCTATACAGCATCTTCCTTAGATGAAGCATTAAAAATAGCAGGAGATAGAGATGTTTATGTATCTGGAGGTTCTAAGTTATATAAAGAAGCAATTAATATAGTAGATAAAATGTATATTACTGAAATTCATAAGGTTATAGAAGGGGATACTTATTTCCCTGAATTTGATAAAAATATGTTTAAAAAAAATGTAGACAAAAAGGTAGAGGGCAAAATACCATATACTTATATTACATATACAAGAATAAAGTAAAATAAGCGAGGATCTTATATATGGAGCTTAAAACTGTAATACAAGATATTCTTAAAAATAAGCTTAGTATAAGCTATAAAAATGGAAAAAAACATTTTTTAAATGGTGATGTTAAGTATACTCAATTTAAGAAAGTAAATAATTTTACTAATATTTATGGTAAGGTGCAAGACAAGGGGAAATTGTATTTTACACAAATAAGAATAAATAATATTACTAATAAAATAGAACTTATATGTAATTGTGATTTAGGAACAGAAGTAAGAAAAACAGGAGCATATCTTCCATGTGAACATATAATTGCAACCTTATTACAATTTAATAAAAATAATAATATAGTTATTAATGAAAAGCAGCATATAAACATAAAGCTAAAATTAGAAGAAAATTTTACAGATGAATACAAATTTAAAGTTTATTTATTTTTAGAAGGTAACAATAGAGTAAAAATAGATAATAGAACATATTTGCAGGATATATTAAAAAAAAGTGAAGTGTTTTCTTTTAAAAATGCATATTATTCCAAGGAAAATATAAATTTGTTTAATTTTCTTTGCAATATTAATTTCAAGATAACGGATAAAGATATACGTGATTTTTTTATTTTGTGTACCAATATAGATTTTACTATTAAGATAAATTCTATAGAGTATAAGGGAAAAATAAAAAATGAAATTATGCCTCTTAAGTTTACTATTAAATTAGATAATAACAAAATAAGACTGCAAACTCTTAAAACAAAAATTAGATCACTTAATAAGGATGAAACTGTGTTTTTATACAATAATTATATTTATATTCCGGATATAAATATGTGTAAGGCATACAAGCCTATTTATCATGTACTTAATAAAAAATTTTATACATTTGTAAAGAAAGAATCACTTTATAAGGTAATAAGGGTGTTAGAAAATTTAGGAGAAGTAAATATACATGATGAAGTAAAAAATATGTTAGCAAAAGATTTTGATATTAAGCTTTGCTTTGAGAGAAATAAAGAAGAATTATATTGTAAACTAAATATACCTATAGAAAAAGAATATTTAAAACAATCAGGTAGGATTAAGGAAATAGAAAAGATGCTATTTAATAATAGGTTTACTAAAAAAGGAGATTCTTATTATTTTTTAGGGGAAGATTTTAATATAATCAATTTGCTGAAAAGTGGCATTGATAAGTTGTGTGAAATTGAATCATCTAATGAAGCTTGTGAAATTTCATATAGCTTAAAATTTATAGATATTATAAAAAAAGATTTGAGAGAAAATAATAATATTAAGGTTGATTTAAGTGGGTTAAAGGCCCAATTAAGAGATTATCAAAAGGATGGATTAATTTGGCTTCAAAATAAAAAGAAAAAAGGTTTGTTTGGAATATTGGCTGATGATATGGGACTTGGAAAAACTATTCAAGTTATTAGCTTTATATTAAATAATAAAGGCGACAAAACTATGATAATTACTCCTGCTTCACTTGTTTACAATTGGCAGGATGAATTTAATAAGTTTTCACCTGAATTAAAAGTTGTATGTATTCATGGGACTAAGTCTAAACGTATGGAAATTATTAAAAATATTTCCGAGTATGATGTTGTTTTAACGTCTTATGGAACATTAAATATGGATGTTCAATTTTATAAAGATTATATTTTTGATAATTTGATTATTGATGAAGCTCAAACTATTAAAAATTCAAAATCAAAAATTTCTCAAAATGTAAAGGCTATTAATAGTAAAGTTAAATTTGCATTAACAGGAACTCCTATAGAAAATAATTATTTAGACATATGGAATATCTTTGATTTCTTAAAACCTGGGTATTTATTTTCAGAGAAAGAGTTTAAAGAAAAATTTTTAAATAGTGAAGAACAAATTAAATACCTAAAGCTTGTAATAAAACCATTCATTTTAAGGAGAACTAAAAGACAAGTATTAAAAGAATTGCCAGATAAGATTGAAAGAACTTTTTATGTAGATATGACTAAAGAACAAAAAAATTATTATAAGCTAAGCTTAAGGAAATTTAAAAAAGAAGCTAAAGAAAATACAAATAGTATAACAATATTATCATTTTTAACAAGATTGCGTCAGATAGCACTAGATCCTTCAATAATAGATGACTCTTATAATGGAGGCAGTGGTAAAATTGATAAGGCTTTAGAAATTATAACAAGATGTTTAAATGATAATAAAAAGATAATTGTTTTTTCTCAATTTACTAGCCTTCTTAATAAATTAAAGCAAAAATTAGATTTGCTAAATAAAACATATTTTTATCTAGATGGTTCAACAAGGCCTGCAGATAGAGTAGAACTTTGTAATGGTTTTAATAAAAGTAAAGATATTAATATTTTCTTGATATCATTAAAAGCAGGAGGTACAGGTCTTAATTTAACCTCTGCAGAAATAGTCCTTCATTTTGATCCATGGTGGAATCCTGCAGTAGAAAATCAAGCAACAGATAGAGCTCATAGAATAGGGCAAAAAAACCAAGTACAGGTAATTAAAATAATAACTAAGGGGACAGTAGAAGAAAAAATACTTAAACTTAAGGATTATAAAAATGATATTTTTTCAAGTTTATTAGATAGTGATAGTGATTATAATGTAAAAAACAACAAACTTAGTAGAGAAGAAATTGAATATTTATTACGTGAAGATAATATTATGTAATTATTTACATCCACAGTATTGTTTGGTAAAATGAAGTTAGTATAAAATACAAGGTGATTGTAATGAAGGGGAAAATAATAATTTTAATGTGCTTATTAATTACTAGCACTACAATATTTGGCTGTAGTAATAATACAATAAATCAATTAACAACAGATGATATAAAATTATATTCAGAAAGTATGGATAGTGATCCTTTATCAGGGGATATTACGTTAAATGGTAATAAAATATCATTACCAATAGATGTAGGTGAATTAACAAAAATGAAATTTTCATTTAGTGATTTTTTTGCTAAGGATCAAGAATTAGAGAATGGGTATTATGTGGATGGAATATCAATGGATGGAAAGAAGATGGATGAGAATACAAGAATATCTGTAACTATTTATAATACTAGTGGTAGTTCTGTATCATTGCAAGATGCAAAGATAGGTGAAATAGGTATAGAAAAAAGTAGTGCTTCATATAAAAATACAGCAGTATTACCAAGAGGAATTACACTTGAATCAAGTTATGATGATGTAATTAAAGCTTATGGAATTCCCCAAGTTAATGATGGAAATTCTATATCTTATATAGCAGCAGGAAATGTTGATAATTGTGGTAAACAATTAGAAATTGCATTTGATGATAATACAAAGATAATTAATTCAATAAAACTTAAAAATATTCCAATAAATTAAAGCAGTAACATGAAAATTGTTACTGCTCTTCTAATGCAATGTTAACTTCAATAGGAGCAACATCAGTATTAATATTTATACATATAATTTTTTCAGCATTTGTATTAGCAACAAATTCTCCACATATAAGCGTAGGAGTAGATATATCTACATTTATATTATCATTAGAAAAGTTAGTTGCAGCATTAGCTGTAAGCATATTTATAAGTTCTGAAATTGCACTTTGAGCTAGTTCGTCTAGATTATTTACAGGCATACCCATCATCATTTTAGATGCTATTTTTTTAGCTGATTCTTGAGTTAAACTATAGATAATATTTCCTTTAAGGTCTCCTATCATACCTATAATTACAATTACACCATGGCTTTCTACGAATTTTTCCTTTAGGCTCATGCCGGCCTTTTCGATATTGTTTATTCCTAATTGTGGTAAAACATTAGTGAAAGCATTTAATATGTTGTTTAAGTTTTTTATATCCATTTGAGCACCCTCTTTTTCTTTTGATTAAATATAACTATATAAATATTTCGATATAATATGCAGTACACTTTATAGAGATAATGATTAACATTTAATTAATAATTTTTTGAATTAATATCAATAAATTTGTTATACTTAGTTGTAGTAAAAATATTAGTAAAAGAGTGATATTTATGAAATTAGAAAAAAATGATCTATGTTGGTGTAAAAGTGGGTTAGTGTATGGAAAATGTCATTTTGAGTTTGATCAAAAATTAGCCTATTTAAAAAGAAGAGGATTTAAGGTCCCAAACAAAAAACTAATAAAAACATCAAAGCAAATTGAATTTATAAAAAAGAGTGCAGTAATTAATAATGGAATTCTTGATATGGTTGGAGAAAATATAAAAGAAGGAATGACAACAAATGATATTGACAAGCTAGTGTATACATATACTACATCTCATGGAGCAATTCCGGCACCTCTTAATTTTGAGGGATTTCCCAAAAGTGTATGTGTATCAGTAAACAATGAAGTGTGTCATGGTATACCAAGTAATAAAACTTTATTAAAGAATGGGGATATTGTAAATGTAGATGTAACTACTAATCTTAATGGATATTATTCAGATGCATCAAGAATGTTTATAATAGGAGAAGCATCAGAAGAAGCAAATAAATTAGTTAGAGTTACAAAAGAATGCTTGCAAAAAGGGCTTGATGCAGTAAAGCCTTGGGGCTTTTTAGGAGATGTAGGTGCAGCAATTTACAAACATGCAAAAGATAATGGATTTTCTGTAGTAAGAGAATTTTGTGGGCATGGAGTAGGCTTAGCAATGCATGAAGATCCATGTGTAATGCATTTTGGCAAAGCAGGAACAGGTATGGTATTAGTACCAGGGATGGTCATTACTATAGAGCCTATGATAAATGCAGGAAAAAGATATATATACATAGACAGAAATAATGGCTGGACAGCTCTTACAAGAGATGGTTCTCTTTCTGCCCAATGGGAACATACAATTGCAATTACTGAAAATGGATATGAAATAATTGCAAAATAGTAAATTGTTATAGTTATAAGGAAGGTTTAATAAGTTTGGGGATAAAATTATATGTTTTAAATTTAATATTTAAGGTTAAAGAAAAAAATTTTTTAATTACACTTGTAGCATCACTTATTATAATATTATTTGGTTTTATCATTATGAATGGTGAGAGTAGTTCAATTGATGGAAATAGCGAAAGTTGCCTTAGTGACAATTCGTATGCAAATTTTTGTAGTAGTTGCAAAGAATTATATGAAAAGAACAAGGAAATTTTGATTCTTGTAAATTGTCAAAATCCAATACCTGATTCTTATGAGACTGATTTAAAATATACAGCAAACCAGGAAGAAAGAGTTGCAAATGTTTTATATAATGATTTAGTTTTAATGCTTAAAGATGCACAAGGCGTTGGATATACATATTGGATTGCATCAGGATATAGGAGTATAGAAACGCAGCAAGGACTAACTGATGAACATATTGATACATACATTAGTGAAGGCATGAGTTTAGAAGAAGCTCAAAATGAAACATATAAAATACTAGAGAAACCTGGATTTAGTGAACACCATACAGGACTTGCAATAGATTTTTTATCATCAGATAATTTAAATATGGACGAATCTCAAGAAAATTCTGAGGGAAATAAGTGGCTTAGGGATAATTGTTATAAATATGGATTTATTCTTAGATATCCAAGGGGTAAAGAGTCATTAACTCATATAAGTTATGAGCCTTGGCATTTTAGATATGTGGGAAGGGATGTTTCTAAATTTATTTACGAAAATAATTTAACATTAGAAGAATTTTATTCATATCTATAATTTAAAAGATATCTTTTTAATTACTATACATGTAATAATTTTTTTATTAAGGGGAAAGGTAATTAAGGAGGTGTTTTTTATGGAAAATAATATGGATATGGAATATCCTATGTTTTGTTATCAATGTGAGCAAACAGCTGGAGGAAAGGGATGTACAAAGCTTGGAGTATGTGGTAAAACACCAGAAGTTGCAGCACTTCAAGATTTACTTATATATCAGATAAAGGGAATAAGTTGTTATCTTAAGGAACTAGTAGAAAAAGGTGAAAATGCTGATAAAGAAACAGTAGCATTTATAGAAAATTCTTTGTTTACAACATTAACTAATGTTAATTTTGATGCAGATGTTCATGTAGAAATGTTAAAAGAATCACAAAGATTAAAAGAAAAAGCAAGAAAGCAAGTAAAAAGTATAAAAAATAATACTGATCATGCCTCTTATAATTTAAGCAGTACAAAGGCTGAAATGCTTAAGGATGCAAAAAAAGCTGGAATTATGTATGATCAAGAATTAGATCCTGATATTCGTTCTTTAAGGCAAACTATACTTTATGGATTAAAGGGTATAAGTGCATATGGCCATCAGGCAAGGGAACTTGGATATTATGATGATCAAGTAGATAATTTTTATATAAGGGCATTAGAAGCTATTACTGATGATAATCTTTCAGTAGAAGAACTAATTAGATGGACTATGAGAACTGGTGAAATAAGTATAGCTATAATGAAAAAATTAGATGAAGCAAATACAACAATTTACCAAGATCCATGTCCACATAAGGTTAATGTTCACATAAAAAAAGGTCCTTTTATAATAGTATCTGGACATGATTTAAAGGATTTAGAAACCATTTTGGAGCAAACAGAAGGAAAGGGAATAAATGTTTATACACATGGTGAAATGATACCTTGTCACGGATATCCTGAACTAAAAAAGTATCCACATCTTGTAGGAAATTTTGGTGGAGCATGGCAAGATCAACAAAAAGAATTTGATAATATACCTGGGTGTATAGTAATGACTACTAATTGCCTTATGAGACCAAGAGATTCATACAAGGATAGAATTTTTACTACTAGTGTTGTTGGATTTGATGGAGTAAGGCATATAGGAAAAGATAAGAATGGAAAAAAAGATTTTAGTGAAGTAATCAATAAAGCATTAGAACTTGGTGGTTTTAAGGAAGATCAAGAGGTACATGAAATATTAGTAGGTTTTGGGCATAAAGCTACTTTAAGCAATGCTGATGCTATTGTTAATGCTGTTAAGTCTGGTAAGGTAAGGCACTTCTTCCTAATTGGAGGTTGTGATGGTGCAAGACCAGGAAGAAATTATTATACTGAATTTGCTAAAAAGGTACCAGAAGATTGTATTATACTTACTTTAGCATGTGGCAAATATAGATTTAACAAGTTGGACTTCGGTGAAGTTGCAGGATTGCCTAGACTTTTAGATGTAGGCCAATGCAATGATGTTTATTCTGGTGTAAAAATTGCTGTAGCTTTAGCAGATGCTTTTGATACTGATGTTAATGGATTACCTTTATCATTAATAGTTTCATGGTATGAGCAAAAAGCTGTGGCAGATTTACTTGGGTTATTATCTCTTGGAATAAAGGGAATTTATTTGGGTCCAACTCTTCCTGCTTTTATTAGTCCTAATGTACTTCAATATTTAGTTGATACATTTGACTTAAGAGTTATAAGTACTCCTGATGATGATTTGAAATCTTGCTTGCAACAAAAAATTTAATATTCTAATTTGAAAAACTACTAAAAATCGTAGTTCCTTAAATTCATAAAAATAAATAACAGAAATTTATTAAAATTTTTAGAACCATTTATTATTTGATATTAACTGACCTTTGTTTTAAAAAAATACCAATGTTAAACGTTGGTATTTTTTAAAATCAATTATTCAAAAGGTCTTACTCTCAATTTTATGCCCAAACTATCAGCCACCTTTTGGCATGCGTTAATTTCCTCTGTTCCTATACAATCAACAACTGTTAACACTACATTAGGAACATATTCTTTGCAGCTTACAGCGAAATTTTTCATTTCATCATAAGAACTTATTCCAAATTTACTTCTTGTTATTTTATAAAATTCTTCAGCATTAGAAGAATTTAAACTAATTGACATAGTATCAACTAATCCTTTTAATAATGGTGCTATAGATTTCTTATTTACTAAATCACCAAGGCCATTGGAATTTATTCTAATAGGGATTTTTGGACTTTTACTTTTTATATATTTACAGACTTCAAGTAAATCATCAATTCGTTCAGTTGGTTCACCAAAGCCACAGAATATAATTTCATTGTATTGTGTTAAGTCAAGTTTTTCAAATTCACTAATAACTTCATCTAAGGTTGGTTCTCTTTTTAACCATAAACTATTTGATTCTGACATTTCTTTTGTTTGTCTTAAGCAAAAAGTACAAGAACAAGGGCAACGATTAGTTAAATTAACATATATATTTCGTTTTATTCCTCTAGAGTCCATCTCTTCAAGTGATATATTGTTTAAATTTATATAATTTCCTTTATTATAAGTGTATAAAATAACCATTAAAATCATCCTTTTTATTTTAGTTCTGTTAGAAATTCTTCAAAACATACTCCATAATTAGTAGGCAGATTCATTTTTGTCGTAAAGGCCAATGCTTTGCTAATAAAATCGGCAGCTTTTTGGACTGATTCTGCAAAATCTTCATTTTTTACTACACTTGCAGCTACAATTGATGTGAATACATCACCTGTACCAGATCTATCTACACCAACTTTTTTTACTTTTACTATTTCATAAGGTTTACCTGTTTGAAATATAAAGTTTTCAATGTAGCCATTTCTTTGCAAACCTGTAACTACTATTTTTGATGGACCCTTTTGTGCTAAGGTCTCACATAATGAATATAATTCTTTGTGTGTAGGTGTTTCACTTGGATAAGCTATATCTAGTAATCTACAAAGTTCTGTAAGGTTTGGAGTTAATACATCTGCATATTGAACTAAATGCTGCATTTTTGAGCACATTTCATCTGTGTATGTACAGTATAATTTACCATAGTCTCCCATTACAGGATCTATTATGGCCAAGGTATTTTCTTTTTTAAATTTATCTAAAAATTCCATTACTATGTCTATTTGTTCACTAGAACCTAAAAAACCTGTACATATACCATCAAAATTTAGTTTTATCTTTTCCCAATTTTCAATATATTCTCTCATTTTTGGAGTGTAGTCTTCAAAAAAGAAATTATCGAAACCTGTATGATTTGAAAGTATTGCTGTAGGTAAAAAGCAACATTGAACCTTTAAGGCTGAAATTATAGGTAGTGCTACTGCTACAGAGCATCTTCCAAAGCCTGTTAGGTCATTAACTAAAGCTATTCTTTTTTGTCTAAAATTCCCCATTATTTCACATCCTTTAAATATTAATTATAGAAGAAAAGAATGTAAAAATCAATTAGCCACTTTACTTAAAATGGAGTTATAATAAATAGGATGGGAGGAGAAAAATGAAAAAATTCAAGTGTTCAAATGTATATTGAAGAATTATGTGCATTATTTGACATTAAGGATGTTAAATACTTATTTTCTTTGTATGTTAAATTTTTGTGGTCTTATAGTTATATCTGTAATAACTAAATTATCTCTTTGAGAAATAGCCATGGCAACTGCTGAGGCTATTTCTTCAGGCATTAAGAAAGAATCATCATTAGCGCCTTCTTTAAAATTAGAATTTCTATAAAAATTGCTCTTTGTTATATCTGGATGAATTGTTATTACTTTCACTCCATATTTTCTAGTTTCATCAAAAAGACTAGAAGAAAAATGAGAAAGAGCAGCTTTAGTAGCACCATAAGCACAACCATGGGCACTTGATTTTTTTGCTTCAATAGATGAAATGTTTATTATATAACCTTTGTTTTTCTTTAATGTTCTTAATAAGATTTGTGATAATACTAAAGGAACTTCTAAGTTTATAGTAACCATTTCATGAATTTTTTTAGGATTAAGTTCTTCATGGGGTGAGAAATATCCTACTCCTGCATTGTTTACAAGAATCTTTATATCATTGCTTTTTTTTATTTCATTTATTTTGGTTACTAGTGAATTTATGTCCATTAAGTTAGATTCTAATTTGATGAAATTATTATTATCTAAGTTGGATTTTGAAAAATCACGACCTAAACCATAAACTTTATAACCAAGATTTAACAACTCTTTTGATATGCTTAAACCTATGCCTGAAGAAGCGCCTGTTACTATTGCGGTATCCATAAAAACCTCCTTAATTAGCTTATATATATTTTATCTTCATCAATATATTTTTTTGAAAGATTGTATACATAAGATATCATTTCTTTTGATAAATTTTCATCATAAGTATATTCTTTATTTTTACACATAAATGGATAGTTTAATATTATAGAATCAAACCTATTTTTTCGCATGGTCTTTAAGTATTCAGAAGAAACTCTAAAAACTCCTATACTTAAATCTAATATTTTGTTTGGTGGAATAGTAGAAAAAGTAGTATCTATTAAATCTTTATAATTTTCTTTGAAATCTCTCAAATATAAAATAGGATCAAAGCAGATTCTTACATTCCAATTATTTTTGATAGCCTGATTTATACTATATAGTCTTGACCTTAGACTTGGGGTTTTGTCTTCATATTTTTGTGATATTAAGCTTGGGGATAATGTCCAAGCAAGTATTACATTATCTGTTGGAGTAATATCTTTTATTGCATTAAAATTAGAACTTTTTGTTCGTATTTCTATTTTAAGGTTATCATGTTTTTTGCAAAAATCAATCCATTTTGAAGTGTATTGTGTTATTTGTTCAAGAGCTAAAATATCTGTATCATAAGAAATACATAAGTACATAGAATGCTTATTTAAAATTCCTTCGACTTTATGGAATATATCCTCTATATTTACAAAAATGACTATATTAGCAGAAGGGTACATACCTTGCAGGTAACAGTATTCACAATTATATATGCAATTCATAATAGAAGAGGTATAGTAAAAATGATCATTACCAAAATCATTGCAAAATCTGGCACCTTTATAAATTAAGTTGTCTGTTTTAATTGCAAGAATTAAATTTGGACTTTGTTTTTGAAGATAGAAATTTTGATGGCTTCTGCAGAAAACATCTTTATAATGATTTATTTCGATTATATTGCTATTGGCAAAGTGTGATATTATTTTTTGTGTATTAGGATGATTTTTTGCTTGTTTTTCAATGTATATATGTGAAAAAGATTTATTAAATAAATCTTTGTTTAATTTCTTCAAGATATTTTTTCCCCTCCCTTTTAGATTTGCACTGAATATTTAAAATTGTATTTGTTATGGCATCAAAATCGCCATGTATAAGTTTATAGTATTTTATAATCTGTAAAAATTCATGTTCCATTGTACAAGAAAGTTTTAGGTTGGTTGAACATTTTGCTATAATTTGAAGCTCATTTTCAGTTAGTATATTATTTCTTATATTTATATTGTCTTTTAAATATAGTATCCAGGAAATAATTTTCTGCATACTATCTATTAAAATATTCTTTACATTGTTTATATCTAGATTTCTAGTACTTAAATAGTCAGAAATTATTTTTATGAAAAAGATTTGATGATTTTCATAAAAAGTTAAAGCACTTTCATAAATACCCGTACTTTCCATGTCTATTAAATTACCTTCAAATTCATTTGATAAATTTAAATTATCAATTTTCCTTGAACAACATTGAAGGCTTGTTTCATTAAAAGGATGTTTAAAAACAATATCTGCAAAATAAGTCATTTTTGTATCATTATCTACTATTTTGTTGCATAAAAATGTTTCTCCAATTTTGTATTGCATATTTTTACTGCCACATAATCCTATATTAATTACTAAATCAGATTTAGAAATATTGAAACTAGAAAGAATTGAGGTTAAGGAAATGGCAGCCTTGATTTTTCCTATACCTGTAATTATTAAAGTTATATCATTATTTTTAAAAACTTGAAATTTAGTAATTGTTACATCTTTTTTTAAATTTAAGGTATTTATTATGGGTTCAGCTTCAATATACATTGCCGTACATATAAAAATCATTATTGTCACCTCAATAAACTATTTATATGGTATTTTATTACTTTTGCTATTTTAAATCAAATAAAAAAACAACCAAAGTCGTTGGTTGTTTTAAGAAATAATATTTATAAAGATTGTAAGTATAGCAGAATTAACAAAATCAATAAATAAACATCCTACTATTGGTACAACAAAATATGGAGTATAAACAAAGCCATATTTGTTTGTAAGTTCATCCATATTTGCTATAGCATTTGGAGTTGCTCCCATTCCAAAACCACAAGTTGCAGAAGCAAATACTACAGCTTCATAATTACTTCCCATTATTTTGAAAGTTAAGAAATAAGTAAATATTACGATTAATGCTACTTGTGCAAAAAGCATTACAATAAGTGGAAGAGCAAGATCGAAAAGTTCCCAAAGTCTAAGGCTCATTAGTGCCATTGTAAGGAAGAATGATAAGGATATGCCACCTAATGTATCAATTTCTTTTTCGACAAATTCTTTATGTTTGAAGTCATAAAGATTTCTTATAATTGCAGCTACAATCATAGCGCCTATGTAAGAGGGAAAAGTTAAACCTGATAACTGAATAATATCTGAAACAATTGAACCTAGTCCCATAGCTATAAATAGTAATAAAGAAGCTGTCATTAATCTTTTGAAGGATAATATGTTGTGGTTTTCTTCATTGAAATCACCAAATTCTTCATTTTTTTTAATATGTTCACAAGTTTCTATATTACGACGATTTATTAGTGTTCTTGCAACCAATCCTCCTACTACACTTCCCATAACAAGACCAAATGTGGCAGTTGCTATTGAAACTGTAGTAGCCCCTGAGACTCCAAGGCTTTCAAGCATTGGTCCAAAAGAACCTGCTGTTCCATGACCACCGACCATAGGAATTGATCCTGTGCAAAGTCCAAGAAGTGGGTTTAAGCTAAAAAGTGAAGCAAGTGTTACACCAAGAACATTTTGAAGAGTTACTAAAAGTATTGATAGTCCAAGAAATATAACAACCTTTAATCCACCCTTTTTCAAAACGTTTATACTTGCAGTAAAGCCAATACTTGTAAAAAAGGCTGTCATAAAAATATTTTGTAGTGTTGTATCTAAGTTTAATGTTATTATTCCAGTCATATGAAAAATAAGTATTAATAAGGAAAATAAAAAGCCGCCTACGACTGCTGGAGGAATACAATATTTTGATAGTGTTGTAATTTTATTAGGTAAATATCTTCCTATAAAAAATACAAGACATACTAAAGCCATAGTTTCATAAAGATTTAAATTTAATTCCATGTATCATCTTATCCTTTCAATAATATTACGTACTAATATATGATATCTTAAAAAAAAATTAAAGTACAGTAATTAAGTAACAATTTGTAAAAATAAACAAGAAAACGACGAAAAAAACTCTAATTTTGCATTAAAATTTCAAAAAAAAATTAAAATCTATAATTATTTTTAATATAATTATATTTTTGACAGGGGTATAAAAAATATTCATAGCTAATTTGTTTTTGTGATATAATTATTATACTTACAATTAATTATGTTATTTGTATATAAAGAATTCAGGAGGTAAATTTATGAAATTATTCATTGATGAGATCAGTGATATAGTAAAAAGCGCATTTGAAGACTTAGGATATGAAAAAGAATCTGGAAAAGTAGGCGTTTCTAATAGACCTGATCTTTGTCAGTATCAATGTAATGGTGCACTTGCAAATGCTAAAAAGCATAAAAAAGCACCAAAAGTTATAGCTGAAGAAGTAGTAAATAATCTTAAGGGAAATAATATTTTTTCAAAGCTTGAAATTGCTGGGCCAGGATTTATTAATATAACTGTAAATGATGAATTTTTAAAAGATTATATTTCTAAAATGAACAAAGATAAAAAATTTGGAGTTTCAACAGTAGAAAATCCAAAAAAGATTGTTGTTGACTATGGTGGAGCAAATGTAGCAAAGCCTCTTCATATAGGACATTTAAGATCAGCAATAATAGGTGAAAGTATAAAGAGAATAGCAAAATTTTTAGGCCATGATGTAATTGGGGACGTTCACTTAGGAGATTGGGGTCTTCAAATGGGTATGGTAATATCTGAAGTTAACAGACGTCAACCAAACCTTCCATATTTTGATGAGAACTTTCAAGGGGAATATCCAAAAGAAGCTCCTTTTACAATTGATGAATTAGAAGATATATATCCATATGCTAGTAAACTTGCTAAAAGTGATGAAAAGGTTATGGAAGCAGCAAGGCAAGCAACAGTAGAACTTCAACAAGGAAGAAGAGGTTATGTGGCTTTATGGAAACATATTTTAAATGTATCAGTTACAGATCTTAAAAAGAATTATAGTGCATTAGATGTTAATTTTGAATTATGGAATGGTGAAAGTGATGCACAAAAATTTATTCCTGATATGATAAAATATTTAAAAGATAATAAATATGCAACTCTTAGTGAAGGTGCATTAGTAGTTGATGTAAAGAGAGAAGATGATAAAGTAGAAATACCACCATTTTTATTATTAAAATCTGATGGTGCATCACTTTATGGTACAACAGATTTAGCTACTATAATAGATAGAGTAAATAATCTTAATGCAGATGAAATAATATACTTAGCTGATAAGAGACAAGAACTTCATTTTACTCAATTATTTAGATGTGCAAAACAAACTAATATAGCTAAAAACACAGAACTTTACTTTGTTGGATTTGGAACAATGAATGGAAAAGATGGGAAACCATTTAAAACACGTGCAGGTGGAGTTATGAGACTTGCAGATTTAATTAAGATAATAAAAGATGCAGGTTTTGAAAAGCTTAAAGAAAATGAAAACATAAAAGGTGAAGAAGCACAATTAGTTGCATCTAAGGTTGGTCTTGCAGCACTTAAGTATGGTGATTTGTCAAATCAAGCTTCTAAAAACTATATTTTTGATATAGATAGATTTGCTTCATTTGAAGGGAATACAGGACCATATATACTTTATACAATAGCAAGAATTAAATCTATTTTAAGAAAAGCTGACAATAACATAAATGGTACTATAATAGAACCTCAAAGTGATGATGAAAGAAACTTAATGCTTTATCTAGTTAAGTTTAATGAAGCTGTAGAAACAAGCTTTAGAGATCATGCACCACATAAGGTGTGTGACTATATTTACGAATTATCAAATAACTTTAATAAATTCTATAATAGTACTAGAATATTATCAGAAGAAGATGAAGCTAAGAAGAATTCATGGCTTGCACTTATTAATCTTGTGAAAGATGTTCTCGAAAAGGCATTAGATTTACTTGCAATAGAAAGTGTAGATAGAATGTAATAATTTTAGAGATATATTATAAAAAGCCTTTGCATTTGTTGCAATGGCTTTTTATATGTTTGTCTATAAAACCACTAAGCTCTGCTAGTGGAGAATATGGCTTTAGCTCTGCC
>ENA-UOJO01003161-UOJO01003161.1-human-gut-metagenome-genome-assembly--contig:-P57-NODE-3161-length-16007-cov-7.991976_pt1 | contig 16007 bp, 10 predicted proteins | sample MGYA00242351_ERZ723898 | MGnify/ENA metagenome assembly ERZ723898 | reverse complement strand
ACCCCGGGCGGCACGCGCCCGGGGCTAACAATATCCATGGCCTCCGGCCATATGTATGTTATTTTACGGACAACTTTTTCCGCTGCTCTTTCTTATTTGAACCGCAATACAAGCTCGTGCATCCGCCTATAAAAATTCCCCAAAAAGGTTATAACGTTACAACCTTTCCCCGCAAAATCACCCGCCGCATGGCGGGTAAAATATGGTTAGCCTCGGGTTAAGGCGCTCAGTGCCGTACCCGAGGTCAGTCCGCAAAAACGTATCTACCCGCCGCATGGCGGGTTGCACCACCCACTCTTACCTATCCCCTATAAACTCTAAACTCAAAGAAGAAGCCAGCGGAGCGCAACGGACCATTCCGGCCCATGCGTGAGGAGGCGCCCCAATGACTCCTCACTGCGGGCTACGCCCGCACCCTCTTACCTATAAACTCTCAACTATAAACTAAATCTCAACTATCTCCACCTCGCGCAGGCGCAAGCGCGCCTCCAGATAGCGCGCCAGCTCCTCGCGGCGGGCCTTCGGCAACGGCTGCGCCAGACGCACCAGAGCCACGTTGACGGTGTCAAGCCGCCCGCTTTCCGTCGTGGCGAAGACGGCACGCGTCACGGCCATGTCCGTCACCTGCGGGAACACCACAGCCAGCTCGGGAGCAATGGCGCCGCTTACGGTGTCGTTTTGCTCGCGGTACACAAGCACCGCGCGCAGAGAGTCAATGGTCTGCTGCTTCTGCGCGAGCGCCGCCTGCGTCAGCTCGTATACATCGCGCACGGAGTTGCCCTCCAGGTCCTTCTGCGAGAGCACCGGACTGCTGTCCTGCACTATGTTGAGCGTGGCGCCCGTGAGGCCGTAATCGGCGAGTTTGGCGCTGAGGGCAAGCTGGAGCGAGTCCTGCGGCAGCCGGGTGCCTATCAGGGTTATATCGAGAGTGCCGTGGCCGCTGTGCCACCGCGTGTCGCTCGTAAGCACGTGCGTCGAGGGGAAGTTGCACTGCTCGCTGACGAAGCGTCCGGCATTGATTTGGAAACGCGACTCACGCAGCATGTTGTAGGTCAGATAGATGCTCGGAAGCAACGTCAGCACGGCCACCACGAGCACGATGTGACGCACGCGGCGCGCACGGTTCACGTCGGTCACCGGCACATGCTTGTACTTCATCAGCTTGACCCCGATGTAGGTCGCCAGGCAAATGTATATGGAGTTGATAAGGAACAGGTAGAACGCGCCGAAGAAGTAGTTCAGCTGCCATGTGGCGAGGCCGTAGCCCGCCGTACACAGCGGCGGCATGAGAGCCGTGGCTATCGCTACGCCCGGAATCACGTTGCCCTTGCTGCGCGAGCCTATGGCGAAGATGCCGGCACCGCCGCCTATAAACCCTATGAGCACATCGTAGATGGTGGGCGACGTGCGCGCCAGCAGCTCGCTGTGGTTCTGCCCCACGGGCGAGATCATGAAGTAGATGGTCGACGCTATCACGGAGAATCCGGCGGCCATGGTGAGATTGCGCAGAGAACGGCGCACCAGGTCGAAATCCTGGATGCCGATGCCAAGGCCTATGCCGATGATAGGCCCCATCAGCGGCGAGATAAGCATGGCGCCGATGATGACGGCCGTAGAATTGGTGTTCAGGCCCAGCGACGCGATGAATATGGCGAGGATGAGAATGAGCATGTTGGTGCCGCGGAACGACACGCCCTCGCGGATGGAGGCCTCGGCCTCCTGCTGGCTCACGAGGTAGCCCGACAGGCTGAAATACTCCACCATCAGGGCCTTGATGCTGCTTATAGGGTGTTTCATAATTTATCTTCAGAGAGTTCTATCGACACGGGGCAGTGGTCGCTGCCCTCGATTTCGCTGTGTATGGTCGCGGCTGTGACGCAATCCGCGATGCGGCGGCTCACGAGGAAATAGTCTATACGCCAGCCCACGTTCCTCTCCCTCGCCCGCATGCGGTAGCTCCACCAGGAGTAGGCGCCGCAGTCGTCGGGATGCAGCAGGCGGAAGGTATCCACCAGTCCGCACTCCGAGAGCAGGGTGCCGAATGCGGCGCGCTCCTCGTCGCTGAAGCCCGCGCTGAAATGATTGTCGGCCGGACGCGCCAGGTCTATATCGTTATGGGCCACGTTGAGGTCGCCGCACACCACCACGGGCTTCTCCGCGTCGAGGTGGCGCAGATAGTCGCGGAAATTCGCTTCCCACTCCAGCCGGTAAGGCAGACGCGCGAGCTCGCCCTGCGAGTTGGGCGAATACACATTTACGAGATAGAACGTCCCCATGTCGAGCGTGAGCACGCGCCCCTCGTTGTCAAAGTCTCCCCTCTCCACGGCCAGAGGCTTGCGCCGAGTGGCCGTGGCGGTTCCACTGTAGCCGCGGCGCTCTGCCGAGTTCCAGTACAGCGAGTACCCTCCGTCGTCAAGCGTGTGCGTCATCTGTTCGGGCTGCATTTTGGTTTCCTGTACGCACACGGCGTCAGCGTCAAGAGCATATATCGTCTCCTTGAAGCCCTTTCCGAGCACAGCCCGGAGGCCATTGACATTCCACGACACTAATTTCATAATCTAATCTGTTTTAGAGGGTATTTAGAGGGTATTTTTTATGCAGGGTCGAGCGACAGCATGGTGTCGAGTATGCCTACGGCCGCCTCCACCGTGGCTACCGAACGGATGGCGAAGCTGCGGCGGCTGCCGTTCTCGCGGATGCGCACACGGTCGGTGTTCAGTTGCAGATAGCGCACAAGGCGCCCGAACATCGCGCTCTGATAGTAGGCCACATTGTCGTCGCCCACGAAGTAGAGGTACATGGCGCCCTGCTTCAGCGCCACCTTCTCTATGCCCAGGCGGCGGGCCAGGCGGCGCAGGTGCGGTATGCGCAGCAGCTCGGCCGTCTCCGGCGGTATCTTGCCGAAGCGGTCGACCAGCCGTTCAGCGAAGGCCCGCAGCTCGCTCTCGCGCTCTATGCTGTCGAGCTCGCGGTAGAGGGCTATGCGCTCGCCCTCCTGCGGCACATACGTGGCGGGCAGCAGCAGCTCGAGGTCGGTCTCCACGGTGCAGTCGGCCACGAAGTCGTCCGAGCCGTCGTTCTCGCCGCCGGCCGTTGAGGTCTCGGCCTTGACCGCGTCGGCGAACTCCTGCGTGCGCAGCTCCGTGACGGCCTCCTTGAGTATCTTCTGATAGGTCTCGTAGCCCAGGTCGGCGATGAAGCCGCTTTGCTCGGCGCCGAGCAGATTGCCCGCGCCGCGTATGTCGAGGTCCTGCATGGCTATGTGTATGCCCGAGCCGAGGTCGGAGAAACTCTCGATGGCCTGGAGGCGGCGGCGCGCCACATCGCTCAGGGGCAGACCCGGAGGCACGAGCAGATAGCAGAACGCCTTGCGCGAGCTGCGGCCCACACGCCCGCGCAGCTGGTGCAGCTCGCTGAGGCCGAAGTTCTGGGCGTTGTTGACGATGATGGTGTTCACGTTAGGCATGTCGATGCCGCTTTCCACTATGGTGGTCGCCAGCAGCACGTCGTAGTCGTGGGCCACGAAGTCGGCTATCGTCTTCTCCAGCTTCTCGGGAGGCATCTGTCCGTGGGCAACGACGGTGCGCGCGTCCGGAACGAGGCGCTTCACCATGTTCTCAAGCTCGTAGAGGCCCTCTATGCGGTTGTTGATGACAAATATCTGGCCGCCGCGCGCCATCTCGAAGTTGACGGCCTCGGCCACGATGTCGTCGCTGCGCGAGTTGACGGAGGTCACTATCGGGTGGCGGTTGGCCGGCGGAGTGGTGATGGACGAGAGATCGCGCGCGCCCATCAGCGAGAACTGGAGGGTGCGCGGTATGGGCGTCGCGCTCATGGTCAGGGTGTCGACGCTCACCTTCAGCTGCTTGAGCTTCTCCTTGACGGCCACGCCGAACTTCTGTTCCTCGTCCACGACGAGCAGCCCCAGGTCCTTGAATTTTACGGACTTGCCTATCAGCTTGTGCGTGCCTATGATTATGTCTATCTTGCCCGCGGCGAGGTCGTCGAGTATGGCCTTCGTCTCCTTGGCCGACCGCGCCCGCGAGAGGTAGTCCACACGCACCGGGAAATCGGCCAGACGCTGGCTGAATGTCTGGTAATGCTGGTAGGCAAGCACTGTCGTCGGCACGAGCACGGCCGTCTGCTTGCCGTCGGTCGCGGCCTTGAACGCGGCGCGGATAGCGATCTCGGTCTTTCCGAAGCCCACATCGCCGCATATCAGGCGGTCCATGGGGCGTTCGCTCTCCATGTCGGCCTTCACGGCCTGCGTGGCCGTCAGCTGGTCGGGTGTGTCCTCGTAGATGAACGATGCCTCGAGCTCGTGCTGCAGATAGCTGTCAGGTGCGAACGCGTGGCCTTTCTGCTGCTTGCGCTCGGCATAGAGGCGTATGAGGTCGCGTGCTATGTCCTTGAGCTTGCTCTTGGTGCGTTCTTTCATGCGCGCCCAGGCGCCTGTGCCTATGCGGTTGACCTTAGGCGGCTCGCCCTCCTTGCCGCGGTACTTGGCGAGCTTGTGCAGCGCGTGGATGCTCACGAAGATGATGTCGTTGTTGGCGTACACCAGCTTTATCATCTCCTGCGTGCGACCGCCCACGTCGGTGCGAAGCAGGCCCGCGAAGCGGCCTACGCCGTGGTCCACGTGCACTATGTAGTCGCCCGGCTCTATCTGTCCGAGTTCCTTCAGCGACAGAGCCATGCGACCCGACCGCGCGCGGTCGCTCTTGAGAGTGTACTTGTGGAAGCGGTCGAAAATCTGATGGTCGGTGAAGACGCACGTGCGCGTGGCGTGGTCCACGAAGCCCTCGTGCAGCGTGCCGTCCACGGCCGTGAAGTCGATGTCGTCGCCGCGGTCGGCGAAGATGGCGCGCAGGCGCTCGAACTGGTGCTCGTTGTCGCTGAGGATGCACAGCGTGTAGCCGTCGGCGAGCAGTTTGCCGAACGACTCGGCTATCAGGTCGAAATTCTTATGGTATATGGCCTGCGGCGTACACTCGAAGCCTATCGCCGCCTTCGTTCCGGCGGCCACGTCGGCGGCGCCGCTGAGCTCCAGGCGCGGCAGACGTTCGTAGCAGGCGGCGAAGCGCCCGGCATCCACCACATTGCTCAGCGCATCGGCCTCGCCCTCGCCGGTGATTACCGCCGCCTCGGCAGGCGTCTCGGCGGCCACTGCCGCCACGCGCTCGGCCACGAAGGTGGTGGAGCGCACGGCCACGAGCGTGTCCGGCGCCATGAATTCAAGCAGGGAGCTGCCGCCGTCGCCGGAAGCCACATTGGCCGTGACGCGCACCTCGTCGAGCTTGCGCTCGCTGAGCTGCGTCTCCACGTTGAACTCGCGCACGCTGTCTATCTCGTCGCCGAAGAAGTCGATACGGTAGGGCAGCTCGTTGTTGTAGGGGTAGATGTCGAGGATGGAGCCGCGCACGGCGTACTGGCCGGGCTCATACACATAGTCCTCGTGGCGGAAGCCGTTGTCGCGCAGCCAGCGCTGCGTGTCGGTGATGTCGACGGTGCCGCCCACCCGCAGGCTCAGCGTGTGCTCGTCGAGCGCCTGCGCACTCGCCACTTTCTCGGCCAGCGCCTCGGGGTAGCTCACCACGAAGCGCAGCGTGCCGGCGGCTATGCGCTGCAGGGCCTCCACGCGCAGGATGCGGCTGGGCTCGTCGGGCTGGCCGTACTTTATGTCGCGCTTGTAGCCCGACGGTAGCATGGCCACGGCGTGCTCGCCGCACAGCCGCACGAGGTCGAAATACAGATAGCCTGCATCGTCAAGCGAGTCGCCAACCACGAGCACCGGCCCCTGCTGACGCGGCATGGTGGCGAGCAGCACGGCCGGAGCCGAACCCGCCAGGCCGTAAGCCGTGGCATGGCCCGTCTTCAGCGCCGCCTTCAGGGCTTTCGTCCTGGCGGGCGTCATGAATTTGGCTGTAATGTCTGAGAGCTGCATGGCTGTGCGTCAGGGTTTCAGGCTCTTGCCTTTGGGGAGGAGCAGGTCGCGGTAGCGGTCGGGGTTGTGAAGCAGGGCGCGGGCGGAGTCGGCCACGGCATCGCGGCGCAGCGCGCGGCGCACCTGGTCGGCCTCGGAGAAGTAACGCTGGCCTATCTCCACGTCCAGAAGGTCTACGATGTCCTCGCGGTTGTGGTCGAGGTCATGGTTCAGGTCGTGGCGCAGCAGAGTGTCGAGGCGCGCGAACTGCGCGGCCACGCTGTCGTTCATGTAACCCTCGCGCACGGCGGCCTCGCGCAGGAGCTTCAGGCCGCTTTCGCACACCTTGTCGTAGTTGAAGCGCGCGGGGTCGATGAATTTCTTGAAGTCGGCGAAAATACTGTCATCCACCTCAAAGCTGTCGGGCGAGCCTATGCCGTCGGGGTGCCCGGCGGCGTAGCGCGTGGCGTAGTCAAACACCCAGTTGTCGGCTATCAGATTGTAGATAAGGCGGTTCATATCCTTAGGCTCGACCTTGAAGTCGGGCGTGATGCCGCCGCCGTCGCGCACCTCGCGACCGAGGCGCGTGTGGTAGACGGTGGTAAGGCTGTCGGGAATGCGCGTCACGTTGCCGCGTTCGTCGCGGTGGCTGTAGTCAATGGCCTGTATGAGGCGTCCGCTGGGGATATAGTAGCGCCCCGTCGTCACCTTCATATAGCCGCCGTAGGGCACGGGGCGCCCCGTCTGCACCAGTCCCTTGCCGTAGCTGCGCTCGCCGAGGATGACGGCGCGGTCGAGGTCCTGGAGCGAACCGGCCACGATTTCCGACGACGATGCCGTGCCGCCGTCGGTGAGCACAACCAGAGGCACGCGGCGCGCCTGCGGCTGCTGCGTGGTCTTGTACACTTTCTCGTTCTGCGCGTCGCGTCCGCGCGTGCGCACTATCTCGGTGCCCTTGTCGACGAAATTGCCGGCCACCTGCACGGCGCTCTCCAGCAGGCCGCCGCCGTTGCCGCGCAGGTCGATGATGATGCCGCGCAGACCCGGCGTGCGCATGATTTCGGCCACGGCGTCGCGCACCTTGCCGGCCGTCTTCTCGCTGAATGTGGTGATGCGGATGTAGCCGGTGCTGTCGGCGAGCACGCCGGCATAAGGCACGGGGTCGACCTTGATGACACCGCGCACGATGTCGAAGGTCAGCAGCGAGTCCTTGGCGTAGGGACGGCGCACATCCACCACGACGTGCGTGCCGGCCTGGCCGCGCAGGCGCTTGCTCACCTCGCTGATGTCCATGTCGGGCCAGACGGTGTCGCCGTTGATGCGCAGTATGCGGTCGCCGTGGCGCACTCCGGCGCGGCGCGACGGCGAGTTCCACTGCGGCTCCGTGAAGAGCACCTCACGGCCGCGGCGCTGAATGGTGCTGCCCACGCCGCTGAACTGGCCCGTGCTGATACTCAGCAGCTTGTCCTCCTCGTCGGCCGGGTAGTACTCCGTGTAGGGATCTATCTCGGAGAGCATGGCGTCGATGGCCGTGCGCATCGAGGCGGTGGCGTCGATGGTGTCCACGTAGTTGGTCTGCAACTCCTTGAAGAGGCTGTTGAAGATGATGAGGTTGCGCGACACTTCCGACTTGTTGCTGCGGGTGGTCGCGGCGCTGGCCGAGGCGAGAAGCATGCCTGAGGCGGCAAGTATGAGCAGGAGTTTCTTCATTGTGCGTCTTATATGATGTCAGGGCTGTGCGTCGCCCAATGTTGTGCGTGTTGCGGTGATTTCGCGCCCGAGGAAGACCGAGGCCTTGCGGGCGAAGGAATCGGCGTCGTCGGTGGTGAGATAGCGCGTGACGCCTCCGCGGGTGACGGCGGCGTCGATGTCGGGATGGCGCCGCAGATAGTCGGTGAGGCTCGCGGCCACGATGGGTCCCTGACTCACGACCTCTATGCCTTCGGGCACGGCGGCGCGTATGGCCGGGTAGAGCAGCGGATAGTGCGTACAGCCCAGAATGATGGCGTCGATGCGCGGGTCGCGCCGCAGAAGCCTGTCCACGGCCTCGCGCACGAACCACACTGCGCCCTCCGAGCCGGCGTAGCCGTTCTCCACTATCGGCACCCACATGGGCGCGGCCTCGGCCACGACGCGGAAGCCGGGATGCAGCTTCTCCACCTCGATGTCGTAGCTGCCGGAAGCCACTGTGCCGGGTGTGCCCAGGATGCCCACCACGCCCGTGCGCGACATCGACCCTACGGCCTCGGCCGTGGGACGTATGACGCCCAGCACGCGGCGGTCGGGAGCCAGCGTGGGCAGGTCTCGCTGCTGGATGGTGCGCAGGGCCTTGGCCGAGGCCGTGTTGCAGGCGAGAATCACCAGCGGGCAGCCCATGCCGAAGAGGTGGCGCACGGCCTCAAGGGTGAAGCCGTAAACGGCGTCGAACGCGCGCGTGCCGTAAGGCGCGCGCGCGTTGTCACCGAGATATACGAAATCGGCATCGGGCAGTGCCTGCTGCAGATGAGCAAGCACCGTAAGCCCTCCGAAGCCCGAGTCGAATACCCCTATGGGGCCTGGCGTAAGACCGAACATCAGCCGATGCGCTCGCGGATGGCCGCGGTTTCGGCCTCATAGCCGGGCTTGGCCAGCAGGGCGAACATGTTGCGCTTGTAGGCCTCCACACCGGGCTGGTTGAAGGGATTCACGCCCAGGATGTAGCCGCTGATGCCGCAGGCAGCCTCAAAGAAGTAGATGAGGGCGCCGAGATTGGCCTCGTCGATGCGGTCAATGGTGATGTGGATATTGGGCACGCCGCCGTCCACGTGGGCCAGGCGTGTGCCCAGCTCGGCCATCTTGTTCACTTCGTCGACGCGTTTGCCGGCGAGGAAGTTGAGGCCGTCGAGGTTTTCGGCGTCGGTGGGTATGCGCAGCTCGTGGTCGACATTGGCCACGGAGATTACGGTCTCGAAAATGGTGCGCTCGCCTTCCTGAATCCACTGACCCATGGAGTGCAGGTCGGTGGAGAAGTCGACTGATGCGGGATAGATGCCCTTGTGGTCCTTGCCCTCGCTCTCGCCGTAGAGCTGCTTCCACCACTCGCCGAAGTAGTGGAGACGCGGGTTGAAGTTGACGAGAATCTCTATCTTCTTGCCGCTGCGGTAGAGGGCGTTGCGCGTGGTGGCATACACTTCGGCGCTCTTGTCGCTGCCGGCGAGCATGGCCTGCTGGCGTGCGCGCGCGCCGTCCACGAGGGCCTTGATGTCGAAGCCTGCGACGGCTATGGGCAGAAGGCCTACGGGAGTGAGCACGGAGAAGCGACCGCCCACGTTGTCGGGAATGATGTAGGTGGTGTAGCCCTCGTTGTCGGCCAGAGTGCGCAGAGCGCCGCGCTTGGCGTCGGTGATGGCTACGATGCGGCGTGCGGCGGCCTCTTTGCCTGCGGCGGCCTCAAGCTGGGCCTTGAGCAGACGGAAGGCGATGGCGGGTTCGGTGGTGGTGCCGCTCTTGCTGATGACGATGACGCCGAACTGCTTGCCCTCCAGATACTGCTGGAGCTGGGCGAGATAGTCCTCGCTGATGTTGTGGCCGGCGAAGACCACACGGGGCTTTGTCTCCTCGAAGGGGTTTGTCATAGCCTCGATCACGGCCTTTGCGCCTAGATAGCTGCCGCCGATGCCGACCACCACTACGACCTCGCACTCGCTGCGCAGACGCGCGGCAGTGGCGTTGATGTCGTCGATGAGGGAATTGTCGATTTCCTCGGGCAGATGTATCCAGCCCAGGAAGTCGTTGCCCTCGCCCGTGCCCTCGACAAGAGTACGGACGCTGTTGCGCACTTCAGTGGCCATCGCTTCTACGGCGCGCTCGCTCACGGTGCCGAGAGCGTCGTCTATATTTACGCGGATATTGCTCATAACAGATATGGTGAATTTGGTTATCTTTATAACGCACAAAGGTAAGAAAAAGCCCACACACATCAAAATTCATTATCTTAAAATGCGCTAAATCGGACGCAATATTGGTATATTTGTCCGATTGTTTTTGCCCGCACCGTCAAAACCTCTAATTTTGTGTTGTAATCATAGAACATGACATTATGATTCACCCATTACGCTATGAAATTTATCCTATCATCCATCATATTCATCACAGCCCTTGCGGCCACACCCTGCGCTGAAGCCGCAGACACGCCCCGCGTGGTGCCATACACCACTGACGGAACGCCTACCCTGGTCTACACCCCCGATCCCGACTCGCTGCGGGCATCGGCCGTCATTGTGACGGATTACTGCGCGGAAATCGACCACAGCCTCGACAGCCATACACCAGTATCGCCCTACGAACTCCCGTATTCATGGACCGGCAGCACGCCCGACTGGCACCGCCTGTGGCTCAATACGGCCGTATACGCCGGCGCCATGGTGGGTACACTCGGCGTGCTCGAATGTCTGCCGGAAGACGCCACGAGCTGGAACCGCGCCGAAATCCGGAACGTGCCGATGTTCAAGCGCTGGTACCGAAACGTCATCAAGAAAGGCATAGCCTGGGACAAGGACAACTGGATCTTCAACTACGTGATGCACCCCTACGCCGGAGCCGTCTACTTCATGTCGGCGCGCTCGTGCGGCTTCAATTTCTGGCAGTCGATGCTGTACTCGTCGCTCATCAGCAACGTCTTCTGGGAATTCGGCATCGAGGCGTTCATGGAGCGACCCTCCATTCAGGACTGCATAGTCACCCCCGGCATAGGCAGCCTCATAGGCGAGGGCTTCTACCGCCTGAAGCGCAAGCTCGTGGAGGACGACTATCGGCTGTGGGGCTCGAAGGTGGCAGGCAATATCGTGGCCTTCTTCATCGATCCCGTCAACGAGGTGCTGGGTCTGTGCATAGGCAATCCCGCGCGCGTCGAAGCCGCCCGCAGGCGCGGCGTGCAGTCATCGCTCCTGCCGTCCTCCGTCGGCGGCGCTCCGGGTTTCACATTCACCTGCACGTTCTGAGCCTGCGTCCTCCCTCAGCTCGTCGAGCGAGATGCCCGCGCGGCGCTCGGTATTGTCGATGAGCCACCGCCGCGCTATGCGCGCCCAGCGCGAGCCGCAGCACGACGCCTCGTTCTCCAGCATAGATAGCGCCTGCCACAGGCACACGGCCGCAGCCACCACGCGCACCAGGTCCATATGCCAGTCGGGGTCGAGTATCACCGTCTGCACAGCTCTCGCCATCAGAAGCAACGCATACACCCTGCACAGCGTCGACAACATGACGCCGAGACGCGCCGACCGCGCCACTCCCTGCGTGCGGCGCCTCCCTTTCATGGCCGCCGCGCGCCTCCCCAGACGCCACGCCGTAGCCGTCTCGCCAATCACCATCAGCGTACACACCGAAGCGTAAGGTATCACCGGCAAAGCCACTCCCAGCATCACTCCTCCGAATGCCGAGAAAATAGTCTTGAATGCCGCTATCACATCGTGGTTCATAATCTCCTCCTCTTTTTTTTGGCACAAAGTTAATACACGAACAGGGGGGTTGAATGTAGTTTTTGTACTTACCCCCTAAATTTTTTTTATAAAAAAACCGTATATTTGCCGGACCAAACACATTCCCATGAAAAAGACATCCGTTCTTCTCGCCCTCGCGCTCACCGCCGCTTCGGCCGGCGCCGCCGGCAGCATCGACTGGCAGACCCTGGGCAACCGTACCAATGACAATGGCCGTGGATCTCACATTCAGCGTTTTACGGTAGTTCCCGATGGTGCCGAAGGCTTTGCTTTCTGCATGTTCAAGCGCCCCATGAGCGCTGTCAATCCCGCCGACACGCTGCTGGAGATACTTCCGGGCTACTTCGCCGTCATGTCGCCGCGTCTGGCCGCAGCCGCCCCGGGCGATACGGTAGTAGTCGACATCGAGACCCGCGCGCCGCTGCTCCACGCCTCCTACCGCCCGGACGGCATGCACCTGATAGCGGACGGCCGCACGTCGCGCTGCCGCACGTCGCGCCACAGCAACACGGAGCGCCCCGACCAGTGGCGCAACGGAGAGAAGGACGGCATGATATACGGCCCCGAGGCATTCGCCGTCAACGACTCGCTGCGCACAGCCCTGCGCCCCGGCCCCTACGGCGGAGTGCCAACCCTTAAGAAACTGACCCTGACCGGCGGCCGCGTCAAGGCCCCGCAGAGCATTGAATACGTGGCCGACGCAGACCCGCGTCCGGCCTACGCCCGCCTGACCCTCGACGGCTCTCCCGTGCTACGCGTACACACCAACGAGCCCCGCGCGCTGCGCCACCTGTTGCGCAAAATCGAGGAAGCCACCGCGCCGGACGGCACGCTGCCCGCCGCGGAGATAGAGGACTGGGCCGACTACCCATACCGCGGCCTGATGCTGGACGTGGCGCGCAACTTCACCACCGCCCCCGAAGTAAAGCGGATGATGCGCCTTATGGCCGACTATGGCCTGAACGTGCTGCACTTCCACCTCGGCGACGACGAGGCATGGCGCATGGAGACACCCGGCCTGCCTGAACTGACGGCCGTGGGCGCACGCCGCGGCTACACGCGCAGCGACGACGTCGACTTCCTCAAGCAGATATACAGCGGCGACGGCAACCCCGACGCCACCGACACGCCGGCCAACGGTTTCTACACCACCGACGAATTCATAGACCTGATACGCACCGCCGACTCCCTCGGCATCGAAATCATTCCGGAATTCGACGCGCCGGGCCACACCCGCGCGGCCATACGCGCCATGGAGGCACGCCGCCGCCACACCGGCGACGACTCCATGCGCCTGATACACGACGGCGACACCAGCGTCTACAACTCGGCGCAGGACTACCACGACAACGTGCTCAATCCCGCGCTCGAAGGCCCCTACCGCTTCTGGGGCGCCGTGATGGACGCTACGGCCGAACTTTTCCGCCGAGCCGGCGTGCCGCTGCGCACCATCCACATCGGCGGCGACGAGGTGCCCCGCCGGTGCTGGGACGGCAGCAGCGTGGCCCGCGACTTTATGGAGCGCCACGGCATGAAGTCGCAGAGCGAGCTGCACGCCTACTTCGTGGGACGCCTCTCGCGCATGGCCGCCGACCGCGGACTCAGCATAGCGGGATGGCAGGAGGTGGCCGTGGGCCACTCCGAGGCCTACACCGACAGCGTGCGCCCCACCGTGCGCGCCGTCAACTGCTGGCTCCACGCCGGCGACACCGGCCGCCGCATCGCCGAGATGGGGTATCCGCTGATTCTCAGCAATGTCAACTATCTCTACTTCGACCAGACCCCGACCACGCACCCCGAAGAGCCCGGCCTGACGTGGGGCGGCCTCGTGGACGAGTTCCGTCCGCTGCACGCCACGCGCAAACAGCTCTGCGACGCTGACCCGGAGACCCTGAAGAACGTGCGCGGCATATCGTGCCACCTCTTCGCCGAGACCGTGCGCTCGCCGCAGATGGTGCAGCGCTATTTCCTGCCCCGCCTGCTCGGCGCGGCCGAACGCGCCCACCACGCCGAAGCCACCATCTCCGACGAGGAATACTTCGGCAGCATCACCGCCGAAATGCCCCGCTGGGACTCGCTCGGCCTCGACCACCTCATGCGCCAGCCGGGACTGCGGCTGCGCGAGGACGGCCTCGTGGAGATGAACTCGGCCTACGGCGACGGCTACGGTACCATACGCTACACGCTCGACGGTTCCGACCCGACGGAGGAAAGCCCCGCCTATACCGCGCCGATTAAGCCCGCAGGCGCATCGCAGATACGCGCCCGGATCTTCGCCGGACCGCACGCGCGCAGCGTCGTGAGCATACTATATCTCTGAGACGGCATATTTTTCAAGGACGGCGAACAATAGGCGGCCGCATGCCGTTATAAAGCCAAAGATATACACCACATTATGGATAACTTCACCTATTATGCCCCCACCCTCTTCGAATTCGGCAGAGGCAGCGAGGAAAAGACCGGAATGCTCACCTATCTGACAGGAGCACGCCGGATCATGCTTGTCTACGGGCAGAAATACGTCAAGACCAACGGGCTCCTCGACCGTGTGCGCAACTCACTGAGCGCCATAGGCATAGATATCGTAGAGCTGGGCGGAGTCCAGCCCAATCCCGTCGACACGCTTGTGTACAAGGGAATAGAGCTCGGACGCAACCGCAACATCGACGGCCTGCTCGCCGTGGGCGGCGGCTCCGTCATAGACACCGCCAAAGCCATCGCGGCAGGCATTCCCTACAAAGGCGATTTCTGGGACTTCTTCGCCGGAAAGGCCGTCATAAAGGAAGCCCTGCCCGTGGGTGTGGTGCTCACCATCCCCGGCGCCGGCAGCGAGGGCAGCGGCAATGCCGTCATCACCCGCAGCGAAGGCCTGCACAAGATAAGCCTCCGCACCGACAGCATACTGCGGCCGCGCTTCGCCGTCATCAACCCCGAGCTGACATTCACCCTCACGGCCTGGCAGACGTCGTGCGGAATCGTGGACATGATGAGCCACATCATGGAACGCTACTTCTCCACCACCCGAGGCGTGGAGGTGACCGACCGCCTCGCCGAAGGACTGCTCATGGCTCTCGTGGACGTGGCGCCGAAAGCGCTCGCCGACCCGACCGACTACGACGCCCGCGCCAACATAGAGTGGGCCTCCACTCTGGCGCACAACGGCCTGACCGGCTGCGGCCGCAAGGAGGACTGGACAAGCCACGCGATGGAGCACGAACTCAGCGCAGTCTACGGCGTGACCCACGGCGCGGGCCTTGCAGTCGTGTTCCCGGCATGGATGGCCTTCATGGCGCACCACAAACCATCGAAAGTGGCACAGCTCGGCCGCCGCGTCTTCGGCGTGCAGGCTCCGGACGACCGTTCGGCGGCCATCGAGGCCGTGGCACAGCTGCGGGCGTTCTTCAGCGCCGTGCTGCGCATGCCCCTCACGCTGAAGGCTCTCGGCATAACCGAGCCCGACATCGACCTGCTCGTTGCCAAACTGCACGAGGACAAAGGCGAGGAGATAGGCGGCTACTACCGCCTCACCGCACGCGACACCCGCCAGATATACGAGCTGATGCTCGACGAAACGCAGCGCACCGGCCATCCCGCCGAGTGAGCTGCGCAACGGCAAAAAGAGGCTGTGTCAAATTTGACGCAGCCTCTTATTTCGTGATTATTGTTGTCCGGTAAGATGGGAACAACCCGCGCTCGTCGCGGGTTAAATCCGGTTAGCCGCGAGTTAAGGAGCGACCCGCAGGGAGCGACATACTCGCGGTAGAAGCGCCACAAACGTATCAACCCGCCAGATGGCGGGTTGCACGACGTCCGACGACCGCGCAATGCAGTTATTTGAATATTTTGTTTGTAATAAGGCCTTGTTTGACAATGTACATTCCGCTTGGCAATTGATCCAATTTTTGACCAATTGTTTGGCCCGCTATATTGAATATGAGATACGGCTTGGCATAATCTATTATTTCATCGGCAAATATTGATTGTACATCAGTATAATCACCTCCCATTATATTGATAAACCTTTTCCATGGTTCTGCATTACGATAGCTGTCAACGCAATCTGAAGGAGTGTATAAAATTACCTTATCATATAATTTTTCATATAAAAAAGGTCTTTTGCAGGCAAGCGGACTATCCCAGTGAACGTATATTTTTTTTAAGTTCTCACAACTGAACGCACCGAAACCAATATTAACAACTGATTTGGGAATATCTATTGTAGATATGTTAGAGCATCCAGCTAATGCCATATCCTCAATGGATGTAATATTATCGTGAATAACAAACGATGATAGACTTTCACAATAGTAAAAAGTGCTATTCTCTATTCTGGTTACTAATGGAGGAATCGAAATAGATTGTAATTTTTTACAATAATTAAACGCAAATTCACCGATTACTTTTACGCTAACAGGGATATCAACCCGAGTTAAGCTATGACAGCTACGAAACGCTTGTTCTCCGATTTCTGTTAATGTAGAAGGCAAAATGACTATCTCTAAACTCGAAAAATATGAAAAGCCACCGTTAGCAATTTTTGTTATTGGAAATCCATTATAATGAGACGGTATGGTAAGTTGACCTTTAGGATATAATCCGTCCTTTCT
>ENA-UOJO01003147-UOJO01003147.1-human-gut-metagenome-genome-assembly--contig:-P57-NODE-3147-length-16043-cov-5.638917_pt1 | contig 16043 bp, 13 predicted proteins | sample MGYA00242351_ERZ723898 | MGnify/ENA metagenome assembly ERZ723898 | reverse complement strand
CTAAATCTTTTGTAATAATTGCAATTGTACTTTTTCCTAAATCATGTACTTTTTTTATTATTAGCTCTATTAATGATATATATTCATTTTTGCAACTAGCTTTAAGTATTTTAGGCTTATTTCCATGTCTTAAAACTGGCTTTGCACTAATAAGCCCAACATTTTGTGCTTTTAAAACTTTATCAGCAAATTCTATTATTTCTACTGTTGATCTATAACTTTGGGAAAGCTCCTTAAAGGTGCCTTTACCTAAGAATAATTTTTCTGTTATATCATCCCATTTTTTTAGACCTTTATAATAATATATTCCTTGAGCTAAATCACCAACTAATGTCAAAGAATTGTTAGTAGAAAATTCACTTACTAAAAATACTTGAAAAGGACTATAATCCTGGGCTTCATCTACTACTATATGTTTAAACTTTTCCTTTTCTTCTATACCCTCAAGCAAATTCCTAATATGTGCAAGGGCAGGCATATCATCTTCATCTATAATATTATTTTCACAATTGTAATTATATTCATCTTTCATAAATTCATACAAATCTTCAGGAATTTCCTTATCAGCAGCTAAAAAGAATGCTTCTTTATTATTAAAAAAATCATAATAAATATCTCTTGAATTTATTCCTCTCCAGTTTTTAAAATAATCATTAAAAACCTTTTTAGCATTTTTCTTTATGGAATCTTTTATCTTGTCACGTGCTTCATATACTTCTATAAGCTTTTCTCTTCTTTCTTTAGAATCTTCCATTTCCTTTTTTACTGATACAATCTGACTATTCCATTTTTGATCTATTAATATTAATATATTTTCCATTTTATTTTTTAATTTACCATTAAGATGCTTTTTTATTTCATCTTTTCTTTTGTTAATAGGATAATATTTAAGATCGTTAAAATACAGCCTCATAATTTCTTTTTTAGAAAATAGACAATATCCTTCAACTTTAATATCCTCTATTTCAAGAGAAGTTCCCTCTAAAAGTACAATATATCTATCTATAATAGATTTAAATGTAAGAGTTCCTCGCATTTTGCTTGATCTTACCATTAAGTTTTTTCTATTTTGATCCTTTTCTTCTATTATATTTGCAAGCTTTTGATCCTTATTGTATATTTTGCCTCTTAGTTTTAACTTTTTAAGTATAAGCTCTTCAAATGTACTTTGATTTACTTTATCAGCTCCAAGGTTTGGCAGTATATCTGATATATAATTTAAAAACAATTTATTAGGTGCAAGAACTAAAATTTCTTCTCCTTTTATAGCTTCTCTATATCTATATAAAAGATATGCAAGCCTATGAAGTGCTATAGTAGTTTTACCAGAACCTGCTGATCCTTGCACAATTAACGGAATATTTTTAGGCCATCTTATAATATCATTTTGTTCTTTTTGTATTGTTGCAACTACTTCCTTAAGCTTTTTACCTGTATTTTCTTCTAGATTTATTTTTAAAAATTCATCTACAAGACCTTCTTCATTATTTAAAATAATTTCATTTATTCCTTCATCAAAGATTCTATCTAAATTATGATTATTATCATATAAAAATTTTCTTTTTAAATTAAGCTCACCTTCTATTATTCCCTTGGGTGCCTTATAATATACCTTACCTCCAGTGCCACTATAATAAAGATCCGCAATAGGTGCTCTCCAGTCAACTACAATTTCTTCTCCATCCTTACTACTATTTATTCCTTTTTTTCCTATATATACGCTTTCCTCATCACCCATGTATTCTCTAAAATCAATACGTCCAAAATAAGGCTCATCTATAGCTGATTCATATTTTCTTATATCCTTAAGCAAAACATTATATATTTTTTCTGATGTTTCCTTTTCTTCACTATAGCTTCCCTTAGCTTCCTTACTTAAAGCTTTATATTTTTCAAAAGCATTTTCTAAATTATCATTTTTTATTTCAAGTTCCTTTTTTATTAATTTTCTTTTTTCTTTTAAAACTTCTCTTTCACACTCTAACTCTGAGTTCACTGTTAACAATTACACCTCCTTTTTTTAATGTGGCCTCAAATATTTGCTTCATTAAGCTTTCTGTTCTTTATCACTTACAACTTTGATAATTAATAATTAAGGATTAAGAATTAAGAATTGAGGATATTTTTACTCCTACGTCGTAAAAATCTTAATATTATATTGTATGGGTGGACAAGCTCCATATTTCAGTGCCTACACAACAACCTATATAAAAATCTAATTATGCCAATGCTTTGTGACTAACTAAAATAATTATTAATTATCTCCTGTGGAGATTGGCTTTAAGCATCACGCAAAAGCCACTTAATTATTAATTCTTAATTTCAAAGCTAAATTTGTAGCCTAATTAAACTTTAAAGACCTAAACTAATAATTCTCAATTACCCAAATACCTTTTTAGCAACTTCAACTGATTCTTTTGCATCTTTACAATAATAATCTGCCTTTATAAGATCAGCTGTCTCTTGTGTAAGTACTGCACCACCTACAAATACTTCACCTTTGTATCCTGACTCATGAAGTGCTTTTATTGTATCTTCCATACTTTTAACTGTAGTAGTCATAAGGGCACTTAAACCTACAAGTTTAACATTTTCGTTTATAGCTGTTTCTACTACCTTTTCAATAGGTACATCCTTACCTAAGTCTAATATTTCATAGCCATAGTTTTCAAGAATAACTTTTACAATGTTCTTTCCAATATCGTGAATATCACCTTTTACTGTAGCTATTACAATTTTTCCCTTTGATATGTTTTCACTACTACTTTTTACTAAGTTTTCTTTTATAACATCAAAGGCTTTTTTTACCGTTTCTGCAGCTTGTATAAGTTGAGGAAGGAATATTTCTCCTTTTTCATATTTAGCACCTACAATATCAAGAGCTGGAATTAAATAGTTATTAACTACCTCAAGTTCATCTAATGATTCTAGAAGTTTTCTTGTAGCAGGTGCTGCTTGATCTTTTAAGCCCTTAACCACTATATATTTTATATCATCACTTTTTTCTTCTGATGAAGAATCATCTTTTTTTTGAGCTAGTGTAATTGATGGTCCATTTACCTCTGCACCTGCATACATTGAAATAAATTTATTAGAACCCTTATCAATATTATAAAGTACATTGTATGCATTTATTACATTCATCATTCCTTGTTTATTAGGATTCATAATTGGAAGAGTTAATCCATTTGCTAATGCTAATGAGAAAAATGTTTCATTAATTAAGTCTCTGCATGGCAAACCAAAAGATATATTTGATACACCAAGTACTGTATTAACACCTAATTTTTCCGTAACCATTCTTACTGCTTTTAATGTTTCCTTTACCTTATCTTGTTCTGCTGATGCTGTAAGAACTAAACAATCTATAAATACATTTTTCTTATCTATACCATATTCCTTTGCTCTATTAACTATTTTTTCTGCTATTTTAAATCTTTCCTCTGCTGTTTTGGGAATTCCTCGCTTATCTAAAGTAAGACCTACAACACTTGCGCCATATTTTTTTACTATAGGAAGAATTCTATCTAATACTTCATCTTCACCATTAACAGAGTTTACAATAGCTTTCCCAGCATATTTTCTAAGACCAGCTTCAATAACATCACTATTAGATGAATCTATTTGAAGAGGTGTATCTATTACTGCTTGAATTTCTCCTATAACATTTATCATCATTGCTTTTTCATCTATTTGTGGTAGTCCTACGTTAACATCTAATATATCAGCCCCAGCTTCAACCTGCTCAATGGCTTTTCCTATAATATAATCTATATTATTATCTATTAAAGCTTGCTGGAAAATTTTCTTTCCTGTAGGATTAATTCTCTCACCTATAACTTTTGGACTGTCAATTTTAACAACCTTTGATGGTGTACAGACAGCACTATCATTATTCAATTTCCTCTTTACTCTCTTGGTGGAATCTGCAATTTCCCTAAGGCCTTTAATAAATTCTGGGGTTGTTCCACAACAGCCACCTACTATACTTACACCAAAGCTTACAAATTCAGTTAATGTCTTTTTAAACTCAGCTGCAGTTAATTTATATGTTGTTTCACCAAATTCAATTACTGGAAGCCCTGCATTTGGCTGTGTCATAATAGGAATATTAGAAACATCAGTAATTCTTTTTACTATAGGTATAAGTTCATCTGGTCCAAGTGAACAGTTAACTCCTACTGCATCTACCCCAAGACCTTCTAAAGTTAAAACCATACTTTCTGGTGTACAACCTGTAAAAGTTCTTCCATTTTCTTCAAAAGACATAGTACAAAAAACAGGTAAATCTGAATTTTCCTTTACAGCAAGAATGGCAGCTCTTGTTTCCTGAAGATCTGTCATAGTTTCTACAATAAATAAATCTGCTCCAGATTTTACACCTTGGATAATTTGCCTTTTAAATATTTCATATGCTTCATTAAAACTTAATGTTCCCATTGGTTCTAAAAGCTGACCAATAGGTCCAATATCCTGTGCTATTAAAACGTCACGACCATTAATAGCTTCTTTTGCAATAGAAATAGCTGAATCTACAATTTCTTCTACTTCATATCCTGCTTCTTCAAGCTTTATTTCATTTGCTCCAAAAGTATTAGTTGTAATAACCATTGCACCTGCATCTATGTATTCTTCATGAATTTCCCTTAAAATATCCTTTTCCTTTATATTAAAACCTTCTGGGCATTCTCCAAGCTTTAGGCCCTTCTTTTGAAGCATTGTTCCCATAGCTCCATCAAATACTAATATATTATCCTTAATAAAACTTTTAACGTCCACAACTTATCCCCTCTCTTCTATAACTGCAATTTTCATAATTTTTGCAAACTTCGCAGCCTTTTTTATGCTGTTCGTATTTTTTATCTATAATGCCTACAATTGCTGTTACAGATTTTCTTGGCATTAAAAGATTATGCTTTGAAACTGTAAGTCCAATTAACTTTTCAGCATTTATACTTTTAATAAAGCTTCCTTGAATATCTAAAGGCAAATCACCATATCCAGGGCTATATCTAAAGGTAATTCCTTGCATTTTACTTATCATTTCTTCTTTTATTAAAACTTCGATTTTATCACATAATTCTTCTACTGCAGCTGTAGCACATGAATCTAAAATAACAGCTTTCGTTAAGTTTATTCTTTCATAATAAGATATTTTTTTTTCAATATTACGCCCAAGGGTTGCAGCAATTAAAATTACTTCCTGTGAATTTTTAAGATGCTCCTTTATGTCATTTCCTGTAAGCAAAAGATTAGTTCCTTCAATAAGTACTCCCACATCCTTTAGCTCTATTTTATATTTATTAGCTAAATATTTAAGTTCAATTATATCTTCTGCTTCTTTTATTGTTTCATCAATGAGTTTTAGAAAAGAATCATCCATTTTTTGTTTCTTATAACCTAAATACCTAAGGACTTCATCCTTAGGTATCTTTATCTCTCTTATTTTATTCATTTATCTTACTATTCTCCATAAATATTAAGAGAAAACCCTTCTTTTAAAACTTTTTTAGCATATTCTTTAGCACCAAATAAAGACAAATCTCTATAATTGCCACATTGAATTTCATTAGCTGCTGGAATTTCTGTAGCATCCAATACTGTCTTTAAGCTGTTTTCAAGAGCAACCTTTACATCTTTTGGATCTATATCTCCAAAAATGCTCATGTAAAAACCTGTTCTGCAACCCATTGGAGAAAAATCTATAATTCCATCTAATCTTGTTCTTAATTCATGAGCTAAAATATGTTCAAGACCATGCATAGCAGCTGTACCGAATGCTTCTTTATTAGGTTGAAGAAATCTTAGGTCAAATTTTGTTACTTTATCTCCCTTTGCGCCTTCTAAAACACAGCATTTTCTAACATAAGGTGCCTTAACCTTTCTGTGATCCAATTCAAAACTTTCTACTTTTTCCATTATAAACCTCCTGTTTTATTAAATACTTTATTTTTATGTCATATTAATGATATCTTATGTTAATGTTTTATAAATAGCAAAATTATAGAAATCGCACTAAATAAAAGACTTATTCCAAGAATACATGATACAACTTGATTTACACTAAGTCCTTTTTCTGCTAATCTAAAATGCATTTGACTTCTATCTGCTTGATATACTGGCTTGCCTTCACTAAATCTTTTAAATATTACAAAAATATTATCAAATATAGGTACAGCAAGTGCAAGTATTGGTATAAAAATACTTAAAACTGTTGCTTGTTTAAAAGCCCCATCTATTGCTATAATAGCTAATAAAAATCCTATCAAGTTTGCTCCTGAATCACCCATAAACACCTTAGCCGGATATTTATTATGCATAAAAAAGCCTAAAACTGATCCAGCTAAAACAAGTGACATAAAAGCCGAATAATTTTGTCCTAGTATTATGGCAGCAAAATAAAAAGTAAGTGCTGAAATAATTGAAATGCCACTAGCTAATCCATCCATACCATCAGACCAATTTATAACTGTAGTTACTCCAAAAATCCATGTTATTGTAAGTAAAAATTGAATCCATTCTGGAAGCAATATATATGTACCTGTAAAAGGATTATCAAATCCTTCAAATACGATTCCTGCTCTATAAACTAAAATAGCAGAAAATATCTGAACAATAAGCCTTGGATAAATTGGGAATTCCTTTTTCTTTGACTTAAAATAATCATCTACAAGTCCAATTAATAAAATAAGTGTACTTGATATAAAAATCCAAAAAGGCTCTTTAAAATTTTCAACAAAATTTTCTTTATTATTTGATATAAAAAGCAAAACAAAATATGTAATAAAAAATCCTATATATATCCCTATGCCACCAGAAAGTGGAATAGGGCCTCTATGCTTTTTTCTCTTGGTTGGCTTATCTGTAAATTCTTTCTCTTTAGCTAACTTCATTATAGGTGGAATAGTAAAATATACTATAACGAAAGAAACTATAGCTCCTATTATACTTATCATTATGACTCTCCTTATAATTTTACTTTTACCTATTTCGTATTATACTATTTAATCATCCTTAACGCAATGGTTACACTAATGTAAAATAAAAAAGCAAGACATAAAGTCCTGCTTTTTTATTTACTAGCCTCTTTGTTCAATCATGCTCTTAACCTTCATAAGTCTAGTTGTAGCAGATCTGTCATTTTCATCTAGCTTCATTCTTATATATTTAATTGTCTCTTGAAGTTGAGGAATTGTCATGTATTCAAGAGCATTAACTCTTCTTCTTGTCTTTTCTATTTCATCAGCCATAAGCTGGCAAGATTTTTCTACTTCGGCAAGTTCTAGAAGCTTTGGAAGTATACCATAAAGTTTTGCAATAGCATCATCAAGTTCAGATGAAGTATTTGCAAAACCATATGGATATATACTTCCTTCATCCCCTTCAAGCTCACGCTTAAAGTTCATAACAGGAACATTTACACTCATTACATTTTTTTCTCCTACTTCCACCTTTATGTGTTCTTTAGGATATGCAATAGCTTCTTCAAGGAACTCAGAACTCATTACAGCTCTTGCCATAACAAAGTCTTTTAATGAGCCTTCAAGTTGTCCTTCCACTTCTTTTCTAATATTATTATTATATTTAACTAGATTAATGAATTGCCTCATTAATTCATCTTGTTTATCCTTTAAAAGCTTGTGGCTTCTAGTAGATGTTTGAAGTCTTTTCTTTAGTCTAGTGAGTTCCATTCTTGTAGGGTTGACATTTAACTTTGCCATAAACTACTCTTCCTCTCTTGGCATATATTTTTCAAGATATTCGTCTCTAATTCTCTTAAGCTCTGACTTAGGAAGCATCTTAAGTAGTTTCCAACCTAAGTTAAGAGTTTCTTCTATAGATCTATTAGTATTGAATCCTTGAGAAACATATTCAAGTTCAAAAGCTTCAGCAAATTTAGCAAGCTTTTTATCTGTATCTGATAATGCAGATTCACCTAATATTGCTGATAATTCTTTTGCCTGTTTACCTTGAGCATATGCAGAGAATAATTGGTTCATTGTATCTGCATGATCCTCTCTAGTTTTTCCTTTACCAATACCTTTATCCTTAAGTCTTGAAAGTGATGGTAAAACATCTATTGGTGGCATAATTCCTTTTTTGTATAATTCTCTTGAAAGAATTATTTGCCCTTCTGTAATATATCCAGTAAGGTCAGGAATTGGATGTGTCTTATCATCTTCTGGCATTGTTAGTATTGGTATTTGAGTAATGGAACCCTCTTTTCCTCTAATTCTTCCTGCTCTTTCATATAATGTTGAAAGGTCAGTATAAAGATATCCAGGATATCCTCTTCTACCTGGTACCTCTTTTCTTGCTGCAGAAATTTCTCTTAATGCTTCTGCGTAGTTTGTAATATCTGTCATAATAACAAGAACGTGCATTCCTTTTTCATATGCTAAATATTCAGCAGTTGTAAGAGCCATTCTTGGAGTAGCTATTCTTTCAATAGCTGGGTCTGATGCTAAATTCATAAATAGAACTGATCTATCAATGGCACCAGTCTTTTTAAATTCATCAACGAAAAATTCAGCTTCTTCAAATGTTATACCTATTGCAGCAAACACAACTGCAAACTTAGAATCAGAATTTAAAACTTTTGCCTGTCTAGCAATTTGTGCTGCAAGCTTAGCATGTGGAAGACCTGAAGCTGAGAAAACCGGAAGCTTTTGTCCTCTAACTAATGTATTAAGTCCATCTATGGCAGATATTCCTGTTTGAATAAATTCAGATGGGAAATCTCTAGCAACTGGATTTATAGCTTCACCATTTATATCTCTTCTTTCTTCTGGAATTATATCAGGACCTCCATCATTAGGTCTACCCATTCCATCAAAGACTCTTCCAAGCATATCTTCTGAAACACCAATTTCAAGTGGTCTTCCTAAAAATTTAGCTTTTGTTCCTTTTAAGTTTATTCCTGTTGAACCTTCAAAGATTTGTACCATAGCTTTTGTTCCATTAACTTCTAGTACTTTACCTCTTCTCTTTTCACCAGTATGCATTTCTATTTCAACTAGTTCATCGTATTTTACGCCTTCAACACCTTCAACAACCATTAAAGGGCCAACTACTTCTGTAACTGTTTTATATTCCTTAAGCATCTTGTACCCCTCCCTTGTTGATTAATTCATCTACTTGCGCTTTTAAATCTTCAGCTACTTTATCAATTTTTGCTATGTCTTTTTCTTCTACATACTTACATCTTGCAATTCTATCTCTAATTTCTTCAAGACCTAAGATTTCATTTAAGTATACTCCATTTTCTAAAGCTCTTTCTGCTTCGCGCTTAAATTCAATTATAACTTTAAGCATTTTATATTGCTTTTCAAGAGAAGTATAAGTATCTATTTCATGGAAACCATTTTGTTGAAGATAATCTTCTCTTATTGACTTAGCAACTTCAAGCTTTAATCTATCTTTTTCAGATAATGCATCTATACCTACAAGTCTAACAATTTCTTGAAGGTTAGCTTCATCTTGTAAAAGAGACATACATTCTTGTCTAAGTTCTGCCCAATCTTTATGAACATTTTCATCCATCCATTCATCAATTTCTTCTTGATATAATGAATATGAATTTAACCAGTTAATTGATGGAAAGTGTCTTTGATAAGCAAGTTGTGAATCTAATCCCCAGAATACTTTAACTATTCTAAGAGTAGATTGTGTAACTGGTTCAGAAATATCTCCTCCTGGAGGTGATACAGCACCAATTGCAGTAATTGCTCCTTCTCTTCCATCTTTACCAAGGCAAACTACCTTACCAGCTCTTTCATAGTAATCAGCAAGTCTTGATCCAAGATATGCTGGATAACCTTCATCACCAGGCATTTCTTCAAGTCTACCAGACATTTCTCTTAATGCTTCTGCCCATCTAGATGTAGAATCTGCCATAATTGATACAGAATATCCCATATCTCTAAAATATTCAGCTATTGTAATACCAGTATATATTGATGCTTCTCTGGCAGCAACTGGCATGTTTGAAGTATTTGCTACAAGTACAGTTCTCTTCATTAAGCTTTGGCCTGTTTTAGGGTCCTTTAATTCTGGGAACTCATTTAAAACGTCAGTCATTTCGTTACCACGTTCACCACAACCAACATAAACAACTATTTCTGCATCTCCCCATTTAGCTATTTGGTGTTGTACAACTGTCTTACCAGCTCCAAATGGTCCTGGTACTGCTGCTGCTCCACCTTTAGCAACTGGGAAAAATGTATCAATAACTCTTTGTCCTGTAGTCATAGGAGCTTTTGGATTTAATTTCTTTGCATATGGTCTACCTTTTCTTACTGGCCATTTTTGCATTAATTTAACTTCTTTTTCACCTTTTTCTGTTTCAACAGTAGCAACTACTTCTTCTACTGTATAATCACCAGATGGTGCAATTGTTTTTATTTTACCTGAAATACCAAAAGGCACCATTATTTTTTGTGTTACAACTTCTGTTTCTTTTACAGTTCCAACTACATCTCCTGGCTCTACTTCATCTCCTACTTTTGCAGTAGCAACAAAAGGCCATTTCTTTTCTCTATTAAGTGATGGAACTGAAACACCTTTTGTTAAGAAACTAGAATGTGCAGCTTCCATAAAAGCATCTAGTGGTCTTTGTATTCCATCAAACATTGATTCTATAAGACCTGGTCCAAGCTCAACGCTAAGAGGTTCTCCTGTAGTAATAACAGGGTCCCCAGGTCCTATACCTGAAGTTTCTTCGTAAACTTGGATTGAAGCCTTATCGCCTCTCATTTCAATAATTTCACCAATAAGTCCTTTATCTCCAACTTTACAAACATCGTATATATTTGCTTCGTCCATTCCTTCAGCAACTACCAAAGGTCCTGAGACTTTAATTATCTTTCCGGTCCTCACCTTACCAACCTTCCTTCTTATAAAATATTAACGCCTACAGCTTTTTCAACATTATCGCTTATTCTTTGCATACCTATATTTAATGATCCTTGATTACTTGGAATTAATATTACAGCTGGAAGTGTCATTCTATTGTATCTTTCAATAGTTTCTTCTATATCCTTAGCAATTTGCTCTGTTACAAATATAACTGCATAATCACTAGCTGCCATTTTATCGATATTTTTCCTTGCTTCCTCTGGAGAAAGTGAAGGGTAAACATCAATTCCAAGTGCTTTAAATGCTAAAATTGAGTCTTTATCTCCAACTACACCTATTTTTTTAAACATAAATATCACGCAGCCTTTCTCTAATAACCTCAGGTGAAATATTATTAAGTTTACCAACCATAATAATTCTAACTACTTTAATTTCAGTTTCTTTAGCGTAAATATAAGCTAGTAGAGGTTCACCTCCAAAAGGAATAAATTTAGCTTCTTTCATTATTGTCATTATGTAGTTATCAACTAACTTTTCTATTAAGCTTGCAGAAGAATTTTTAATATAATCCTCTACTCCATTTTTTAGTAGCTCTACATAATCTGTATATGCAAGCTTACTAGGAATATTTTCTGTAGCATCATTTAAAAGTGCTACTAAAGTATCATTATCAATTTTTCCGCCATCTATTACAACTGAAAGTAAGAAATCTCTTCCCTTTTTTTGTTTTTTTATTCTTAAAAGGCTCTTAATATTAGTTAAATCAATTAAAGCTTCAATATACTTATTAACAAATTTATCATCTAATTTTTTTGCAATATCCTTCATTTCTTCAAACATATATTTATCTAATATAATGTCTATTCTTTGAGGATCTTTTTTAGATTCAAAATCTGAAATTGCTTCTTCTAAAGCTTTTCTCATATTACCATTAAAATCTGAAAAATTACTATTTTCAATAGATGTTTTCATCTTTTGAAGATCATCTCTTCCTATATTTATTAGCATATAAGAAAAATCTTCCTTAAGAAACATACCTTTTAAAATAACTTTTGCATTATGGTAAGTATATTTCATACTCATAATATCAACAAGCTCTTTCACTGGAGACATATCATATGCTTCATGATAAATTCTTTTAAGCTCTGCAGATAACATTTCTTCATAATCTTCTGCTCTTTTAACATTTGTCATAACATTTCCATATTCTGTTTCATGAAGCACTTTTATCGCTTCGTCAGCAGAATCTGAATCTATCATTCTATCTAACTTGGCTTTATCAAGGAGTCTAGTTTCTAATACTCTAAGTCTTGATATAACTTGAGTAAACTGTTTTCCATCCATTACCTTTCCTCCTTAACTAAATAATACTTTAGCCACTTCAAACTCTAATTCTTCCCTTAAAGAACTTACTAAAGCTTCATAAGTATTATTTATTTCTATTCCGGCTTTTTCCAAAATGAATCCACCTTTAAAGCTTCCATTTTCAGTACTTAAAGATATTTCACCTTTCTTACCCTTTGATTTTAAGCTTTTATTTATGTCTCCTAAAACTGAATCAGTAACCATTTCTTTACCTGCATCATTTAGGATTAATTTTTCATCACCATCTATATCTAAATTTAAGATAGTATCTTTTATAAATTTAACCTGCACATCTTTATCTAATGAAGATAATTTATCTACACTTTCTAAAAAGACATCTGCAATTACTTCTTGCTTTGCTTTTAGCTTTTCATTTCTAGCAGTAAGCTCAGCACTAGATATTGTTCTTTCTTTTCTAGTAGCTGCTTCGCTTTTAGCTTTTTCAAGAATTTCCTTTTCTAAAGCCTTTGCTGAATTTTGCTTCTTTTGAAGAATTTTTTCCTTTTCTTCTGAAGCTTTAGCTAAAATCTCTTCTTTTTTTGCTTCCGCATCACTTAAGATTTTGGAAGTCAAATTATTTATATCTGACATAGCTAATCTTCTCCAATCTTAGTAATTTTGTTTTTAACTTTCTTTAATTTAAACTAGAAAGCTTTTGTTACTAATATTATTGATACAACGAATCCAATAAGTGCATATGTTTCAACCATTGCTGTTAAAACTATACCTTTTGTATTGTGTTCTGGTTTTTTAGCTAAAATTTGAACAGATGCTGCAGCACATCTACCTTGAGCAATACCTGAGAAAAGACCACAGATAGCTATTGGAAGACAAGCTAAGAATAAGTAAATACCATATGATAATTCAGTTTGTGATGATAATTTTCCAAGTGCTAAAAGACCAACAACGAATCCATAAAGACCTTGTGTACCTGGTAATAATTGAAGAATTAATGCTTTACCGAATTTTTCAGGTTGTTCAGTTAAAAGTCCAGTAACAGCTTCACCAGCAAGACCAACACCCTTTGCAGAACCTATACAAGCCAAACCAACTGCAAGTGCAATTCCTAGTGCTCCAAAAATAAATCCTCCGTTATTTTCCATAAAATATTGTATCCATGTTGTTATTTCCATTTTGTAATCCTCCTAATCTTAATTAAAAATTATTTTATTATTTCTTCTTTTTTTGTATTAATATATTCATTCTTTGCTTCAAATGGAGTGAAATCTTTTCCTCCACCTTCGTAGAACTTTCCAAAATATTCAACATATTGTAATCTACAAGTGTGTACATATGCACCAAGTAGTGACAATCCTAAGTTAAATATATGACCAAAAACTAAAATTAATGGTGCAAATAAGAACATTGCAACTCCAGGAATCATTCCAGCCATCATATTAAATGCTGCTGCAAGTGAACCACCAGATAATCCAAGGGCCATAAGTCTTGTATATGAAACAAGATCTCCTATATAGCTTGTAATTCCATATAATTCATATGCTCCTGATCCTATTTGAGCAACTTTTGATTTTGCTCCCCTACCGTTAGTTAAAACTATTGTTCCCATACCAATAACCATTAATACAATTCCTATGTTTTTTGCAATTGCTGGAAGTCCAAGCAACATAGAACCTAATAATAGTCCTGTACCAATTAGTGCAAAATACCAAGAAAATACATCATAAAATGCATCTTTTACTTTACCATCTCTAATAAGCATATATGCCTTAATTCCAAGTCCAACAAATATTTGAATTGCACCAAATACTATTGATGCTATTAATACAGTATTTATGTCATTTGTTTGTGAAATATGTCCTGGTATTGGAAGTTCAACACCAAATACTGTTCCATATATAAGACCAAAGCCAAATATAGGGAAACCTAAATAAAAGAAAAATTTAGCGAATCTTCTCTTAGATTCATCAAATTTAAAGAACTTAAGTGCTAATCCAACAACTATAATTTCTAATAGTCCATATCCCATATCTGCAACCATCATACCAAAGAATAAAAGATAAAATGGTGTAAGAAGTGGTGTAGGGTCTATTTCATTATACCTTGGAGTACTATACATTTTAGTTATGTCTTCAAAAGCACTATTAAGCTCATTATTTTTAAGCTTTACTGGAACAATTCCAGATTCAATATCTTCATCAGTAACTTCACTAAAATCAATATAGTAATCTTCACCTAAAACTTCCTTTAATAAAGATACAAAGTTTTTATTTTCTTCTGAAGGAAGCCATCCTTTTATAATAACTACATTGTTAGTTCTTAAGAAATTATCTACTGCATTTTTTCTAGTTACAATATTTTCATAGTATTCGCAAATTAACTCTAAAGTATTCACATCTTCATCAAAAGATGCTAATTCTTCTTTTACAAAGAATTCCTTAGATTTAATTTTTTCAATACTATCCATATTGTTTTGAATAATTTCAATAGGTTTTTCCTTAAGGGTAGTTTTAAATGGACTAAATCCAAAACTCCTAAGCTTTTCTTCTAGTTCTTCTTTTTGGTCCTCATTACACATGCTTAAGAAGTATACATCTTGATCATTTTCACTTACTATTTCAATATAATAATCATCAAAATGAGCAAGTTCATCCATATATTGTTTTGGAATACTTCCAAAAAATACAGGAGTTTTAAGATCATTTAAGCTTTCTAATGGTGCATCAAAATTTTCAATTAATTTAAGACTTTCAATCTCTGTTTGAAGTTTTGACTTTTCACTTTCAAGTGCAGCTAATTCATTTTCTTTATCCTTAACCTTTGAACAGATTTCATCAAAAGGTGAATTAAGTACTGCCTTTTCAAGTTCCTTTAATGTAAGCTCTCTTTTTCCTTCTCGCATTGACTTAATCATTGATTTTTGAGGAACATACTCTTTTAAAAACTTAAGAGTAGATTTAGCCTTAGATAATTTTTCTTCACATTTTTCATAACTTGAACCAGCATTATCAAAATCCAAGCCTTCATATTCTTCATTTACATTTTCTTCATTTAGAACTTCAGATTGAAGATCTGTAAATTCTACTTCTGAAAAATCTTGAAGTTTTTCTAAAAGCTCAGCTCTTTGGGATTCAAATGCAAGCAATGTGAATTTGTTCATCTTAACTATTGCCATTTACTTTCACTATCCTCTCAATAATTAAATTAATTGCTTTACTCTTTTGGCTTTCATCTGTGTTTAAAATTGCTTTTGCATCTTCAGAGCCTTTTGCAATTATAGGTTCAGCCTGTTTTTGCCCTTCGTTTATGGCTGCTTTTATCATTTTATCTGATTCTTCTCTAGCGCCATCTAAAATTGCTTCGTATTGTTTCTGAGCTTCTTTATGTGCATCAGATACAATAGTTTTTGCTTCCGCATTTGCATTTTTTATAATATCAGTTGCTTCTGCTTCAGCTTTTTTTACTTCTTGTATTGCTTTTAATGCCAAAATATCACCACCTTTTCATAGACTGTGCATTTTCTAAAGTAAAGCACTTTAGCTTTTCTTACTTATAGAATGTATTAAAAAGTAATTAATATCTTTTGTTTTAGATTACTTGATTATGTAGTATTAATTACTTCTTATATCACATTATACACACTCCAAATATTTTTTTCAATATTAAAAGAATATATTCCTTTAAACTTTTCTTTTATTTTAAGTTCAACATTCTTTGGCACCCCTCCTTTTAAGAAGTCAGGTATCCCTCTTCTTTTGTTATAATTTAAATAATCATATTTAATAATATCTATTAAATATTCTTCCTCTCCTTTTAATATTTCCTTATTAAAGTCTAAAAATACCTTGTAATATTGTGTATTT
>ENA-UOJO01003146-UOJO01003146.1-human-gut-metagenome-genome-assembly--contig:-P57-NODE-3146-length-16046-cov-9.194797_pt1 | contig 16046 bp, 19 predicted proteins | sample MGYA00242351_ERZ723898 | MGnify/ENA metagenome assembly ERZ723898 | reverse complement strand
CAGAGGTCAATCCCGCCATACACGCGCGAGAAATAGCGCCCATACGCCAGATGCTCCATCGAAGTTCCGTTTGTGCGCGACAGGCCGTCCGGCAGTTCGTCCAAAAGCGTAACATCTGTGATCTCCGCGCGTGGGATGCGGGTCTCTTTGGTTCCGTAGGTGCTGATCAGCTCCGTCTCCGTCGCCGTCAGCGTCACTGGCCGCGTGTCGAGTGACGACATCCACGGCCCGATCGCCAGCATCCCGAGCAGACAGAGCGCCGCAAAGCCCATGAAGATGCGTCCCGCGGGCCGGGCCAGATTGACCGTCGTGTTGAGGCCCGTGCGGGCATTGACGATCAGGTGCCGGTCATCCGGGTTATAATAAAATTGGCCGAAGATCCATCGGTCGTCCTCGTCGACGAGCGCGCCGGTCGCCGCACCCGCAGTCAGCTTCGCCTGAAGCGCACGGAGGCGGAATTCGGTGTACAGCAGATACGTGATGTGCAGCAGCATCACTGCGCCAAACGCGCAGAGCTCCAGCACGGAATTCGGCTCCGCCAATGAAAAAATCAGATTCAGCGCCGCCATCATCCACGCGCTCACGAGCCAGAGATGGCCCCAGCGGTGCAGCCGCACCTGACTGAGCACCTTGGCCAGTTCCGCATTTTCGTCGACGCGCTCGCTCTTTTTCCGGTAACAGAAGCGGTAGCAGAGCCAGAACAGGACGACGCAGCCCGCGTCCGTCAGCAGCACGATCCAGTTCTCCGCGCTCCAAAGCAGCGGCAGGAGGCTGACCGCGAACGGCAGTGCAAACAGCCACGGCGAGAGCCATCGGTAAGATGGGATCGCAGAAAGATCGACGGTTTCGGTGCACGGCGCAGTCTCTCTGCGCCAGCCGCGCTCGGCCTTCAGGCGCTTGAGCGCCAGATTGCACCGCGCATAGGGCACATAGGGCAGGACGCAGACGAGCAGCAGCCAGACCGACCAGAGCGTCATGTTCTGCCCAAAGTCCCGCACAAAGATACACGGGATGGCGGCTGCCGCGAGGATGACGCAGAGCGTCCACTCCTGCCGCCGGAAACGGGCAAGATGCGCAGCAATGTCCGGATCGGCCTGAAATTCCGGTGGGATCGTCACACCGACGGCCAGATTTTTCTTGAATTTTGCATCGTTGACCAGCACGCCCACGACCAGCGGCGCAATCCACAGCACGCTCAGCCATAAAATCAGCCGCATTGTCATCCCTCGTCACCTCCGCAGAGCGCGGCGCAGAGCGCCAGAATGTCGTCCTTGTGCAGTCCCGCAAGCCGCAGCTCCGACAGGCAGAGGCGCAGCCGTTCGCGCTGCTCCGCCGTTGCGCCGGGCTGCCCGTCCGGGCGGATCAGAACGCTCCCGCCGCGCCGGTCGGTGCGCAGATAGCCCTCGGCCTTGAGCTGCTGATAGGCGCGGCTGACGGTCATGGTGTTGACGCCGCTCTCCTCGGCGAGCACGCGCACCGGCGGGAGCTTTTCCCCCGGCGCAAGCCGCCCCTCGGCAAGTCCCAGCACGATCTGGTCGCGCAGCTGCCGGTAGAGCGGGACGCCGCTTGCAAAATCAAAGTGGATAAGCATGAGATCCTCTCCTTTTTGTATTATTCACTATAATACAAATGATACAAAAAGTCAATCGGCAAAATGCCATCTTGCGTTTCTGTCAATGGTCGGGTATAATGGGGAAGGTTTTGCCGAAGGGAGGGTGCGCCATGCAATATATCGCGATCTGCGGAACGGTCGGCTCCGGAAAGACGACGCTGCTGCGCCGCCTGCTGGCGCATTTTGGCCCGCGCGCTGCGTTCCATGAGGAGCGGCCGCAGGACAACCCCTATATCCACGAATATTACAGCGATTCCAAACGCTGGTCATTCCACTCGCAGGTGACGTTCCTGTCGCTCTATTTTGACGACCCGAAGTGGAAAAACAAATCCGAAGCCGAGTTTTTCTTCTTCGACCGCGCGTTTCTCGAAAATCTGGTCATCGCCGAATACCGGCGCGATCAGGGCGATTTGAGTGAGGACGAATTCGCCGTGCTCTGCAAGCTTGCGCAGGGCATCGCGTCGCTGATGCCGCGTATTGATAAATATGTCTATCTCGACTGCTCGGTACAGACCGTGCTCAGCCATATGCGAAAGCGCGGGCGAGACTATGAGGACGAGCTGGATCTGATGTACGTCTACGAGCTGAAAGCCCTCTACGACAAGTGGGCGCAGACCTTGCCGCCGGAGCGAACGCTCCGCGTCGACATGGACCGCGGCGAATACGACCTGAACGAGATCATCGCATTTCTGGAATCCTGATCTCCCCCATCGGCTCTAAAACAGACGCCTCATTGCAAACCAGCCCGCAGGCTGGCGCGGCAATCCCGTAGATCTTCCAGAAGTCTCTGTAGGGGCCGATGCTTTCGCCGCGGGCTAATAAAGTAGTATTTAAGGAATTATGGTGTAATCCCGGTCATGGGGTTACACCATAATTCCTTTATTTCAGCGGATTTCTCCGCATTTTTCTGTTTTAGTATTTGCATTGTGTCAATAAGCCGCTGTTCTGCCGGAATGTAAAATAAACCGGCTGCCGTAAAGTAAATATCCGCTTTAACATTTTTCTCGAAATTTTTTCCGAAATATGTTATAATTTGGCAGTTTCCGTTGTGACGGTATAATCCGCAGCGAGAAATTCTGTATTTTGCATATGCTTCGACCAATCCAGAATGATTTTCTTCAAGCTGTCCGGGGATATGCCGGGGCGCGTGTGATGGAACGAGTTATTAAAGTCGCCATTCGCGTTAAACCGGATCAAGCCATTGACACAGGTTCTGGATAAAAACAGCAGATCTTCAGGAGCACGGTTTCGGTTAAAATCTTCTCTGATTTCGTAATATGCCTGATAGCCTTCGGTTTGCAGTCTTGTCCATCGAACTCTGTATGCTTCCGATAATGCAATTGGATTGTTTTTAATCTCATTCCATAGATCAATCAGTGGAGCGCAGATATCGCCGCAAGTAGCATCGGTCGGATCGATCGCATAGAGCATGGACCCGCCGCCAACAAACGGCTCATAGTATCGGTTAAATTTGTCCGGTAAATACGCTTTAATTTGGGCAGATTGGCTGCGTTTGCTGCCGCTCCACTTAATAACTGGTTTGAACATTTTCGTCCTCCGCAAAAGCTGCTTCCGTTTCAATCAAAATTTCATGAGGGTCTGCATTCAGATAGGCGCACAGCCGCACAAACGCTGCTGACAGCGGAGATTTTCCGTTGATGTATTCATAGATTGTGGGTTTGGACACCCCGGCCTTTGCTGCCAATTCATTGATCGTTTTGATATCCGAATCAATCATTTTTTTGCGAAGCTCTTTTTCATTCAGTATCAAATTCTTCATTTGGCGGCCTCGCTTTCGAGCAGATTCAAGCTGAGCTGCCCCAGCTGATCTTCATTTCCTTCGACATGCTTCAAACGTTCCGCTGCAATTTCACAGTAGGAATGATCAAGTTCAATCCCAATGTATTTTCTTCCTGTCATTTTTGCGGCAACACACTCGCTTCCGGCGCCGGAAAAAGGCGTGAGCATAACATCGCCTTCTCTGGAAGTCAGTTGAATCATTCGCTTGAGAATTCTAATCGGCTTCTGCGTAGGATGTTTCCCGTATGCAAGCTCACTTTTTTCTTTGTTGTTTGAGATATCCCATACCGTTCGCATTTGTTTTCCGGGGGATTTCAAGCTGTCGTATGAAAAATCACCATTTTTCGAATACGCATAATCAAAATAATATTCTCTAATTTTGCCTCCCTTATTGCACCACAAAATCGTCTCGTGGCTGGCAGTTAGTCTTCTCCCCGCCAAATTCGGGAACGCATTTCTTTTATACCATACGACTTCATTGATGATCTCAATTCCGAGCATCTGGCAAGCAACATTGATCATGCCAATATTGTGATATGTACCAAAAATCCACATAGAGCCAGTCGGTTTCAGGATTCTCCTGGTCTCCGTAAGCCAGGCCATCGTAAAGGTCATATAGGATTCAAATGTGAAATCATCCCATTCCTGCATGACCTTGTTCCAGTTGCCTCCCATGCCATGCAGTTCAACACTGTTATCCCATTTCCATTCTCCGCCTTTTGAAAGGTTATAAGGCGGATCTGCAATCACCAAATCAATGCACGAATCCGGTAACTTTTTCATTTCAGCGACACATTCACCATTGACGATCGTATTGATTGGTAATGTATTCATAAGATGCAATCCCCCCTGCGTCAGCTGACAAGCGCACACACGCTTGTATCATAATAACATATCGCTTCCAGTAAATCAATATTTTCTTACTATAAGTAAACTTCTATTAACCATTCTCCTTGTATTTGACGCTTTCATGAGAATGAAAAGACGAATGTGCGGATTTCAGATACAGAAAAAGGCTCTGACCTTCTACAGTCAAAGCCTCATTCTGCCATTGCAATGCCTCAGTTTTATGAAGTTTTATCGCATTGTCTTACATCCTTCGCATCGGCTCTTTGATTTTTCGATTCAATGTCCAAGCAGATAGCTCAGCCCCAGCAGAATGTACATCGGCCCGAAGCAATAGGCCATGAACAGCTCCTTGTGCGGCACCTTCGCCGTGAAGCAGTCGGTCAGCAGGACGATCTCGCAGAAATATGCCGCCGCGCCAAAGAAATACGCGATCCCCTTCAGCAGCGCCTCCATCGGCGCATGCAGCAGCGACGCGATGAACAGCACCAGCGCCGCGCCCACCGCAATGTTCCGCACGAGCAGCACCGCATGCTCGATCTTCTGGTGCTTACTGCCCAGCAGCAGATCGTGCTCGGTCAGCGCCTCGACCAGATCTTCCTTCCATTCTTCCAGCAGCTTTGCCATCGCATCCTCCCTTTACGCCTCGCCTATTCCTTCCATATACAGAGCGGCTTCGCGCCGCCCGCCGTGCAGTCCAGCACGACCTCCTGCAAAAATGCGCAGTGCCGCGCAAATTCCAGCTTGCTCATCGCGCCCTCGCTCATCAGCTGCAAGGCGCAGTCGCCCGTCCCCGCCTGATAGCCCGGCGCATCGTAGCCAAACGGCGCAAGCGTCAAGCCCTCGCGCTCGTAAAACCGCAGCCGCCGCTGCGTCTTCGCGTCGTCCGGCTTCTCGATCTCGAGGATCAGCTTCCCCGGCAATTCCCGGATCTCCCGCAGCAGCGCCGCACCGATCCCGCGTCCGCGCAGCTCCGAAGCCACGGCCAGATGCTCCAAAAACAGTTCCCCGCCGTGCATCCAGTAAAACGCGATCGCGCACAGCGTTCCATCCTCCGCTGCGGCACACATATGATATGCGTCCTGCGCCAGCGCGCGTGCCTGCCATTCTGCGTCGCGCCGCTCATTCGCCGGAAAGGCCGCCTCATACAGTGCCCATGCCGCCGCGTAGAGCGGATGCTCCGGCCCGGTCATACGTTCGAGTTTCATACGTTCCGTTCCTTCAAATAGTTCAGAATTTCCTCTGTATCATGCAAAACCTGCGTCTTCAATGCCTCCATCGAGGCAAATTTCCGCTCGGCGCGCACCATCTTATAGAGGAAAACCACGATCTCCTTCCCATAGAGGTCGCCGCAGTCCCCCTGGAGCCACGCCTCGAGCACCGGCCGCTCCAGCGCACCCGCCGTCGGATGGACGCCGATGTTGACGCTCGCCGGCCAGCGCCGGCCCTCCGTCTCGGCCTCCGCCGCGTAGACGCCGAACGCCGGAACGAGCACGCCCTCCGGGAACGCGAGATTTGCCGTCGGCATCTCGATCTTCTCGCCGCGGCCAAATCCGTGCCGCACCACGCCAGACAGCACGTGCGCGTGGCCGAGATACCGCTCGGCCTCCTCCATTTGCCCCTCAGTAAGGAGCGTCCGAATGTAGGTGGAGCTGACGGTTCGCCCGTCCAGCAGCACCTCTGGAATCACGTCGCAGCCCAATCCATGCGCCGCGCAGTATTCCCGCAGCCGCTCCGGCGTGCCCTGTCCGCGATAGCCGAACCGGAAATCATGCCCGCAGACGAGATGCGCCGCCCCGTGCTGGCGCACGAGGAAGTCGCCGAGAAAATCCTCCCACGGCATCTCCATCATTGCGCGGTCGAAGTGCGCAAAAATCACATCGTCGATGCCATACAGCCGCCGCATCAGCGCCGCCCGGTCATCCATCGAGTTGATCAGCGGCACCGGCACGCCGGACACCAGCGTGTCCGGATGGCTGTCAAAGCTCATCGCCGCCGCTCGCAGCCCCAGCTCCATCGCCCGCTCGCGCGTCCGGCGCAGCAGCGCGCCGTGCCCGATGTGGACGCCGTCAAAAAACCCAAGCGCGATCACGCGCATTCCTGTTTCCTTCATACCTCAAAAAAGCTCTTGACCGTCGTCAAAATCTGCCCTTTGACCGTGCCAAGCAGCAAAAATTCTCCTGTCTCGCTATACACGCGATACGTTCCGTCCGCAAAATGCCAGTCGCGGATGGCGGCCCCGTGCTTCAGCTTCTCTGTCTGTCCCAGCGTCACGATCAGCGCCGGATGCTGCGCAAACAGCGCATCCACCGGCATCAGCAGTTCCGCCGGGTCGTGTTCCTGCGCAAACGCCAGGATCTGCTCCATCGTGACGGCCTGTTCCAGCGTGAAGCGCCCGGCCCGTGTCCGCCGCAGACTGGACATACAGCCGCCGCAGCCGAGCCGCTGCCCAACGTCGTGGCACAGCGTTCGGACATAGGTCCCCTTGGAGCAGCGGACGCGCAGATCCCAGTCAGAACCGCTTCCGTCCTCCACTGCAAGCTCAAAAATCGTGATATTTCGCGGCTTCCGCTCCACCTCCTGGCCTTTCCGTGCCAGCTCGTAGAGCTTCTTTCCGCCGATCTTGATGGCGGAATACATCGGCGGGATCTGCGAAATGTCGCCCCGGAAGGTATCCAGCGCCGCGTCCAGCTCCTCGCGCGTGACCGCGACCGGATGCGTCTCGAGCGTCTCGCCGCTCGTGTCCTGCGTATTCGTCACAAGGCCGAGGCGCAGCCCAGCCAAATATTCCTTGCTGTCGCGCTCCGCAAACTCGACGGCCCGCGTCGCCCGCCCCACAAACAGGACGAGCACACCGGTCGCCATCGGATCGAGCGTGCCGCTGTGGCCGATGCGCCGCTCATGGAACACGCCGCGCAGCTTCGCCGCCACGTCCTGGCTCGTCCAGCCCGCGGGCTTGTCCACGATCAAAATGCCGTTTGCCATCCTCAGATGATCCCTTTCCGGCGCAGCACGTCCAAAATGGCCCGCTTCGCGCCCGCAATGCCGCCCGGGACTGTCGCCCCGGCAGCCGCAGCATGTCCGCCGCCGCCCAGCTCCTGACAGAGCTTGCAGGCGTCATAGCTTCCGCCCGTCCGCAGCGAGAGCTTTCCGTTCCCGCCCTCGACGTCGCGGACCGTGATGCCAAGCTCCACGCCCTCGATCGCGCGCGCAAAGCCGGCGATGGAGTCCACGTCGTCCTCGCTCGCGCCCAATTCATCCAGCCACGCCTGCGGCAGCTCCACCAGCGCGACCTTCCCGTCCGCGTAAAATTCCGCGCTCCCGGTCAGCCGCGCCTCGAGCTTCAGCCGCGCGAAGCTCTTCGTGCCGAAAAACAGCTTGTTGATCGGATACGTGTCCGCGCCCGCGTCCTTGCAGGCCGCCGCGATGCGGAGCGTGTCCGCCGTCGTGTTCGAATACTGGAAGCAGCCGGTGTCCGTGGAGATCGCAATGTAAATGGCCTCTGCCATCCGCGCATCCAGCGAAACGCCGAGCAGTTCCAGCAGCCCGAAGATGATCTCGCCGCAGGCCGCGCGCTCCGCCTCCACGAGGCGACATTCCGCTGGGACGCTGCTGCGCGCGTGGTGGTCGATGACGAGCTGCACTTGTGCAGCCAGCTCATCCCGCCCGATGGGCAGCAGATCCGGCGCAGCCACGTCGACGGAAACAATCGTCGCCTCATCCGGCACATCCTCGCACACCAGCCCCTCCAGCACCGCGGCAAACCGCGGCGTGAACTGCGGATTGCGCAGCAGCCACGCCGTCTTACCCATGGCACGCAGGCCCAGACACAGCGCGGCGGAGCTGCCGATGGTGTCGCCGTCCGGGCGGCGGTGCGTCAGGATGCAATAGTGGTCGTGTTCGCGCAGAAACGCAGCGGTCTCAGCCCTCGTCATGGCCGTCCTCCGCTTTCTGTTCCTTTTCCTGCAACCTGGTCAGCAGGTCGAACATGTGCGCGCCGTATTTCAGCGAATCGTCCAGCTCGAAGACCAGCTCCGGCGTATAGCGGAGCTGCAAACGGCTCCCCAGCTCGCGCCGGAGCCAGCCGCCCGCGGACTTCAATCCCTTGACGGCTTCCTTCTGCCGTGCCTCTTCGAGCACGCTGACGTAAATTTTGGAATAGCGCAGATCCGGCGTGGTGTCGACGCGGGTGATGGAGATCATGGTCTGCACGCGCGGGTCCTTCAGATTCCGGATCAGCTCGGCCAGCTCCCGCTGGATCTCCTCATTGATGCGCCCAATTCTGTTGGATGCCATAAATAGCCTCCTTTTTATGAAAAATGCCTTTGGCCGATGCCCTCATCGGCCCTAACCCCGCCGCAGCGGGCAAAGTCTCCCTTGTGTAAAGGGAGCTGTCACGGCGAAAGCCGTGACTGAGGGATTGTCGGGCAGGTAATGCCCGCCCTCTCCCTTTTTTGAACCCATTCTTTTCTTTCTCCTTCAGAAAGAAAAGAACGGTTTCAATCTTCCAAGAAAAGAAAGAGGGCCGGTGCCAACCGTTGTCCTGAATTTGACTCAGAAAATCTCAGCCATCATCCGTCCGTTGCGTCAGTCCCTACCTTCCGAAAGGTCTCTGCGCTCTGCGCATCGCCTTTCGGCGGAGCCGCGCAGCAAGACCAACACTTGCGGGCCGATGAGTACCCGCAAGGGGCAGGCCGCATCTGTAACGCTCCTTCGTCGCGAACAGCTGCGCTCGGCATCGGCCCCTACAAACTCTATCGTAGATTTTTTGACTTCCATACGCCGCAAGTCCAGAGCAAGGCTCTGGCCGATAGAAGGGGTGTGGGGAAACCATACGGAAGGTTTCCCCACGCCCTCTTTTCCTTTGGCGGCTCGACACCGTTTCCTTTTCTGAAGGAGAAAAGGAAACGGGGTCGAAAGTTCCCTTTCTCCGAATAGAGAAAGAAAAGCATGGGGGGCGATTCGATATTGCCCCGGTATCGCGGTTCCAGCGGCGAGAGATTTTCTGTCAGAAGAAGGCGCGCGGACGAAGGCGTATCGGGTATACGTCGAGTCCGCAGCAACGAACCCCCAGTAACCGCTGATGAAATTGTCTGCGGTTATCAACGGATCTTTTGCCCCAACTGTGCAGTTTGAAAAACTTGAAATACATACAGTATTCCTGCGTTTTTCAAACTTTCATTTGCGGCAAAATCTCTCGCTGATAACTCTTGCCAATTTGATCATCGGTTACTCTGACGGAAAGATCCGTCACTGGATTATTCGGGTTTAATTTGCTCCATGACAAAGCACTCAAAGATGTCGCCCTCTTTGATGTCGTTGAACTTCTCAATCGACATGCCGCACTCATAGTTCGCGGCAACCTCCTTGACAGAGTCCTTGAAGCGCTGGAGCGAGCCGAGCTTGCCCTCGTGGATGACGATGTTGTCGCGCAGCACGCGGACCGAGGCGTCGCGGGTGATCTTGCCGTCCTTGACATAGCAGCCCGCAATCGTGCCAATGGCAGAGACCTTATAGGTCTGGCGCACTTCGGCGTGGCCGATGATGACCTCGTGGTACTTCGGGGCCAGCATGCCCTTCATGGCGTCGGAAATTTCATTGATGGCGTCGTAGATGACGCGGTACATCCGCATATCGACGTTGTCGCGCTTGGCCGCGGCCTGCGCGAGGTCGTTCGGGCGGACGTTGAAGCCGATGACAATGGCGTTCGAGGTCGAGGCCAGCAGGATGTCGGACTCGTTGATCGCGCCGACGCCGGTGTGGATGACGCGGACGCGGACCTCGTCGTTCGAGATCTTTTCGAGCGACGCCTTCAGCGCCTCGGCAGAGCCCTGCACGTCGGCCTTGATGATGAGGTTCAGCTCCTTCATCTCGCCCTCCTGCAGCTTGGAGAACAGGCTCTCGAGCGTAACCTTCTGGTTGAGCTTGTTGGCGTCGTCCTTGATCTTCTGCTTCCGCTGCTCGACAAGCTGGCGGGCCATGCGCTCGTCGGCGACAACGTTGAATTCGTCGCCCGGCGCGGGCACCTCGGCCAGACCTGTGATCTCAACCGGGATGGACGGCCCCGCGTCCTTGACCTGCGCGCCCTTGTCGTTTGTCATCACGCGCACGCGGCCGACGGCCGTGCCTGCAATGATGAGATCGCCCTGATGGAGCGTACCGTTCTGGACGAGGAGCGTCGCGATCGGGCCGCGCGCCTTATCCAGCCGCGCCTCGAGGACGCAGCCCTTGCCCGCGCGGTTCGGGTTGGCCTTGAGTTCTTCGACCTCGGCAGTCAGGATGACGGTCTCGAGCAGATCGTTGATGCCCATGCCGGTCTTGGCAGAAATTTTGCAGACCTCGGTCTCGCCGCCCCATTCTGCGGGTGTCAGACCGTGCTCGGTCAGCTGGGTGAGGATGCGGTCGGGGTTCGCGCCGTGCTTATCCATCTTGTTGACGGCGACAATAATCGGAATTTCCGCAGCCTTCGCATGGTTGATGGCCTCGATGGTCTGCGGCATGATGCCGTCGTCCGCGGCCACGACCAGGATGGCGATGTCGGTGCACATCGCGCCGCGCGCGCGCATCTCGGTGAACGCGGCATGGCCCGGCGTATCGAGGAACGTGATGGGCTGGCCGTTGATCTCCGTGGTGTAGGCACCGATGTGCTGGGTGATGCCGCCAGCCTCGCCGGAGGCAACATGTGCATTGCGGATATAGTCGAGAAGGCTGGTCTTGCCGTGGTCAACGTGACCCATGACGACCACGACCGGCGGGCGGGTGACCAGCTCGTCGGCGGTGTCCTGATGGTCGTCGAACAGCCGCTCTTCAATCGTGACAACGACCTCTTTTTCCACCTTGCATCCCATCTCGACCGCAACGAACTCCGCCGTGTCAAAGTCGATGGTCTGGTTGACGGTGGCCATGACGCCGTTTTTGATCAGGCACTTCATAACCTCGGCGGCGGTCTTCTTCATGCGGGAGGCCAACTCGCCGACGGTGATCTCATCCGGGATCTTAACCACGAGCTGTGCCTTTTTCGCGATCTCAAGCTGAAGCCGGCGCATCTTCTCCTGCTCCTCGGAGCGGGACTTCGTGCCGAACTTTCTCGCCTGCTGCTGGCGCTTGTTGTTCTTGCTGTTGATCTTCTGCTTGCCGCCCTTATAGTTCTGCACGCGCTCAGAGACGAGGGAGTCGACGCGGTCGTCATAGCGGTCGGCATTGACGGTGACGGCGGAGGTGTCGATGACGCGGCGCTCGCGCTTGCGCTCCGGCTCCTTCGGCTTGGCGGGCTGCTGCGGCTGTCCGCCGCTCGCGGACACGCTCTGCTTCTGGTTCCCGGAATTCGTCTGCGGACGCGGCGTGCCCTGCGGGGCGCGCTGCGGGTTCTGAGCGGGTGCGGCAGCGGGCGCCGAGCCGGCCGGCGCAGCGGGCGTCTGCGGGCGCTGAGCGGGCGCGGGAGCGGGAGCAGGTGCCGGGGCGGGTGCGGCTTTGACCGCGAAAACCTGCTCAAGTGAGTCGATCTGATGGTTTCTCGTGATATGATCGAAGATCACGTTCAGCTGATCCTCGGTCAGGTTTTGGGAGCTGCTCTTCGGCTTATCGTAAAACTTCCCGACGATCTCGATGACCTCTTTGGTCGGCATTTTCAAATCGTCGGCGACTTCCTTGATCTTCTGCTTGATTTCAATACTCAATACAGCCACCTCCTGTTATTTTTTCCCATGTTTGACGTTGTTCCTGTGGGCCTTCTCTTCCTGCCGGCGTTTTTGCACGCGCATGGTCTGGCGCGTCAGCTCCTGCAGGATGGCCTCATTTCCCTCGCCTGTGCCCAGCGCCTCAACGAACGCCTTGGCCAGCGCGGGATCGAGCACGGCGCAGAGCGCACAAGCGTTGCAGCCAAGGCCATTGCCCAATTCTTCCTTCGTAAATCCGACCTGCATCCACGCGGGTTTGCCGCTGCGGCAGAACGACTGCGCGCGGCGCACCGTGTGCTCGCCCGCATCCTGCGCGACGAGCAGCAGCCTCGCCTTGCCGCTGCGGCAGGCGATGCCCGCCGGCTCCTCGCCGATGGCGAGACGGTTTGCCTTGCGGGCGATGCCGAGCAGGTGCAGGGCCTTTTCCTGATTATGCTCCATGCTCCGCCTCCATCCGTTCTGTGAGTGCGTCATAGACCTCCTGCGGGATCTGGCAGTCGAAGCCGCGTTCGAGCGCCTTGGCCTTGCGGGCCTTTTTCAGGCAATCCACGTTCGGGCAGACATATGCGCCGCGCCCGGGCGCCTTGCCCTTGAAATCCAGCGTGATCTCGCCCTCCGGGGATTTGACGACGCGCACCAGCTCGCGCTTGGGCCGCATCTCGCGGCAGCCGACGCACTGGCGCATCGGGATCTTTTTCTGCATGGCGTTTTTTCCCCCCCTGCGCTGCGCTTACGCTTCCTCTGGCTCCGCCGGAAGCTCTGCCGGGGTCTCCGGCTCATCCGCATCGGCCTGAGAGGCGGGGCGGATATCGATCTTATAGCCGGTCAGGCGGGCGGCCAGTCTTGCGTTCTGGCCCTCCTTGCCGATGGCGAGGGAGAGCTGATCGTCCGGGACGACAACACGGCAGGCCTTGCCCGCGCCGGGCAGGAGCGAGACGGAAAGGACCGTGGCCGGGCTGAGGGCCGAGGCCACGAACTGGCACGGGTCCTCCGACCAGACAACAATGTCCATCTTCTCGCCGTGCAGCTCGTCGACGACCGCGCCGACACGTCCGCCGCGCGGGCCGACGCAGGCGCCGACCGGGTCGATATTGGCCTCGGCGGCATGGACGGCGATCTTGGTACGGGAGCCGGCCTCGCGGGCGATGGATTTGACCTCGACCGCGCCGGATGCAATCTCCGGAACCTCCAGCTCGAACAGGCGCTTGACGAGGCCCGGGTGCGTCCGGGAGACGATGACCTGCGGGCCGCGGTTGCTGCGGCGCACCTCTACAACGTAGACGCGGATCATATCGCCCTCGGTATAATGCTCGGTGGGAACCTGCTCCGACCGTGAGAGGAGCGCGGAGGTCTTGTCGCTGCCGCCGGTGAGGCGGATGATGAGGTCGCCCGAGGTGGGATCGGCACGGAGCACCGAGCCGCTGAGGATCTCATGCTCCTTGGAGGAGAAGGTATCGAAGATCATGCCGCGCTCGGCCTCGCGGATGCCCTGAATGATGACCTGCTTGGCGGTCTGGGCGGCGATGCGCCCGAAAGCCTGGGTCTTGACATCGACATTGACGAGGTCGCCGAGGTCGGCGTGCTTATTGATCTTGCGGGCCTCGTCGAGCGAGATCTCCGTGGCGGGCGTGAGGACGTCGTCGACGACCTCCTTCTGCACGTACATGTGCATATCGTTGTCCTTGATCTCGACAAAGACGTTGTCGGTATAGCCCTCTTTGTCCTTTTTATAGGCAGCGATCAGCGCCTGCGTGATCTTTTCGAGCATGTAGTCCTGCGGGATGCCGCGTTCTTTTTCGAGCTGGGCCAGCGCCGCAAAAATTTCTGCGTTCATGTTTTCCAGATTCCTCCTTTAGAATTCGACGCGAAGCCGCACCTGGGCGACCTCGGATTTTTCAAAACGTACTTCTTTTTCGCCCTGCCGGATGGTGACGGCCCCGTCCTCGTAGGCCGCGAGCGTCCCGGCCTGTTCCTTCAGGCCGTTCACGGGCTTATAGAGCTTGACCGTGACGGCGCTGCCGAGAAACTGTGCGAAATCGGACGGGCGCTTCAGCTCCCGCTCGAGTCCGGCGGAGCAGACCTCGAAGCTGTAGCTGTCGGGAATGGGATCCTTCTCGTCGAGGATCGGATCCACCGCGCGGGAGATGGCCTCGCAGTCGTTGATGTCGACGCCGCCCTCTTTGTCGATATAGAGCCGCAGGAACCAGTCGCCGCCCTCTTTGACGTATTCCACGTCCCAGAGCGAGCAGCCGTGCGCCTGCACCACAGGCTCGGCAAAGGCCCAGACCTGTTCGGTGATCTTCACGAAAATTCCTCCTTTTCAGCAAGAAAGAGTGGGGAAGGATTCCCCACTCTCAAGTTTACACTATCAAGATAATTGGATTATACCACCCTTTGGCGGAAAAAGCAAGGGATATTCTTGAAATGATTTGGAATTTTCCGCGCTTTTTCCGTGTTTTTTCGCCAGCGGGCGGAATTTTTAGAAATTCCGAGCCGGTTTGGTGTCCACATTGTTTTCTTTGTTTGCTTTTTCCAGGAAAGGGGAAACGGACGGCATTTTCTTTTTGCTTCTCCAAAAAGAAAACGCCTGGCAAAAGAAAAGAGACCGGGGAAAACTTTCGGATGGTTTCCCCGGACCCCTTCTATCGACCAGAGCCTTGCTCTGGACTTGCGGCGTATGGAAGTCGGAGAATCTACGATAGACTTTGTAGGGGCCGATGCCGAGCGCAGCTGTTCGCGACGAAGGAGCGTTACAGATGCGGCCTGCCCCTTGCGGGTACTCATCGGCCCTGCGGGCGGGCAATGCCCGCCCCTACGGATTCTATCGCAGTTCCGGTGGTGAACATAGGGGCGACCATTGGTCGCCCGCTAAAGGCTCCCCTTTCAGGGGAGCCGAGCCGTGGCTCGCGGGGATTTGATTGGGAGGGGCGCTTGACAAGGGGCGGTTTGGAAACTATAATCAAGTTTCCAACGTGGACACGACATTCTGTGATTTTAAGGAGCGGAGAAACGAACGGATGGAACCGAAACACGTACCATTTGTGATCGAACGCGCGCGGGCGGAGGACGGCGCCGCGCTGCTGCAATATCTGAAGATCATCGGCGGAGAGACGAACAACCTCAGCTTCGGGCCGGAGGGCGTGCCGCTCAGCGTGGAGGCGGAGGAAGCCTATCTGCGCGCGCAGGAGGGTTCGGCCGACAATGTGCAGTATCTCGCGAGGGTGGACGGCGAGATCATCGGCACGGCCAGCCTGAACCGAAAGCCCAACCGGATGCGCCACCGCGGCGAATTCGGCATCAGCCTGAAAAAGGCGTGGTGGGGCTGCGGCGCGGCATCTGCGCTGGCGGAGGCAATCCTTGCGTTTGCAAGGGAAAACGGCTTTGAGCAGCTGAATCTCGAGGTGCGCGGCGACAATGCGCGCGCCATCCGGCTGTATGAAAAGCTCGGCTTCCGCAAGCTCTGCACCTTCCCAGCGTTTTTCAAAATTGGCGGCGAGCCGGTCGATTTCGACCTGATGAATCTCGAAATCAGGTGACCGCCATGGAACCAGTGGTACGATATGCAGCGCGCGAGGATCTGCCGCGCGTGAACGAGCTGCGGCAGCAGGTCAGCGAGCTGCATGCAGCCGGGCGGCCGGACATCTTCCGCCCCGGCTTCTGCGAAGCGCTGCAGCAGCATGTTTACCAGCTCTTTGACGCGCCGGAATTCGATGTGCTCGTCGCCTGTGTCGGCGAAACGATCTGCGGCTTTGCCGCCGTGCAGTATGTGGACAGGCCGGAGTCTGCGTATCTGTGCGCCCGCCGCTTCTACCACGAAGACGCGCAGAAATTCTACGAAGCAGTGGGATTTCAGACCTATCGCAGCCATCTCGAGCTGCCGCTCCACCGCCCGGAGGGAAGCCAAAAGACAGACTGAGAAACAGAAAAGGCGAGGAACCATGCCGCACGGTATGATTCCTCGTCTTTTTGTTCATCGCGGCGGCAGTCAGGTTGGACTGGCTGACCGCCGCCGCAGGAGGGGGATAAGCAGATTTAGTTCAGGATAATGCTCTTTCTAGCGGAGGCTTCGAACATTCTGAGCAGAATGGCCGCGGCCTCGCTGCGCTTGATGG
>ENA-UOJO01003141-UOJO01003141.1-human-gut-metagenome-genome-assembly--contig:-P57-NODE-3141-length-16064-cov-14.565932_pt1 | contig 16064 bp, 11 predicted proteins | sample MGYA00242351_ERZ723898 | MGnify/ENA metagenome assembly ERZ723898 | reverse complement strand
AAGATACTGCACTATCAACACACTCTTAAGTTTGCTTCTAAGTCTTATTTCCATACTCGCTCTTAATACAATATAGTGTACCTCGTAATCTTCTTGGGCAAGAGCTTTCCATGGCTCCAAAAACCATGGCCCGACAATCCCATCTACAATTACATCATATCCGCCACGAGCATATCGCTTTGCAGCTTCTAAAAAGGCTTCAATGACAACCAGATTTTGCTCGTTGGATTCTGGCAAATGTGGTGGTATTGCGCCTTTGCTTAAGTAATGAAAAAAGTCATCGGTGTGCATATGCACTGATTTATCCATATCTGATTCCTTTGCGACAATTGACGCAGTTGTTGTTTTTCCTGTCCCCGGTGAGCCTGTAATCACAATAATTCTTCCTTTTTTCATTATATTACCTCCATTCAACAAATTACTATTTTGCAAACTACTAAATTGTAATTTGTCTTTATGTTTTTTCTGTTATTTTATTATCTTTAATTTCGTATATAATATCTGCAACATTTTCAACTAATCTTTTATCGTGTGATACAAATATTATTGTACCTTTGTATTGTTTCATAAGAATCTCCAATGCTTCTATACTTTGTATATCTAAATAATTATTAGGTTCGTCCATAATTAACACATTATATTTTCCAAGTAGCATTTTGCAAAGTAATATTTTTACAATTTCTCCACCACTTAAAGTTTGCATTTTTCTAGTAATTACATTTTGTTCTAATCCTAACATTGCAATCATACTTCTTATTTCTGACACTTGATAATCTGAATCTTCTTTTAAAAACTCCAAAACATTTTTTTCTTTTTCAAACTTATATCCATTTTGTGCAAAATATCCAATTTGCACTTTTGGAGATATTTCTATTCCATTTTCTTTATTTAAAATCATTTTTAGTAATGTTGTTTTTCCAGTTCCATTTGCTCCAGTAATTGCTACTTTTTTGCCAAGTGGTATTTTGAATTTGGCATTTTCAAATATTATTTTATCTCCAATTTTTTTATTTAGATTATCACTCATAATTGGAACAGGGTTATATATTTCAAGCGAACTACTAATTCTAAAATGTATTTGTCTTTCTTTGATTGGTCTGCTTATTTCTTCTAATTCTTCTAATCTTTTTTCTACTGCTTTTGCTGATTTGTGAAGTGCTTTTTCTTTACTTCCTGTTGATTTTTGATGTGCTAATCTTCCACCATTTTCTGTATTTTTTTGATTTTTACTTTTTCCAACTTTTTGTGCTTGTTTTAATTTTTCATCTACTATCTTTTCTAATCTTTGTTTTTCATTTATATATTGCTCATATTTTCTTAAATGTGTTTGATTTTCTTGTTCTTTCTGTTCTAAATAATCTGTATAGTTTCCCCAATATTCTATAATCTTGCCATTTTCAATTTCCCATATTTTATTTATAACTTCATCTAAAAAATATCTATCGTGGCTAATTACTACTACACTTCCTGAATAATATTTTAAAGTATTTGTTATATAATCAATACTATCTTTATCTAAATTGCAAGTAGGCTCATCTGCAAATATTGCATCACTATTTTCTGATAATGCTTTTGCTATTTTTAATTTTGTTTCTTCTCCACCAGATAAATTATTACCTGTTACATTATGAACATTTAATTTTCCTAATATAGATTTATCTTCAATGTTGTCTACTTCTATTTGCTCTAATTGTGGAATATATGCTATTTTTCCATAAGTTTTAATTTCTGCTGTTTCTAATTTTATTTGTCCTAACAAGATTTTTAATAATGTTGTCTTTCCAATGCCATTTTTTCCTACTATTCCGATTTTGTCATAATTATATATTTCTAAATTATCAATATCTAAAATTTGTTTTCCATTATACTCTAAATCTATATTTTTTGCTTTTATAATTAATTCCATTGTTTTTCTCCTTTATTACATTTTATTCTGCATTTTTTACGAGTTATTGTAATAAAGTTTTTTATCACGAAATAACTCGTGATATTACCATATTCTAGGTATCATATAAAATCACCTCACCTCTATAAATTACTATTTGTTTACAAAAAATTCCTTTATTATTTCTGCAAATTTTTCAGGTGCATCAATATTTACTTCGTGTCCTGCGTTTTTTATGATTTTTAATTCACTATTTTTTATATTTTCATTTAATTTATTTGCACTCTCTATATTTGCAGAATCTTTTTCGCCACATATAACCAAAGTATGGCATTTTAATTTTGATATTTTTTCTTTTATATTTAATTCAGCCATAGAGTTTGTTAATTGTATAAAATTTTCCTTTGAAACACCCATATTTTCAAAAGTCCTTTTAGGCATAAGTTTAAATATAAAATTTTGTATTTTAAGTAATTTCTTCGGCATCTCGTAAGGTACACCACAAAGTGTAATGGAATTTACTTTTTCAGGATGCAATATTGCATAATCAATGGCAAGTATTCCACCTAATGAAAGACCAACTAAATTTAATTTATCACTAAATGAATTACAATAGTCTACAAATACTGTAAATACATTTTCATAAGTTAATTGATAGTTTTTAGCAATTTCAAACAGATTAGGTGTTTCAACATTTATATTATCTTGATTTAATATTCCTTTTACTTTATCCCAACTTTTATATATTTGCCCTAGTCCGTGAACTAAAATATTTATCATTTTTTAATCTCCTATATCAGTTACTATTTTAATGTTTCATATATTTTAAGTAACCTTAAAATTAAATAGTCCATCTGTTCTGTATCATTTCCTTTAGCAAGTTCATTTTTTCTTTTTCTGTCTAATGAATTTATTATGACCCCAAGATCATATCTATCAGCTTTCATTTTATTTTTTAATTTTCCTATGGCTTCATTAACAACATCTGTGTACTTATTCTCTTGTATTAATTCTGTCCTTAATTCGTTTAACGCATATAAAATTATTCTTTGTTCCTCATCAGATAATTCAATTTTTGCTTTCCTTTTAAACATTATAATTTTCTCCATAACTTATTTTTATATTTCAAGGAAATTATACCATAAGAACTTTAAATTAACAACGTTCTGGAGATTTTTTATTAGTCTGTCTTTCTTCTTTTTCTTCTTGCTCATCTCCTAACATTTCGTGAGCATTGTCATTTATTTTTAATTCTGCATTTATTTTGTCTAGTTTTTGTAATTTTTCTTTTAATTCCTGCTCTTTAGGAAATTCTTTTTGTATTTCTTGTTTTGCATTTTCTAGTTGAAACATTGTATTATCTAGTTTTTCCCTTTCTGTTGGTATATCTTTAGCTATATTTTCTAAACAATTATTTATTCTAGTTATATTACCATTTATATCAGTTCCTAAATCTATGGAATAACTAAATTTATTTTTTAGTTTTAGCTTAATATTTTTTGAAAACGAGTCAAAACTAATAGTCATATTGAAACCTCTATATTCTCCAATATCTTTTTCTTCCATACTTTTTAAATTTTGTACACACTCTAATAATTTTTTACCTGCGTCTTGCTTTTCAGAATATATAATACCCTCTAATTTCATAGGAGAAAATCCGTCTTTATTAGGTTTGGTATATTCTTCTAATTTTACTGTATCTTCTTCCATTGCAGCTATTTTATTATTTAGTCTTGCTATTTCTTCTGGAAAATATTTTATAACTTTATCTTGCAGAGAATATCTTTGATTCATAAATTCTTGTTTCAATAACTTTAGTTTTGAAACTTCTGTGTCTAGTGTTGTTTTTTCCAAAATTAATGGGTTTCCTGTAGCTAGTGCCTTGATTTCGCCATAAGTTAGAGCCTTATCATCAATATCTTCCATAGTTCGTGCTGGAGTCTTTGATGTCATTATTTGAGATATGAATTTTTGCTTTTGTTCTACTAATTGGTACATATAGCTATCAAATGTTTTCTCTGTTACATAGTAATAAACATATACATTTTTATTATCATTATGCTGTCTAATCATTCTACCATTTCTTTGAGTTAAATCTGACGGTTTCCATGCACAGTCTAAATGATGAGTCGCAATTAATTTATCTTGAACATTAGTACCTGCTCCCATTTTTTGTGTTGATCCCATAAGCACTCTTACTGTTCCTTGTCTTACTTTGCTAAATAATTCTTTCTTTTTTACCTCTGTATCTGCCTCATGAATAAAAGCTATTTCATTTGGTGGTATTCCCATTTGAATTAGCTTTTTTCTTAATTCATTATATACATCTGTAAACTCTTCTTTTTCATAACCTTTCAAGTCTTTTGGTGTAGATAAATCACAAAATACCATCTGTGTTGATTTTTTATCTTGATTTTCATTCCATATTCTATAAATATTATCTGCACAAGAGTTAACTTTACTGCTTTCTGCATCTGGTAATAAAGGATTCATAAGTCTTTGGTCTAAAGCAAGTTTTCTTCCTTCATTAGTAATTTTAAGCATATTATCTTGTGTTGCATCTACTGCTCCATTTCTGATATTTTCTGCTCTTTCTCCTAATTGTTGCACCATTTCTTGTTGTATTTCACTTGGTTTTACTACTACATTTATATTTTCAAAATCTGGTATTGGTAAGTTCAAAGTATCAGCTGTTTGAATATCAGCTATTTCTTTAAACATTGACATTAACTCTGGCAAATTATGAAATTTAGCAAATCTAGTTTTAGTTCTATAGCCAGTTCCGCTCAGGTGCCAATTCTATCGCTGTTACTGTTTCTCCAAAAGTAGAAGCCCAATTATCAAAATGGTCAAGTCCGTTTTTCTTTAGCTCGTCATATTGCAAATATCTTTGCATAGTGTATAATTCTGCCATACTATTTGAAACTGGTGTTCCTGTCGCAAATACTGTTCCTTTTCCATTTGTAATCTCGTCTAAATATCTACATTTCATAAATAAATCAGTAGATTTTTGAGCTTCTGTTTGAGCAATACCACCTACATTACGCATTTTAGTATATAAAAATAAGTTTTTGTAGTTATGAGCCTCATCTACAAATAGCTTATCAACTCCTAATTCTTCAAAAGTTACTACATCATCTTTTCTCTCTTGTTTATTCAGCTTTTCAAGTCTTGTTTCTAAAGATCTTTTCGTTTTTTCTAATTGCTTAATTGTATAATATTCTCCTTTATTAGCTTTTTCTTCAGCTATTCCACTAGTTATATCATTTATTTGCTCTTGTAATATAGCCTTTTGTCTTTCTACTGACATAGGTATTTTTTCAAACTGACTATGTCCAATAATAATTGCATCAAATTCTCCTGTTGCTATTCTACATATTTCTTAAATTTTTCTTAAATAAACTCATTTCTTAATACCTCTTTCTAAAAATTAGAGCAAAAAAATACACCTTGATTTCTTCAAAGCATACATTAAACATATATTTTATTACTCTTTATCATATTTGGATTCACAACATTACTAACTCTTTTGGCAACATGCCTAAAAAATTGCCTGTACCACAACTTGGCTCTAAAATGTTTGCTTGTTCTAGTCCCATATTTTGTAATGCTTGATATATTGCACTAATAACTACTGGTGGAGTATAGAAAGCTGTTAGTGTAGATGCTCTTGCAGATTCATATTCTTCTGTTGAGAGTAATCCTTTTAGTGTGTTATATTCTTCACTCCAACTAGTTTTCTTTTCATCAAAAACATCTGGTAGTCCACCCCAACCCACATAATTGGACAATATTTTTTGTTCATTTTCATTTGCTAGTCTTTTTTCCTCTTCTAACTTCTTTAGTAATCTTATAGCTTCAATATTTCTTGCTACTTTTTCTTTTGGAGTACCTTCCCCTAAAGAATTATCATCAATATGGTAATTTATTTTTTTTTGTGTTTTATAATATTCTTCTCTATCTAGTGGTTTCCCATTTTCTTCTCTTGCTTTAAATAAATTTATTACATTTTGTGCTTGCTCAATGTAACTTTCTTTTGTTTCATCTTCTGTTTTTTCATGATTCTCTAAATTATCAATAAATTCTCGACTAACTTCTTCTAAATCTTTATTTATAAGTTCTTTAATATCTGTAAATTCTGCTAATCTTTTTCTAATATCTGATAAAGTTTGATTTTCTTCATTATCAGAATATTCTAGTAATCCACCATCTTGTTCTACACCGTATTTATCATATATAGAATAGTAATAGCCTTCTTCGTTTGTATGAAAATGAAAATAATTGCCATTAGGTAATTTATAATTTTTTTCAATATTCTCTGTATTTATCTCTGTTTGATAATTTTCCATTTCTTTATTTAAAACTTTATCAAACATCCATTTTTCATCTTCATATTCATTTTGTAACCAGTTTTGATAATCTTCTTTTTCTTCTTTGGTAAAATATTGATCTGATAAAATAATTTCTCCAATTCTTTTTTCTATTGTGTTCCAATTTACTTGAAGATTATTTTCAAAACCACTTTTAGAAAGTTTTAACCCTTTGCCTGGTGTATATTCTACCCATATTCCTTCAAGTCCTTTAAATCCATTTGTACCAAAATAATTAAATTCCGATTTTAAGAAATCTATTCTTTCTTTAGAGGAAAATGTTTCTTGATATAATCTATACACTCTAAATTTTCCATTCTCATGTCCTGTACCATTTTTTAATGCTATATCTACCATTTCTTGTGTAAAAGTAAAAGCAGGAGTATTTCCTACTTCTGCTTGTGTTTGTATAATATTTTTTTGTTCATCTACACTAGGTAAATCTTTTATTGGTGGTATATAAGAATCTGTAAATAAGTTTAATTGTAAATCAATTCCTGTATCACTATTTCTTCTGCTTGATTTTTTATTGCGTTCATTTCCTGTACCCAAAGCATTTGATTTTGTGCTTTCAAATTCTCGTCTATCTTGTTCTTCTCTGCTAGGCTCTTGATTATCTCTTTCAACATTTTCTGTGCTGTCATTTCTATTTCTCCTAAATGTTCCTCCATTTTGCAATCTAGCATTAATTCCTCGTATAGTCCTTTTTTGTATTCTTTTAGGTATTTCTCTCTCATTCTCGAGAATCTGCCTTGTGGTATTTGTTTGATTTTTGGTAGTGCTACTTGTGGTATCTGGTAATCTCCCATTTGTTTGTATTCTAACTTCATCATAATCATTTCTCCCTTCATTATTTTTATTTTCATTATTATGATAATTAATTTTTTGATTATTTACAAATGTATGATTTATATTTTTTTCAAAATTTCTAACACTTGAAGCAATCTCTCTTATAATTTGTTCTGATATATCGCTCGTGGCTGCACCTAATCTTGATATAACACTTTTAGTATCAAATTGTTTTATTAATTCAAAATCATTATAGCTAAAATGCTCTAAAGGATCTATTCCACATCTATTTAAAGTCATATATGAAATAGAATTTATCAATATACCTTTAAACAATGATTCTAATTCATCTTCACTTAAATTTTGTAAGGAACTATTTTCTAAAACATCTCTTAAATCTACTAAATAATCTTGATAATTATCTTCTACTAAGTTCATCGAGCTTGAATAAATAGCTTCAGCCAGATTACTTTTTATCTCTAAATTGCCAAAACTATTTTCTAATGTTTCTATTAGTCCATTTTCATAAGAAGATCTTACTTCCCACAATTTTATGTTTCTATTTATACCACTATGTGTATCTGAAATATCAAATACATGCCTTAAGACACTTCTACCATCTTCAATAGAAATTAGAGCTATACCTTTAGCACCTTTGTTAACCCACCTTTTTAGTCTGTTATTCCATGTTTCTATATCTGCACAAGCAGTTGCATTTGGTTTTTGAGCATATATTAGCACTTGTTCATTAAAAGAATATTTATAATTATTACTTGCCGTATTTAAAAATTTTGTCCAGTCTTCACCATTTTGTGTGATTTCTTTTAATGTTTCATTTGCCATTTCATTAACTAACTGATATTTATTAGGCATCAGGCTTCCCCCTTTCTTTCTACTTTTGATTTATAATTGAAATACTCTAATGTATTATGATTTTTTATACATTCTCTGAGTGCTATTATATTTAAAACATGTGGATCATTTGTTATGTCTTTTAAATCTTCAATTTTTAAATTCGAAATAGCTTTTTCACTTGCTTTTCCTATATTAATTAATTTATCATATGTTGCATTTCTTGTTATTTCTTTTTTTCTTGGCATTTTACCACCTCACTTTTAAGTAAAAGTAAAGAGAGATTAACTTTTAATAATAAGCTAATCCCTCTAGTTTTAATTACTCATCTTTATTTTTCTTATGGTTATGTATTATTATATATGTAATACCTAATAAAGAAAGTAAACCTAATCCTGCAAATAGTTTCATGTTACTGTCATCTCCAGTTTTAGGAACTTCTATTTTTTTATTTTCAAATGAAAATTCTATTGTTCCATCTTTTTCTTCTACTTGCTTATCATCTACAAATATTCCTTTGTCATTTATTTCTACTTTTACAACTCTATTAGATAATTCATAATCTGTTGGTGCTTTTGTTTCTTTTATATAATATGTACCATATCTTAAATCTTCAAAAATTGCTGTACCATCTTTTTTATTAGATTGAACTTCTTTTATTAATTTAGTGCATTCAGGATCTTCATATATTGCAAAAGTAAATTTATCTTTGATAGTTTCTTTTGTTTCAGAATCCACTTTAATGACTTTTACATTTTTTAAGATAGGCATATCTTTCATTTCTATTTTTTGAGTATCTTTATCTGTTGTAATAGTAAATTCTATTTCTTCAGTAATTTCGTAACCATAAGGAGCTATTGTTTCTTTTAGTATGTAAGTTTTTCCCTCTTCAAGACCTTTTACTTGATGAGGCTCTTTAGTAGAAGTCCATTTATCTATTACATTTCCTTCTTTATCTGTAACTTCTAGTTCTGCTCCTTCAAGTTCTTCCCCTGTTGTTAAATCTGTTTTAGTTACTTCAACTAATTTATCTATCATAACAATTCTTTGTGTTTCTTTACTTTCAGTAACTGTAAACTCAATATCAGATGCTTTTACATAGTTTCCAACTGCTAATTCTTCATGCAATATATAAGTTTCATTTTCTTTTAGTCCTTTTACTTTATGTGCTTCTTTTTCTGAAATCCACTCATCTATTATATTGCCCTCTTTGTCTAATACTTGTAATTTTGCCCCCTCTATTTCTTTACCAGAAATATCTTCTTTTGAAACTTCTACTATTTTATCTTTCATTGTAACTTTTTGAATTTCACTTGTATCTTCTACCTTAAACTTTATTTCAGTTGCAATAACATAGCCATCTGGGGCAATTTCTTCTTTTAGTGTGTACTCTTTTCCAACTGTTAGTCCTTCTATTTTATGAGTTTCTTCAGTAGAAGTCCATGTATCTATAATATTACCTTCACTATCTAAAACAGTTAATTTTGCACCTGGCAATTCTTTATCTCCTGTGATATCAGTTTTAGAAAACTCTATTAATGTAGTATCATTTTCTACATTTAATTTTTGTTCATACACTTTAGTTATTGTGTCTTTTTGTTCAAATTCAACTTCATATTTTGTTGTATTTAAAACTAATCCATCTAAAGTTTTTATTTCTTCTATTTCATAAGTTCCTATTGGTAAATCAGTAATTGTAAGTTTACCATCTTTAGTTAGATTATATATCTTTATTTCTTGACCTTGCTCATATATAATACTGCCGTCTGCTTTATCAATTATATCTTCTTTTGCTGTTAGCTTAAATTCAATTCCAGATAAGTCTGATAAATCAATTAACGAAGTATCTACATTTTCTCTTATAGCAATAGTTTTGTCTAATTTTATAGTTCCTGTTGGTTGTTCGTTTTTTATTACTATTTCTTTTATAAAATCTCCGTCTTTATCTGTGTCATAATCTTTAATGTTCTTGATTTCAAAAGTTACAGGTTTATCTAATTGTAAAAAGCCCTCAGGAATTTTTATTTCTGTTATTTCATAACTTCCAACTGGTAATTTTAAAGGTGTTGTAACTTCTGCTTTATTATCATTTTCAGAATTAAATGAATAATCTGGGATCACAATATTGTCTGCATTTGTTGTGAATGAAGTATATGTTGTATTTCCAACTTTTTGAGATATTGTTTCTCCTTTTTTATATAAGATTTCTTTAGTAGCTCTATCATATATATTTTCAGTTGCTTTTATTTCAAATGTTGTAGAATTTAATGTTACTGGTTTATTGGTTTTTAAGTCTTTTTTTATAAGTTTAATATAAGTTTCTAACTGCTCATTGTTTACTACTATATGCTTTGTTTTCTTTGCTATTTCTACAACTTCAGATTCATCTTCTGTAATAGAAAATGTAAAATCAACTGATGTTTCATAATCTGTTGGAGTCTTTGTTTCTTTTACAATATACTTGCCAAAAGGCAATTTATTTTGAGTATATGCATCTCCATTTTCATCTGTTGTTATAATTTCATAAGTTGGAGCTATTCTTTGAGCTTCTGCAACTCTTTTTTCTTCTACTGTTACTAGATTTCCATCTTCATCAATTCCATTCCATACTTCTTCATAAGTGTAGCCTTGATCATAAGCTTTTTCTACATCTGCATTTAATTTTATTGTAAATTCTGCACCTGCTAATCCAGGAGTTACTCCAGAATTTTCTTTAATTCCAGATTTGAAAATATGAAGTCCCATTTCTTTTACTTTTTCTAGACTTGTTGTAGTATTAGAAATTATTTCTTCATGTTGATTTTTATAAGTTAAATTAACTTCATATTCTTTTGTATCTAACATATATCCTTTAGGTGCGACTTCTTCTTTCACTAGATATTTGCCTAACGGTAAGTTTGTTATATCTTCTGTTGTTCCTTTTTCATTCATAGTTCTTGTTGCAACTAAATCTCCTTTAGAATAGAATTTTTTTGTTTTAGCTTTATTGTATATATCTTCTTTAGCATATACTTTATATACTGCACCCTCAAAAACTGCATCTCCTTGTGTTACTGAGCCAGTTTTAATATCTTTTTTAATTATAGATATACTTCCAGTTGGCTCTTTGTCAGTTCTTTCTGCTGATGCAAACACAACTGCTGTATTTTGATCTTTATATTTAAGTTCGAATGAATATACCGTATCATCTAATAAGTAACCTTCTGGTGCTTTTGTTTCTTGATAATTATATTTTCCTAATTTTAGTCCTTCTACTTTTATTTCTCCATTATCATCTGTTGTGAATGTATTATCATAATTATCATTCCATATTCTATATTCTGCACCTTTTAAATTTGCTGATTTACCTTCATTTTTCTTAACTAATGTAAATGTTCCAGTTGGTTCAATATTTACAACTGCTTGAGTTGCTGTTTGATTTACTTTTACCTCTACATTGTAAGATTTATTATCTAAAAGATAACCATAAGGAGCAGATATTTCTTTTATTGTATAAGTTCCTTTTTTTAGTTTGTCTAAAGTTATTTTTCCATTTGTTACAGTTACTTCTCTGCTATAATTGTTCGGACCTGTAACTTTGAACACAGCTCCTGGAATTAAATCGCCTTCTTTGTTTAATTTTGAAAGTTCCAATTTACCAAAGCTTTCAATTCTCAAGCTTACACTTAATGTTATTGGATCATTATAAGACAACGAATATAATTGATTTTGAACTCCATCTTGGAACTCAAAAAATACCATTGTATCTTTATCTTCTGTTCCATCTTTAATCATTCCCCATGATTTAAATTGTGCATCAGTTATTGTGTAATTCTCCAAAGTAGTATTTTCATCTACTAATATAGTCATTGAATTACTTCCTTTTGAGTGTGTAATTCTAATTCCATTAGTAGTTTTATCTATACTAGGATAACTTGCTAAAACACCATTTGTATCAGTTATTGTTTTACTTTCTCCTGCTTGAACATTTATTGTTGTTCCATCAAAACTTGGTCTAGTTTCTATTTTAGCAATTTCTCTATTTATTTCAGATTTAAAAGCTTCATATTCTGCTTGAATACCACTATCTATAAATCTTGCATTGCTTTGACCAAGTATTTCCCATATATATTGTTGTACTAAGGCATATTTCTTTTTATCAGCATTTGATATTCCACCATCCACAACATAATCGCCTTTATCACGATACCATCCTAAGTATGCAATTTTACATGCTTTTCTTACATCTGCTTTAACTGGTGTATAATAACTTCCGTTATATACTACATCAGTTTTAAAATCAACTCCATGTTCTGCACAGAATACAGTTCTTTTTTCGCCTGTATTGTAATTAATTAATTTTCTAATTATAATTCCATACTCTGTATCTGCATTATCTGTAGTTTTAATATAAGAGGCATATTGCCCTCCAACCCATTCGCCTGTTCCAGATGCTGCAAATATAGGCTGTGCTACACTTAACATTGTAACTAATAATAAAATACTAGCTAAAATTCTTTTATATTTTAATTTTTTCATCATATAAAATCCTCCTTTTTTGCATAAAAAAAGAACAAGTTTTATACTTGCTCCTCAAAAATATTTATTTTTTATCTTTTATAGTAATTTAAAGTCCATTTACCACAATATGGACAACTCCATGTTTCATAGCCATAAGGACATAATTTGTAATATTCATCTGATGATATTTCTCCATTATGTACTTGATCACTATAACCATTTATTAAATTATCATAATATGCAACTGCTTCATCGTAACTATTAAACCATAAATTAGAATTGCCTGCACTAACTCCATGTTTTGTATCAGTACATTTAGGCTTTTCTTGTACTTTATCATCATTCTTATTTTCTTGAATATTCTCTTTAGGCTTTTCTCCTTTCTGTGTATTATTTTTAGGTGTGTCTACTTTGTTGGTAACTTGAGTTGGCTTTTCTGTTTGTTTTGGACTTTCAACTACTTTTTCCTGTGTGCTTTTAGTACTTTCTGTTTGTTTCTCATTTTTATTTTCTTGAGTTTCTGTCTTTGTATTTGCATTAGTGTCTTCTTGTATCAATTCTTCTTTGGTATCTTGATTTATACTTGTATTTTCTACAACATTTGCTTCCGTTTCTTGAATTTCATTAGTTGAATTTATTTCATTTACAACCTTATTTTCAAATTCAATACTACTTTTATCATATTTATCTATAACTTGATTAACTATTAAAGCTGTTATAATTAATGCTATAACTAGAGCTAAAATCACAATTATTATTTTCTTTTTCTTCATACTTATCATCTCCTTATGCTTTAATTATACTGCTTAAAAGACTAAGTTCAAGTTTATAAATAAATATAAATAAAATTAATTAAATAAATTATTATTCTTTTAGTTTGTAATATAGTATGTTTTTGAAAGGGTTTGTAAGGGAAAACTTTGTAATGTGTTCACACATAAAGGTAGTATCTTTATTAAATATGTTCACACACATTATCTAGCATTTCTTTCTTGTTTTAGTCTTTCTCTCTTGTTATGTTCTTCCACACATTGAATAATAAAATCTTCTACTTTGCCAGATTCTTTTATTTTTTGTGGTATATATTTATCTATTCTTTCATTGTGTATTTTTATAAATTCTTTTTGATTAGGTTTTTCCTGACCTAAAATTTCTTCTATTTTTTCTTCTGTTAATTTTCCTTCTTGTTCAAGTTTTTTTAGTCTTATTGCTTGACTCAATGATGGTGTAACTTCATCAAACTCAAATATATTTTGTACTACATATTGATTTTCTTCACTTAAATAAGAAAGCTCTACTGCTGGTCTAAAAGCAATTCTTTTTAAATCTACTTGTTCTAAAAGCTCTGGAATAAGATGTGTTAGACGAATATATCTTCTAATATTAGTCATACTTTCGCCTACTTCTTTTCCTAACTTATTAGCACTTTCTAACTTCCAACCCATTGGGTCGGAAGTTTCGTCCTCCAGTAAATCTACTCTTTTCCCTTGGTGTCGCATTGCTTCAAGTTTCATTTTGTATGCAAATGCTTTCTCTGATGGCAATATTTCTTGTCTTTGATTAAGATTTGTATCAACCATTAAAATTGTAGCTTCATCATCAGTTAAATTTTTTATAATACATGGCATTTCTTGTTTATTTGCTTTTTGAAAAGCTCTTTTTCTTCTATGTCCTGCTACCATTTCATATTTTCCATTTTCTTTTGGTCTAACAATCGCTGGGGGTATAAATTTATTACTGTTAATGCTTCTTACTATATTATCCATAAGTTCATCATCATTTACAGAAAAAGGATGATTTGGAAAATTATCAATATCTTTTATTGAGATATATTCTATATAGTCTTTTTGTCTATTATCTCGTTCTTCTTGCGTTGTAAAAAGGTCATCTATACTTGGTAGTTTCATTTTTTGTTCTTGCTCTTTCATGTTCAACAACCTCCTTTGCAAATTCTTTATATGCTATTGCAACAGGACTATTCTTATCATAAGCAAATATACTTTTACCACTAGAAGTAGATTTTGCTGTATTTATTGCTTTTGGAATTTCCGTATTATATATTTTTATAAACTGTCCATAGTTTTCAACAATAGTATTTCTCACTTGTTTAGTTAATTTAGTTCTTTTATCTACAAGTGTTAATAATACTCCTTCTATCTTTAAGTTAGGATTTATTTGTTTATGAATTCTACTTACAGTTTTTAATAAATGTCCCATTCCTTTTGCTGCTAAATATTCTCCTTGAACTGGAATTATAATTTTATCACTACAAGCTAGGGCATTTATTGTTATCATTCCTAAACTAGGCATACAATCAATTAAGATATAATCATAATTATCTTTTATGTCTCTTATTGAGTTTTTAAGTGTGAACTCTCTACTCATTGCATTTACAAGTGAAAATTCTATTGCTGATAAATCTAAATTAGCAGGAATTAAATCTATTCCCTCTTTATGATGAAGAATAGCCTTTTCCGCATTAATTTCATTATCATATATTGTATCAGACATTAGAGTAGCAATGGTATTTTGCAATTTATCTTGGTCATAGTATCCCATACAAGTAGTTAAATCTCCTTGAGGATCTGCATCAATGAGTAGAACTTTATAACCTTGCTTTCTTAAAGCAACACCTAAAGAAAAAGTGGTTGTAGTTTTTCCTACACCACCTTTCTGATTTGCTATTGCAATTATCTCACTCATTGACATTCTCCTTTTCTTCATTTTTTATACTATTTCTAAAGCTAACAAACTGCTCATATAACTCGTGATTTTGTATATCTTCTACATATTCCTCTGCATTTTCTACTAAATCTTTAATATTTTCATTTATAGTAATGCAAATATCTTTATAGCTTGGTGCTTCATAAAGTTCTTCAAAAATCAATGTCAGAGTTTCTGCTATTTCTTCCTCTAAATCTACCATATAATACAAATTTCTACACATCTCTGGAATTTCTTGTTTAAAACAATGTTTTATTTCATCTGATGATAGCATTTGATATAGTAATGTATATAGACTATCTTCAGAAATTTGAGCAAAATGTAAAGAGTTTCTTAATCTATCTTGTGCCATTTTTATTTTTCTCATATCTTCTTCTGTTTTATTTTCTTTAAATAGAAGATTTCTTATTGTATCCATATCAGGATCCATATAATTTTCATATTTAATACAATCCTTTATTGTATTTATTAGCATTGCTTTTATTGTTTCATGCAATGTCCTTTCATCTAATCCTTCTAAAGCTCCCTCATTTAAAAGTTCATCTTGAACTTCGTATTTTCTTTCAAAATCATAAATTGTTTTTTTCATCTACTTTTACCTCCTTAAAATTATTTTTGAGGCAAATAAAAAGAAGCTAACTTATTTCTAAATTAACTTCTATATGTTAGATATTATTTCAATAACTACATTTTCTATTTTTATTTTGTATTTATTACAGTTATTAACTTATAAAAACTCTTTAAAAGCCTTTAAATCTCTTTAAATGTTTACAGCTATTTTACAGCTACTAGAATAAATTTATTAAAATTCATTAATTTTTATTAGATTTTCCTATTCTTTTTATATTGTCTATAACTCGCTATTTGCAACATATTAAGAGTTTTTAGTATTTATTAAGATTTATTTTTAATTTGCTAATGTTCTATGCCAATGGTTTCATTGT
>ENA-UOJO01003126-UOJO01003126.1-human-gut-metagenome-genome-assembly--contig:-P57-NODE-3126-length-16107-cov-57.705769_pt1 | contig 16107 bp, 12 predicted proteins | sample MGYA00242351_ERZ723898 | MGnify/ENA metagenome assembly ERZ723898 | reverse complement strand
CCGCACCTCGCTCGCCGTATCGGCACTTAGAATTATGCGGTATTGCCCTAAAAAAGTATACCACAACCGCCGCGGGCGGGCAATACGCACTTGCATCTCCACCGATGTTGTGCTACACTATAGCTGCAAAAGTTAGACAAGTCAAACTTTCAAAGTGAAAGAGGATTGTAGATATGACACTGGCGGATTTGAAAATCGGGCAGGATGCTGTACTGCGTACCATCGGCGGCCAGGGCGAGCTGCGCCACCACCTGCTGGACATGGGCCTGACCCCCGGCACCGAGGTCACCCTGCGCAAGGTCGCGCCGATGGGCGACCCCATCGAGGTCGAGCTGCGCGGCTATGAGCTGACGCTGCGGCTGGACGACGCGGCGAAAATCGAAGTGGAGAACGTCCACGAGACGGACCGCGCCGCCCGCAGTGAGGAGCGCCACGCCGCGGTGCCCCACCCCGGCGTGGGCGAGCTGCGCAAGGCCCCCAGCTACCATGACCGCAAGAGCGGGGCCGAAATCCCCAAAGGCCAGCCGCTCCGGTTCGCGCTGGCCGGCAACCAGAACTGCGGCAAGACGACGCTTTTTAACCAGCTGACCGGCTCCAACCAGCACGTCGGCAACTTCCCGGGTGTGACGGTGGACCGCAAGGACGGCGTCATCCGCGGCCATGCCGAGGCTACTGTCACCGACCTGCCGGGCATCTACAGCCTGTCCCCCTATTCCAGTGAGGAGATCGTCACCCGCGATTTTCTGCTCAACACGCACCCGGACGGCATCATCAACATTGTGGATGCGTCCAACATCGAGCGCAATCTGTACTTAACGATGCAGCTCATGGAGCTGAACATTCCGCTGGTTCTGGCGCTCAACATGATGGATGAGGTCCGCGCCAACGGCGGCACCATCATGGTCAACGAGCTGGAGGAGCTGCTCGGCGTGCCGGTTGTGCCGATCTCCGCCGCCAAGAATGAGGGCATCGACGAGCTGGTCGAGCACGCCCTGCATGTGGCCCGCCACCGCGAGACACCGGGCCGCATTGACTTCTGCGACGCCGGGGACGGCGCGGGCGGTGCGGTGCACCGCTGTGTACACGCCGTAAGCCATCTGATCGAGGATCACGCTGCCCGCACCGGGCTGCCGCTGCGTTTTGCCGCAACAAAGCTGGTCGAGGGCGATACGCTGATCGAATCCGCGCTGGACCTCGATGCGAACGAGACCGAGCTGCTCGGTCACACGATTGCCGAGCTGGAAGGTGAGACGGGTCTGGACCGCGAGGCAGCGCTGGCGGATATGCGGTTCAACTTTATTGAACGCCTCTGCGACAAAACCGTTGTGCGGCCCGGCGAAAGCCGCGAGCACAAGCGCAGTGTGGCCATTGACCGCATCCTGACCGGCAAATACACCGCCCTGCCCTGCTTTATCGGCATTATGGCGCTGGTATTCTGGCTGACGTTCGGTGTCATCGGCGCGGGCCTGTCCGACCTGCTGACACTGGGCATTGACGCGCTCACCAACCTGACCGACCACGCACTGACGGTCTACGGCATCAACCCTGTTGTGCACAGCCTTGTTATTGACGGCATCTTTGCGGGCGTGGGCAGCGTGCTGAGCTTCCTGCCGACCATCGTCACGCTGTTCTTCTTCCTGTCGATTCTGGAGGACACCGGCTATATGGCGCGTGTGGCCTTCGTCATGGATCAGCTGCTGCGCCGCATCGGACTTTCGGGCCGCAGCTTTGTGCCCATGCTCATCGGCTTCGGCTGCTCGGTGCCCGCCATCATGGCCACCCGCACGTTGTCCAGTGACCGTGACCGCAAAATGACGATCCTGCTCACCCCGTTCATGAGCTGCTCGGCCAAGCTGCCGATCTACGCCCTGTTCACGACGGCGTTCTTCCCCCGGCAGTGGCGTGCCGTCGTGATGATCGGGTTGTACATCACGGGCATCCTGTGCGGCATCCTGTACGCGATCCTGCTGAAATTCACCAAGTACAAGGGCGAGCCTGTCCCCTTCGTCATGGAGCTGCCCAACTACCGTTTTCCCTCGGCGCGCAGCGTCTGCCAGCTGATTTGGGAGAAGGCCCGCGACTTTTTGCAGAAGGCCTTCACCATTATCTTTGTGGCAACGGTGCTGATCTGGTTCCTGCAGACCTTTGACATGCGTCTGAATGTGGCCGCTTCGGCGGACAAGAGCCTGCTGGCGGCCATCGGCAGTTTTATTGCCCCCCTGTTCAGGCCGCTGGGCTTTGGCGACTGGCGCGTTTCCACCGCGCTGATCACCGGCTTTACGGCCAAGGAGAGCGTTGTCTCTACGCTGACGGTCCTTCTGGGCGGGGACACCGCCGCACTGACCACGCTGTTTACCCCGTTCACGGCCATCGTGTTTCTGGTGTTTACGCTGCTGTACACGCCCTGCGTGGCCGCGATTGCTGCCGTCAAGCGTGAGCTGGGCGGTGCCCGCGCCGCAGCAGGCGTCGTTTTGATGCAATGCGGTATTGCATGGATCGTGGCATTTGTGGTACACTGTGTAGGAACGGTGTTCGGCCTGGTGTGAACCGCGCCGGAAAGCACCCCTACAGATACGTATGAGGTAGTATACGATATGGCAAGTGTTATCATTGTTGTGATTATTTTTGTGCTGCTGGCGCTGGCGATCCTGTTCATCTGCCAGAACGGCGGCTGGCAGGGCGGCTGCGGCGGCAACTGTGCCGGCTGCCACAGCAAATGCGCCGAAGCGGAAAAGAAGCCGAAGAAATAACTTTTGCCTCCCTCTGCGAGGGAGGTGGCCAGGAATTTCGCTCCCCTTTTGCAAGGGGAGCTTTTTTCTTGCCCTGCTGTTGCACAAATGCACAAAAACGGGTATACTTATAAATAAGTATAATTTCAGGGAGGCATTGCCCATGAAAGCTGATAAATACCGCTTCGACGGCGCCCGCACCTGTGACCTGCGGGTGCTCTCCTGCGACGGCAAAGAGGATGCAACGGACAAAGACGAAATTCCGGCTAAAACTGCCGGGAATCTGCAAAAGATGACCGCATTGGAGGCTGAACGCTGATGCCGCCCATCCGTGTTTTACAGGTCATGCCCGCCATGGACGCCGGCGGCATGGAGACCTTTGTCATGAACGTCTACCGCACGATTGACCGGGAGAAGGTCCAGTTCGATTTTCTCTATCATTACGATAAGCCGTGCTTTTTTGACGATGAAATTCGTGCGCTGGGCGGGCGCATCTTCAAGCTGACCGTCCGGCAGGACAACAATCTGCCCCGCTACCTGCGTGAATTGCGGGCGCTGTTTGCCGCCCACCCCGAGTGGCGCATCATCCACGGCCATTACAGCGGGTTTGGCATGTTCTACAACCCCGCGGCGCGGCGCGCGGGTATCCCCGTGCGGTGCGGCCACAGCCACAATACCGCGTATGAGCGCAATTTCGTGGGGCGGCTCGATCATTTTATGAGCAGCTTTTTCAACATCGGCCTGACGGACCGCTTTGCGTGCAGTGAGAAGGCCGGGCAGATGCTTTTTGGCAAGCATCCGTTCACCGTCGTGCCCAACGGCATCGACACGGCGCGGTTTGCCGCCCGCGACCCGCAGCGCCGTGCGCTTTTGCGCGGTGAGCTGGGTGTGACCGATCAGGAAATCCTGTTCGGCCATGTGGGGCGGTTCTCCGACCAGAAGAACCACCCGGGACTGCTTAAAATTTTTGCCGCCGTGCGCACCCGCCTGCCCAAGGCACGGCTGGTGCTGCTGGGCGGCGGCGACCCCGCCTACGTGGAGAAAATGCAGGCGTTGGCCGCCGAGCTCGGCCTTGGCGACAGTGTGATCTTTGCGGGCGTGCGCAGCAACATCCAGAGCTTTTACGACGCGATGGACGCCTTTTTGCTGCCCAGCCTTTTCGAGGGTCTGCCCGTCGTGCTGGTGGAGGCGCAGACCGCGGGTCTGCCCTGCTTTGTGGCCGACACGGTGGACCGCGGCGCGGCGTTCACCGACAGGGTAAAATTCCTGCCGCTGAACGACACAGCCGCGTGGGCAAACACAATTGCGGCGGCCTCCTTCCGCCGCGACCCGCAGGCGCGGGAGAAGGCCATTAAGGCCGGATATGACATCCACACGAGCGCCGAGGTCCTGCAAGCCTTTTACCTGCGCCGTTATGCCGAGGTGACGCCATGAAGCCCTGTGAGATTGCAGTCATCGTACCTGTACATAATGCGGCGGCGTTCCTGACCGCCTGCACCGACGCGATTGCTGCCCAGAAATTTGACGGCTTCCGGTGCATTCTGGTGGAAGACGGCTCCACCGACGGCTCCCCCGCGCTCTGCGATGCCATCGCGGCGGGCGACCAGCGCTTTGTGGCGCTGCACCAGACCAACAGCGGTGTCTGCGCGGCCCGCACGGCGGGTGTGCGCGAGGGGCGGGCGCTGGGGGCTAAATGGTTTGCGTTCTGCGACGCGGACGATTTGTACCACCCTGAGTTTCTGGACACGCTGTATGCGGCGGTGACGAACAGCGGGCTGCCGCTGGCCTGCTGCCGGTACGATACCTTTACCGACACTGTGCCCGCCGACGCGCCCGCGCCCTGCAACAGCAAGATCCTGCGAAGCCCCGCCCATCTGGACGCGCTGCTGCATGACCACGCCGTGGATTACGGCCTGTGGAACAAGCTGTTCTCCGCCGACCTGCTGACCGAGGAGATGCTCGACAACGGGCTGGCCTATAACGAGGATCTATTGTCGAACTGGCGTGCATTTTTAGCCGCTCCGGGGTGTGCGTTCTGCGATTTTGCAGGCTATCACTACCGCCAGCACGCGGCCAGCGCCAGCCACCGTGCCCTGCCGCCGCAGAGCATCGACGACCAGCGCCGCGCCGCTGCGGAGATCCGCGCCACGGCCCCCGCCGAAATGCAGCAGAGCGTGAACGCCTTTTACTATGAAAAGCTCGTCTATCTGGCCAGCATGATCCTGCGCCGTGCCAACGCCGCAGACTACCGCGTCCAACTGAACGAGCTGAAGATCGGCATTGCCGCGGGGGCCGACGACCCGCAGCTGGGGCGCAATCCGCTGCTGCCCCGGAGCATCCGTTTTTCGGCCTGGCTGACGCTGCACATGCCGCGGCTCTGGCAGTGGGCGTGCCGAAATTTCTTGAAGGACCGACAATAATGCGCATTTTACTTGTACTGGACCGGGTGGAGAACCCCGCCAGCGCCAACGCCCTGATGGGCTTTCGGCTGGCGGAGCAGCTGCTCCGCCGCGACCATACCGTACATATTTTGACCCTCTGGGACGGCCTGCACACCCCGCCCGCCCCGCCGGAGGGGGCCATGCAGCACCTGCTGGCCTTTGCCGACGAGCGCCAGATGAACGAGGCGCTGGAAAACGGCCAAAAGGGCGGCACGCCGGTGCCGCTGCGGCTGGCCCGGCTGGCTGCACACCCCGCGGCAGCGGCGGCGGCGTTCCGCCAGCTGGTACTGAAGCAGCCCCGCCGCACCGTGGACAGTCGGCGGGAAATCGAGCGGCTGGACGCGGAATTTCACTTTGACGCAGTCTGTGCCGTCTGTGCGCCCTACCGCACGGCGTTTGCGCTGGAAGCTGCCGCCATCCGCGGGAAGAAATTTTTGTGGCAGCTGGACCCCTATGCCTCCAACCGGGACTACACAGCCCCGGGCGGCTTTGCGCGGGAGGGGCAGCTGCTGGACGCGCTGGACGGGACCTTCGTCACGCCGCAGGCCCTGCCCGACTACGCCGACGGCGCACCGCTGGCCCCGTGGCGGAAAAAGGTACACGTTCTGGGCTTTCCAACGCTGCTGCCGCGGGTCATGGAGCCGGTGGAACATGACGATATACAGTGTGTTTTCTGCGGCAGCCTGCACCCCGGCATGCGGGAGCCCGGCTTTGCGCTGGCGCTGTTCCGCGCACTGCACGACGACGCTGTAACATTAACGATGGCGGGCGGCGGCTGGGAGCGCTTTGCCGCCGACGCCGACGAGACAGCCCGTGTTCTGGGCGCAAAATTTGTGCGCCCCGGCCTGCTGCCGCCCGACGAGGCCGCCGCGCTGGAAAACCGCGCCGACGTGCTTGTCAGCTTGGGCAACACCTATGACAACCAGATGCCCAGCAAGCTGTTTGGCTATTTTGCCACCGGCAAGCCGGTACTGCATCTGGCTGTGAGCGAGAACGACCCCACCTTGCCCTATCTGGCGCGCTACCCGCTGGCGCTGGTTCTGCACCGGAAGGACGGCGTCACGCCGGGCACCGTGGCAAAGCTGCACAGCTGGCTGCACAATGTACAGGGTCATGCCCTGTCCTTTGCCCAGACGGCAAGGCTCTACCCCGAGTTCACCCCGGAGAAGGTCGCAGAGGAGTTTTTAAAGTGGTTGTGAGCGGTCAGCTGCGGCCATTCAAGAGAAAATAAAGGAGTCCCTATGCACATTCTTTGGCTTGTCAGAACCACCCTGCCGCAGGCGGCGGCTGCCTGCGGGCTGGCCGGAGCCAGCGATGTCAGCGGCAGCTGGCTGACCGGGCAGCTGGCCGCGCTGCGCACCTGCCCCGATCTGCACCTGACCGTGCTCTGCGTAGGCAAAGAGGATGCCGACGGCACCGCGGACGGCGTGCATTACCGCGTCGTGCGCGACACTGCCGCCTTTGCGCCGCTTTTGCAGGCCGAGCGCCCCGACCTTGTGCATATATGGGGCACCGAGTTTGACCCCGCCGCCGTCATGGCCGACGCTGCCCGCGCATCAGGCTTGCCCGTGCTGTTCAGCGTACAGGGCGTTATGCGGGACTGCGCCGCGCACCTCTGCGACGGCGTGCCCGAAAAATACCGCCGTTCCGGTGCGCTGTGGCACGCCATTGATAAAATCATTCCCGGCGAGCTGCTCGACAATATGCAGGCGAGCTTTGACGCACTGGCCGCAAAGGAGGCCGCAGCGCTGGCCGACGCCCGCTATGTGACGGGCCGCACGGCGTTTGACCGCGCCGCCTGCGCCGCGCTGGCCCCCCACGCCCGCTACTACCCCTGCAACGAGACACTGCGTCCGCTGTTTTATACGGGTACGCTGTGGCATGCGCGGGACTTTGCCGCCGCGCCGGTGCTGCTGCTGCCCCAGGGCAACTACCCGCTGAAAAATCTGCACACCGTCATCAAGGCTCTGCCTGCCGTGCTGGCTGAGTACGGTGACGCCGAGCTGCGCATTGCGGGCTGGCCGCCGCTGGACAAGGGCCCGCTGCTGCGCCCGGTCATTGACCGAATGTTCCCCTACAAGCTCTACTGCAAGCGGCTGGCCGCACAGCTGGGCGTGACGGAGCACATCCGCTACACCGGGCCGCTGGATGCCGCGGCCATGCGGCAGGCGTATCTGGAGGCAGACGCCTTTTTGCTGCCGTCCGCCTGCGAGAACAGCCCCAACAGCTTAGGCGAGGCCATGCTGCTGGGTCTGCCCTGCGTCGCCAGCGCCGTGGGCGGTATTCCTTCGATGCTGGCGAGCGGCACCGAGGGTCTTTTGTACGGCGATGCGCTGGACGCCGACGCGCTGGCCCGCGCCGTTTTGCAGGTGCTGCACAGCCCCGACGGCGGTGCGGCCATGGGCCGGGCGGCCCGTGCCCGCGCACTGCAGACCCATGATGCGGCCCGCAACGCCGCTGATTTGCTGCACATCTACGAAAGCATTTTGCAGGAGGAGCACCCGTGAGCATTTCCGTCATCATCCCCTGCTACAGGGCCGCGGCCACGCTGCGCCGCGCGGTGGACAGCGCCCTGACCGGTGCGCCCGCCGATTTGGAGGTCCTGCTCGTCGACGACGGCAGCTCCGACGACACGGGCGCCCTCTGTGACGAATTGGCAGCCGCTGACCCGCGCGTCAGGGCGCTGCATCGTGCAAACGGCGGCGCGGGTGCGGCCCGCAATACCGGGCTGGACGCCGCGCACGGGGACTGGGTGCTGTTTTTGGATGCCGACGATGCGCTTTTACCCGGTCTGTGGGCCGCGCTGGACGCCCTGACCACCGACGCCGACATGATTTTGTTCGGCCTTACGCGGGAAAGCGGCGGTGCGGTCAAGCCCACCGACTACCTGCCCACGGGGTTCTGCCCGGACTTACAGGCTCTCGGCAGTGCGCTCTCCCCCCTGCTGTTTGACACGGGGCTGCTGGCCGCGCCCTACCCCAAGCTGTTCCGCCGCGCGGCCATCGGGGCGGTGCGGTTTGATGCGCGCCTTGCCATCAACGAGGACGTGCTGTTTAACATACAATTTTTACAGAATACCTCTGCCATTTATTGTCTGGATGGTGTATACTATAAGCAGTATGATACCGAGGTCGGCAGTCTGTCCCGCAGCCTGCGGGGGGACTTGCTGGACGCCGAGCGCGTGACCCGCCCGGCGCTGGCCGATTTGCTGCGGCAAAACGGCATCGACCCGGCCCCCTATGAGGCCGCGAGCCGTCTGCGGGCCTGCCTGAACCAGTACGGCCTGCTGACCGGCTGTAAGGGCACGCTGTCCTATGCAGAGCGCCGCGCGCTGTTTGCTGAAATTTTAGCCGACCCCGCCGCCCGCAAAGCCCTGCGGGAACGCCTGCGGAATGACCCGAACAGGCTTCTGGCCGTACCGTACCGCATTGGCGTAGCGTGCAATTGGCCGGGGCTGCTGGCGGGGTATACGATGGCGAAGCAACGGCTGCTGTAATGCGGGCGGATATGGAATCCGCCCCTACGGATGCCTCCGCGTAGGGGCCGGACATGTCCGGCCCTCCACCTCGCCAAAACGACCATCTTCCGCTGGGCTGCGGGCCGGGCATGCCCGGCCCCTACAAAGTTGCTTTAGAAGGAAAAGCCTATGTCCGACCATCCCAAAATCAGCATAATCTCCACAGTCTACAACACGGGGCCGTACCTGCGCCCGGCTGTGGAGAGCATTCTGGCCCAGACGTTCACCGACTTTGAGCTGCTGCTTGTCGATGACGGCAGCCACGACGGCTCCGCCGCGGTCTGCGACGCGCTGGCACAGGAGGATGCCCGCATCCGGGTGTTCCACCAGCCGAACGGCGGCCCGGCCCACGCCCGCAACACCGGGCTGGACAACGCCCGCGGCGACTACATCGGCATGGTCGATTCCGATGATTTGATAGAACCGACCATGTTTGCAACGCTGTACAGCGCCGTGCAGGTCGATGGCGTGCGGCTGGCCGCCTGCGCGGGCGACTGCATCGACGCCGACGGCAAAAAAATCGAAGGCCGCATGGTCACGATCCGTCAGGGCGGCGTGCGCGATGCGCAGGAGCTTTTGCTCGAGGCGTTCCAGACCGGCAGCTTTTACGGACCTTTAAGCTGGAACAAGCTGTTCGACGCGCGGTTGTTTAAGGAAAAGGGCATTCATTACGATGAGACGATGCTTTTCGGCGACGATGCCAGCGTGCTGCACCGTGTATTTGAGGGTGAGCGCTGCAACTGCCTGACCGATGTGCTTTACCATTACCGCACCCGCGCCGGGCAGATCACAACGGCGGGCTTTCCGCCGCGCAAGACCGACGACCTGCGGATGTACTGGGAGTGGCTGCAATACTTCTCGGCCCGTCCCGGGCGCGAGGAGTACTACGACTGGGCCGTTGTGCGGTACTGGAAGATCTTTTACCAGTTCTGGTGCCAGTCCGATGCGGCGGGCAACCTGCCCGAGGTCAGACCAAAGTTTATGGCACACAAAAAGCATTTGGATGCCATTTTGCCCGACATACTGGCAAGCAAATACCTGCCGCTGGGCGAGAAGCTGCGGGCTGCCGCGTTCTGCGCCAGCCCAACGCTGACCTACGGCGCGGCGGCTGCCTGGGGACGCCTGCATACGAGGAAGGGGAAATAAATTATGGAACATATCGCGATCAGTGTAATCGTGCCGATTTACAACACGAAGCCCTACCTGGCCGAGTGCATCGAGAGCATTCTGGCCCAGAAGATCAATGTGCCCATCGAGGTGCTTCTCATCGACGACGGCTCCACCGACGGCTGCGGAGAGGTCTGCGACAAGTACGCCGCCCGTGATGAGCGCGTGCGGGTCATCCATCAGGAGAACCAGGGCCTGTCCGCCGCGCGCAACGCCGGCATCGACGCCGCCAAGGGCCGCTATTATTCCTTTATTGACTCCGATGATGTCGTTCTGCCGCGCTTTTTGCAGACGCTGTACGACGCCTGCGAGGAGCATGACGCCTATATGTCCCTCTGCTCTGTCGAGGACGTGCAGGAGGACGGCAAGAGCTGCGACCCGGCCTACTTCACACGCCCCACGCAGGAGGGTGTTTTCTGCGGCAAGGACCTGCTGAACGAGTTTTACACCCCCTACGGCACGGTCTACACCGTCGCGTGGAACAAGATGTACCGCGCCGAGGTCTGGAAACTGCTGCATTACCCCGAAGGCCGCCTGCATGAGGATGATTTCGTCGCACACCGCCTGTTCTGGCGCTGCGACAAGGTCGTCTGCATCGACAAGCCGCTCTATCACTACCGCCTGCGCAACGGCAGCATCTGCCGCACGAACATACGCCCGGAGGCGTTCGACGCCGTGGACGGTCTGGCGGACCGCTATCGTTTTTATGTTGAGAACCACGCGGACCGCGCGGTCATCGACGCGGCCTATGCGGCCTGCTGGCGGCGGTATCTGTTCCTCTGCGCGAAGGTGCGCCAGTACCCGACGCCCGAGCTGGTCAAGGCCATCAGCAAGGAGCAGTTTTTGATGCAGGGGCTCATCAGCTACCTGCCCAACTGCCGCAACATGAAGATGACCGAGAAGCTGAGCGCCGCCCGCTGGTCGATGATGAGCGCACAGAGTTTGTGCCCGATCAAATAAGTCCATTGCTCTGTAGGGGCCGGACATGTCCGGCCCGCAGCCTGCCCAAAAGCGCCCTCTGACGTGAAGCCGCGGGCCGGGCATGCCCGGCCCCTACGTGCGCGGCGGTATTTTTGTTCAAAATCCACATTTTAAGGAGCCCACATTGGCGTTATTGAAGCTAGACAAGGAAAGACGTCCCCGCGTGCTGCTGGTGCCGCCGCCGGATCTGCCGGTCCCCGCGGTGCAGGGCGGCGCGGTGGAGACGCTGCTGACCCACCTGATCCGCGAGAACGAGAAGCAGGGGCAGCTTGATTTGCTGTGCGCCAGTGTCACCGACGATGCCGCCCGCCGCGCCGCCGAGGGCTGGCAGCATACGAAGATGCTCTACATCAACCGCCCGGGCGGCCACCGCCGCTACTGGCCGATGGTCTTTCTGGAGCGGTGCGCCGGAATCGCCGCGCCCTATGACCCGTGGTACCAGAAGGTCCAGCTCTCGCTGGCATTGGAGTTGCCGCCGCCCGACCTGATCGTGGCCGAGGGCGGAAACCTGACCCAGTGCAGCGCCATCAGCCGTATGTTTGGCCGCAAACGCTGTCTGGCGCACCTGCACGGCCAAACGACCTGCACCCCCGTGATGGACGACATCTACGGCGGCGTGCTGGCGCTGAGCGATTTCATCCGCGAGGATTACCTGCAATCCAGCACCCTTGACCCGCACCGGGCCTACATTCTGCACAACTGCATTGACACGGCCCGCTTCTGCCCCGGCCCGGCATCCAAAACGCTGCGCACGCAGCTCGGCTTTACCGACGAGGATTTCGTCGTGCTCTACTGTGGGCGGCTTGACCCGGACAAGGGCATCCATAAGCTGATGGAGGCCATTGCCGCGCTGCATGAGCCGCACATCAAGCTGCTGATCGTGGGCAGCCCCTTCTTCGCCCGCACCCAGCAAAGCGCGTTCCAGCGCAAATTGGAGCAGCAGGCCAAGAGTCTGGGCAACCGCGTACAGTTCACGGGCTACATCCCCAATGAGGACCTGCCCGACTACTACCGCCTGGCCGACCTGTGCTGCGTGCCCACGCTGGTGGAGGAGGCTGCGGGCCTTGTGGCCGTGGAGGCGATGGCCTGCGGACGCCCCGTGCTGGCGACCCGCAGCGGCGGTATGCCGGAGTATCTGGCCGGCAGCCAGGCCGTGCTGGTGGAGCGCGGCGACACTGTGACCGACCAGCTTGCGTGGAGCATCCGTATGCTGTACGAGCACCCGGCCCTCTGCACCGAGATGGGCGCGGCGGGCGCGGCGCGCGGCAGGGAGTTTTCCACCGCGCATTACTATGAGGAATTTGTGCGCATCGTGCGCGATGTGACGGAAAACGGAGGTGCCCAGTGAGCAAGCCGACCCTCTGCGTGATCGTGCCGGTCTACAAGGCCGCTGCGACACTGGACCGCTGTGTGGCCAGCGTTCTGGCCCAGCAGGTCGCAGGCGGGCTGCACTGTATTCTCGTGGACGACGGCAGCCCCGACGAAAGCGGCGGTCTATGCGACGCCTGGGCCGCCAGGGACCCCCGCGTGACGGTTTTGCATCAGGAGAACCGCGGCGTGTCCGCCGCGCGCAACGCCGGACTGGCTGCAGCGGACAGCGAGTACCTTGTCTTTCTCGACGCAGATGACGCGCTGCGCCCCGGCGCTTTGCAGGCGGCGCTTGACGCCCAGAACACTGCGCCGCAGAGCTTTGTGCTCTGGCACTACACCACTGACGAACAGGACGCTGCAGCGGTAACTTCGGATACTGCCACCCGCCCGCAGAATATGCTGGCGCGGCTTTGGCTCGACTGTCTGCTGGCTATGCCGTGGAATAAGCTCTACCGCACCGCGCCGGCACAGCAGCTGGCATTTGACAGACGGTATACTTTAGGTGAAGATTTACAATTTGTATTGGATTATATCGACCTGTTGGGCAGGACTGTTCCCGATTTTGCCTACACTATCCTGACCGCACCGCTGACGTTTTACGATTGCAGCCGCGAGGGAACACTCTCGACGAAATACCACGCCGACTACTGCAAGATCTGGCCCGAGCATTTTGCCCGGCTGAACAAGGCGTGCTACGCGGCGCACTGCCCGCAGGAGGATATGCGCCCCCTGCACCGCGCCGAGCTGACCGTTTACGCCGAGGGCGTGGCGGACATCCTGCGCCGCGACCCCGCCAAGCGCAGGGCCGTGCGCCGGGACAAGGCTTATGCCGCCCTGCGCAGCCCGTGGCTGCACGCCCTTTTGGAGCGAATGCGCATTGAGGGCTGCTACAGCGCCTACTACCTGCCCTGCCGCTGGCGCAGCATCCGCCTTGTCTGGGTCATGGCCGAGGCCAGGCGGACCGGCTCTCCCCTGTTCGGCAAGCTGGACTGGGCCGGATATTATCTGCTGGGCAGGAGGCTGCGCAGGGATTGATGTGCCGTACCTATAGGAAACAGCTTGCAGGGGCGACGCAATCACTGCTCCCTGCAATCTCTACACCTCATAACTTCAAGCGTGGCCTTTTCAATGGGCTGCGCTTTTTCTTTGCGCACCAATCGTGCAGACTGTGCACAAATGTCCATCCGTTTTGCTCTGCTTTCCACTGTAAACCGCGCACTTCTTCGTACAGAACGAGTATTCTGTCCTTTTTGCGGATCGGTTCGTTGACTATGTTAAATTATTGTCGTATAATACAATCATACGCAAAGCGTGTAATGCTTAACATAGAGAAGGGTTCCTCATGGAGAAAAAACTCATCCTAGTCACCTCCCCGCCCGCCTGCGGCAAGACCTACGTGGCAAAGGCGCTGGCTAAAAATTTAAAGCACGTTGTCTATCTCGACAAGGACACGCTCATCGTCCTCTCCAAGCAGATCTTCAAGGTTGCCGGGCAGCCGTATGACCGCAGCAGCGCGTTTTTTCAGCAGAACATCCGCGATTATGAGTATGACTGCGTTCTGGCTCTGGCCATGGAGGCACTGGACTACGACGATATTGTCCTGATCAATGCGCCGTTCACCCAGGAGGTGCGCGACAACGCCTTTATCGCAGACCTGAAGGCCAAGCTGGCCGCCAAGGGCGCAACGCTGGCCGTCATCTGGGTCGAAACCTCGCCCGAGGTCGTCCACCAGCGAATGATCGAGCGCAACTCGGACCGCGACACTTGGAAGCTGGCTCACTGGGATGAGTATCTGCGTCGGTACAACTTTGCCATCCCAGAGAACCTCGCCGACCCGCAGCACAAGGACAATTTGATTTTGTTCCAGAATAATAACGACGACGAATTTGACGCTTCGATGAAGCGCTGCGTTGCTATCTTGGAGGAATCCCTCTAGGATTGACTTCCCTGCCCGGCTCCCGCCTGCTGCGGATGCCGGGTCTTTTTTGTGCCGTCCTCTGCCAGCGCACACAGAATTTCTCTGTTTTACAAATCAATGGTAAAACACACCGTCGACCTCTAACTCATGCAGCAGCGGCGCGTAGACCGTGCGCTCAACCCTGCCGCCCGGGTAGAAGATCAGACCGGCACGGGCAGGTGTGGTGTGCGGGGAAAAAAGCCAGCCGTCGGCATAGCCCTAACGATGGGCATAGGCTTCAGGGCGAAGCGCTGCTTTTTCAAAATGGTATGTCCCCGGCAGATTAGAATGCAGATTAGAATATGACACGAGATTTTTCAAGAAAGCATTTGCATTTTGCTCCCGGATTTGGTATACTATAAAGGTATTCGGGGCTTTGGCTCTGTTTGACAGTAATTCATAAACCTGCGTCCGTAGCTCAACTGGATAGAGCACTGGCCTCCGACAACTGCGACATGGCAGGTTTTTGGCCTGTTTTTGTCCGATGCAGCGTGATTTACGCTCACAAAAACGCGGTGGTCAACGGTAGTCAGACCACGAATTGACCACTATTGGAAATTGACTACTTTACAAGATTGAAATACGCTGTAACGCGTTTTTCATATATAAGCGATCGTAGCTCAGCTGGATAGAGCGTTCGGCTCCGACCCGGAAGGCCAGAGGTTCGAATCCTCCCGGTCGCACCAGAAAACCTCATTGCAATGTGTTTTTTGCAATGAGGTTTTTTGTTTTTGTTAGTGTTTGATTTTCAGAATAATTTTAGCAGCATATCGTCTGCCGCATCGGTGTACTGCCCTTTTCCTAGACGCTCGTTCCTCAGCCTGTTTATAGTGATTCGCATAAGGTGAATTTCTTCTACAGAGAAACTTGCTCTTTTATCGGCTGGGAGAGCATTGATTTTCAGTATCAGTCGCCCCGGTTTCTCTGTGCTATGCCCAAGCGCCCTTTGCTGGTAATAGTAAGGTGCAAGTGCTTTCAGAAGAATACTTTTGTTCGCACGGGTCAGCTTGATTTTTCTCATCATAATCCAATCGCCTTTCCGAGTTTCTCTTGTGCCTTTCGCTTGTTCTTGTCAAAGGCGTGGGCGTAAATATCCAGCGTTGTACTTGCCTGCGCATGACCCAATAGACTAGCCACCGTGCGCACGTCCACGCCCTGCGCAATCAGCAGGCTGGCATTGGTGTGGCGCAAGCTATGCACATTCAAATCCAGCGGCAGATTATTTGCTTTCAGAATCAGTTTAAATCTATATGTGAATGTACTGGGACACATAGGCTTTCCGTTAGGTTGACGGAATAAGTAGTCATCCTCGTCCACAGTTTCGTTCGCGGTCTGCTGCCTATCCCATTCGCATTCCTTGCGCCACGCCTTGAGCAGTTGGCACATCTCTTTGCTCAGATATACCATTCTGTCGCCGCTAGAAGTTTTAGGGTCTTTTGTAATAGATTCCTGATGGCTCAACTTCACGACTCCGCGTTGTACATGAATCGTCCGTTTGCGCCAGTTGATGTCACTCCATTTTAATCCACAGGCTTCCCCACGCCGCAGCCCGGTTGCCAGCACCAGCTTGAAATAGGTTTCGTACTTCATACTTTGACCTTCAAACGCTGTAATCAGTTTCTTTACGGTTTCCTCATCGGCCACGAGTCTCTCTTTCTTCTTTCCTTTGGGCTTGTAGCACCGCCATGCGGGATTATGCGTAAGGTATCCCTCGTCCACGGCCGCCGACAGGATGCCGCACAGCGTGTTGTGTAAGCCTTCGACCGACTTCTCGGATAGATTCCCTCTGCCGTCCAGACGCGGGCTGTGCCGCATTTGCTCGTAGAAATCCCGGATAACCTCTTTACGCAAATCGGTCAGTTTATAGTTGCCCAGCGTCGGCAAGATTCTGCGAATATCCTGTTCGTCGCGTCGAAATGTGGAGTCAGCCAGCTTCTTCGGTCC
>ENA-UOJO01003123-UOJO01003123.1-human-gut-metagenome-genome-assembly--contig:-P57-NODE-3123-length-16112-cov-4.105686_pt1 | contig 16112 bp, 6 predicted proteins | sample MGYA00242351_ERZ723898 | MGnify/ENA metagenome assembly ERZ723898 | reverse complement strand
CATAGTCAATGCTTTAGGACGAAAAGGACTGGAACATTATTATGAGTTGGCTGATGTATATCATTGCGAGAACATTGATAAGGTAACCGACGAGATAGTTAATAAGTATGGTATAGTTGCCGGACACTATGACAATGTGTCTAAGGCAGAAGACAGCGTTCCTACTCATTGGGATATAGGCAAAGTTATACAACGTATTGTACTTAAATTGGCAGACAGTTCGGATGGAGATATTATCGGGGCTCTTATAAAAGTGTATAACTCATGGATTATTGCCAAAATTGACGACTATAACAGCTCTATGTATTACGAAAATACAAGCTATCAGTATGAATCGCTGTTAGCCGGGAAGGCGTTATAAATAAAAGACTCCATAAAGAAAGAGGCCGGCCTCCACTTTTTCACAAAAGCAGAGGACAGCCTCTTCTCTACATGTTATACTTCGCTATGATTTATCTGCCATACAAATGATGCGCAGACGGAATGAAAATCACATTCAGTTCCGGATCGGGCATGTCCGGATCCAGCGGATACATCGGACGCACAATATTCTTATACGGAAGCTTAGAAAAATCCTGGTCTACACCACCGCGAGTCAAAGCCATCACCCAGTCGGCCTTGATGCTGTACCAGCGATTTACCAGATAACCCTGTTTTACCATGATGATATCCATCTGCTTCGGGTCGATGCCGGAGCCTTCCAAGTCGGGTGTAGGCGATGAGGTACCTACTACCACATAAATGCTTCCTGTCTTGACGATGGCAATGTTCCGCTTATAGAAACTCTTGTCGTCATTCTGTTCCGGACTTACGTACACAACTGTACCCGACAGTTTCACCGGACCTTCGTATGAATTGTCGGTCATGGCACCTACGTAGCCTTCTACCTGTCCGCCGACACCCACCTTACGGGCCGATTTCACCAGTTCGTCACCCGGAATGGAACAATACAGCAGGCTCTTGCCATTAGGCGACTGGAATTCGGGGCGTTTCAGCACCCGTGCCAGTGTCCAGGTCACTTCGCCAGAACCACCGCCGCCGGGGTTATCGCCCATATCGCTGATTAAGAACGGTTTCTTCTTGCTGGCAATTGCCAGGTCCAGGCACTTGTCGAGCTCATAACCCGGAGCTTCCAGAGAGAACTGCTTGCGCACATCCCAGAACTTCTGGGCCAGCTTCTTGGCACCACTTTCCACCTGTTCCTTGTCGTCGCCATACACCATTACGACACCCTGGTTGCGACGGTTGTCACCCCACACGTAGCCAATCCAGATACCGGCATCAATCACGCCCGGCATAGCTTCCACTTCGGGAATCATGGCATAAAGCGATTTGGCAGGTTCTACACGGGTACTGGTCCATTCGCCCGAAAGCAATACCGGTACGGCAACCCAAGCCTTATAAGCCGGACGGCCCTTGCCGGATTCCAGTCTTTCCAGCAGATTGACCACACCGCGGCGATGCGACTCGCGGGAATCATCGTGAGGAGCCTTGCGGTAAGTCGTTATCAAATCGGAATTGAGAGCCACCAGCCACGAAGCATTTCCGTGCAAGTCCATGGTTGTGGTGACCAGCACATCATTACCGATAAGGCTACGTACTTTTTCCATGAACTCGCCTTCCGGGTCGGCCACACCTTCCACGCTACAGGCACCGTGGTTGTAGAACCAGAAGGCATCGTAAGGCATATTTGCTTTGATGATTTCAAGCGATTTTTCTACAAAGGCATCGTATGACTCTTTGGTAACCGGGCCTCTGCCGCCTCCACGGCCCATCAAGGCAGGAAGCCACGTTGCAGCCTGTCCCATCACCGAGTCCGGACTCAAATAATCGGGCATCCGTACGGGCATGCCCACCAGCGGCTGTCTGTTGGGCATAAACACACTGTTCTCTATCTGGATACCTGCTATCCCGATACGGGGTTTCTTCTTTTGTGCAAAAGCTTCACCGGCAAAAGAGATGGCCATGACAAACAGGCCGATTAATAGAAATGTTTTTTTCATACGTATTATGATTAGATAAAACAAAAGATTTTAAGGTCACATTTTGTCACAAAAGCAGACCCGCCCCCGGCGAGTCTGCACTTTAAAAGTATCGCATCAGTTTGTGATACCACCGTTGCTGATATCGATTTCAATCTGAGGAATAGGCAGTTTCTCTGCACCTTTCTTGAAACCTTCGTCGCGTCCAAACTGACTCTTGAATCCCGGATAGAATACTTTTTCGCCCCATCCTACACGTACCACGTCGAAGAAGCGGAAACCTTCCATACCGAATTCCAGATGACGTTCCTGCATGATGGCTTCGAATACACTCAGGTTAGCATCACCGGTAAGATTCGGATAGCCGGCCAGATCAGCACGTTCACGAATCAGGTTCAGATACTTGATGGCATTCGCCTCATCGTTTGTTTTGCTGCAGGCTTCTGCATAGTTCAGGTAAACTTCGGCCAGACGAATCAGACGGAGGTTAGTGGGTTGGTTGTTACCATAATTTTCTTCACGCTGTCCCGGTGCCAGATACATCTTGCGGTTATACCAGCCGGTTCTGTCGTCGGTAATTTCGGGCACTTCCTTGTCACCATATACCGCACCCGGATGTGCAGCCAGCTCGATGTCAATAGCTTCCTGACGAGAAAGCAGTGTCACATTCTTACGTTTGGTATCGCCAACTGCATCGTAAGCATCGGCCAAAGCCTGGGTAGGCTGTGCACAACCGAAACCGATGGTCATATTTCTAGGCATAGACATCAGCACGTGGCGGTTACCGTTATTGGTCGTATATCCGCTCAAGTTGGTAGAAGTGTACATACAAACTTCCAGAATAGATTCCTGGCAATGTTCGCCTTCCAGTGAGAACATGTATGCATAGTCGTCTTCCAAATCATATTCACCCGGAATCAGCGGCAAGATGTTTTCCTTGAACACCCGTTTCACTTCTTCGTACTTTTCTTCGTACAGGTAAACGCGGGTTTGCATCGCATAAGCAGCTCCCTTCGTAATTCTACCGGCATACTGAGCCAGATAGTCGGGCACTTCACTCTTCAAAGGAAGAACGGCTGCAGCCTCGTTCAAGTCTTTTTCGATGGTAGCGTAAATGGTTTCCAGACTTGCACGTCCCAGTCTTTCGTGGTCGAGTTCCAATACATCGGTATAACAGGGAACTTCACCAAAAATCTTCACCAGTTCGAAATAGGTATAAGCACGGATAAACTTCGCTTCACCTATCATCTGCTCCTTGTTGTATTTCGAGAAGATTTCGTCGCTGGTCTGTTCCATATCGCGGATAAACAAGTTGGCCTTGTTGATGCACTGGTAAGACTGCTTGTATTTATTCAAGATTTCGTTATGGTCGGCCGGATACTGGAAGTTTTCCATCAGCTGGAAAGTAGAAGCATCATTGGCAGAACCACTGTAAGTAGCATCTTCCGACAACACATCGCCAAAACACTGCATTGACCACGTATAGAAGAAGCTCTTCACATCAGAATATACAGCGGCCAGACGCAAGAAAGCCATTCGTTCATCTGCAACCTCGCCTGCTTCCGGACTGCCTTGAGGTTCCATATCCAAATCTACACAACTGCCAAATCCCAGCATGGCAGCAAATGCAACACCTAATATATATTTATTCTTTAACATAACCATCTATCAATTAAAAAGTAATATTAACACCACCCGTAAAAGTTATTGCCTGAGGATAGATACCGTAATCTACACCTCTTGACAAAGATGAAGACTGACCTACTTCGACGTCGAGTCCCGAATAACTGCTTATCGTGAACAAGTTCTGTCCGCTGATGTAGAAACGTACATTCTGCATCTTCATTTTCTTTGCAACGGAAGAAGGAAGTGTATAACCCAACTGTGCATTGCGCAGACGGAGGTAAGAGCCACTTTCTACGTAACGGTCGGAGATACGGTCATTATCGTTCACATCGGCATCGGTCAACCGAGGAATATCGGTATTGGTATTTTCCGGTGTCCAGTAATTCAGCAACGCCCGGTCTTTGTTGGTAATATCATTCGGATAATAAGTATACAGACGCATTGCATTGAATACATCATTACCCAGTGTACCGCCAAACTGCAGGCTCAGGTCGAAGCCCTTCCATGCCATAGATACGTTGAAACCGTAGATGATATCCGGAATCGGGTTACCAATCATGCATTTGTCGTTTTCGTCCAGCAGGCCGTCACCGTTATTGTCTACAAACAGCACGTCACCCAGTTCAGCATTCGGCTGTACGCCCGGTTTCTTCACAGCATCCAGCTGTTCCTGTGTCTGAATCAGACCGTTGGTCTTGTATCCCCAGAATGCACCGATAGGCATACCTTCGTTGGTATAAGTAACATACATACTGCCGTTACGGAACGAACCGTCGGAGATAGGAGTACCACCGTTCAGCTTGGTCATGCGGTTGCGGATGGTAGACATATTGAAGCCTACATTATACTCGAAACCTCTTTCAGTGCGGTCTCTCCATTCCAGGTTCAACTCGATACCGCGGTTATTTGCCTCACCAATGTTGGTAAAGGTCTGGTCGTAGTAACCCATATAGACAGGCATCGGAGCAGCCAGCAACATGTCGCGGGTTGTCTTATAATAATACTCGAAGCTGAAAATCAATTTGCTGTTGAAGAAGCTTGCATCCAGACCCAAGTTCCATGATTCGGTAGTTTCCCATTTGATATCCGGATTACCCAGACGTCTTACGGCGATACCCTGATACAAGGTTTCCTTACCGTTGGGACCGAACAAAGCACCATACTGGGTAGAAAGCGACAGCAAGCTGCGGTCTACGTAGTTTGTGATGTTCTGGTTACCAATCTGTCCCCAGCCAGCTCTCAGTTTCAAAGAAGAAATCCAGTCGGCTTTCATTTTCTTGAAGAATTCCTCGCTGTCCATTCTCCATCCCAACGCAAATGACGGGAAGTTACCCCAGCGGTTTTTCTCGGAGAACTTAGAAGAACCATCCCGACGGAAAGTCGCTGTAATCAGATATTTATCTGCATAATCGTAGTGCACACGTCCCAGGTAAGAAATCAATCCGTACTCTGTAGCGCTGTTGCTACCGGTGGTCTTGCTCTTATCCAAAGTAGCGTCGATATAGTGCAGGTTGTCCGATTCGCCAATCAAATCCTTCGCACCTACACCCAGGCTCTCTCTTCTACCCCATTCGTTGGTATAACCCACGATGGCCGAAATCGTATGCTTCTTACCAAAAGTCTTATCGTAAGAAAGTGTATTTTCGAAAGTATAATAATCACCGTTGATACGAGTCTTCGACAAACTGCTTTCCAAGTTCTTCTGGCTGTTGGATACCTGATAAACCGGTGTAAAGGTCTTGCTGTCGATTCTTCGGATTTCGGCACCGAAACTGCTACGGAACTTCAGTCCCTTGATAATCTGCCATTCACCATACAGGTTACCGATAGCAGCCAACTTATCCGAATTCCGGTCACCATACATCACGCTTGCCAGCGGGTTGTAATAGTCGATATAAGGAGAATAGCCGTAAGAGCCGTCCGCATTTACAGCCGGAGTCACCGGGTCCAGACGGATGGCATTACTGATTACACCGTAGTCGGCATCATAAATACCCGAGCTGGTAAACTCATCAATACTTGTAGCCGAAGATTTAGCGATAGAGAAATTAGAACCTACGGTCAAGCGGTCTTTCACCACTGTCTTTTCCGTACTCTGGCGAACATTGAAACGTTCGTATTTGGTACGTTTAATGGTACCTTCCTGACTGATGTAGTTCAATCCCAGGTTGAATTTATAGTCGTTGGCCTTACCGCCGCTAATGCCCACGCTATAGTTCTGCATAAAGGCTGTCTGCGAAATTTCGTCCATCCAGTCGGTAGAGGTATTTCTGTCCACCAGACCCAAGTCAATCGGTGCCTTTCTGATTTTGTTCAACTCTGTCTGATAATCGTACCATTCGGAACCCGACATCAAATCCAGGTTATTGATAATCTTGCTGGAACCCCAGTAAGCATCGAACGAGATGGTAGTTTTTCCGGCCGTACCTTTCTTGGTAGTGATAAGAATGACACCATTCGCACCACGAGAACCGTAGATAGCAGATGCCGACGCATCCTTCAGGATTTCCATAGACTGGATATCCGATGTACTCAGGTAGTTGATATCCGTAACCGGCATTCCATCCACTACAAACAAAGGTTCTGCATCGTTCACAGTACCGACGCCTCGGATTCGGATAGTAGCTGCACTACCCGGTGAACCAGAATTCGATGTTACCGAAACACCGGTAGCAAGGCCTTGCAAAGCCGATGATACATTCGCTACAGGCTGTTTGGAAAGTTTTTCTTCGCTTACGGTAGAGATTGCACCTGTTACGTCGCTCTTCTTCATCGTACCGTAACCGATAACGATGACTTCATCCAGTGCGTGCTGGTCTTCTTTCAAGACAACCTTCAGCGGAGAAGGCTGGTTGGCCGAAACCTCCCGAGTGTGGTATCCCATATACGAAACAACCAGTGTAGCAGTGGCAGGGACATTGTTCAGCGAGAATTTTCCTTCCACGTCTGTGATAGTACCTGTTGTTGTACCTTTAATCAAGACATTGGCTCCAATAACAGGCACCCCATTGTTGTCGAGGACTACCCCACTGATGTTTTTCTCCTGATTGATGGAAGACACTTCACCCGATGGTAAGAAACCGGTTTCATACGCACTTGCGGCATTCGAAGCGATGAATGTCGGAGCAAGCAGCAACGCAGCAAACTTTACACGTAGAAAGCTTTGCGTTTTCAAATGCATAACACTCTTCTTTCTCATAAAATAGTGTTGTTTTTAAGTATTAGATAGGTTAACTCTCTTAAATTGTATTTAAGATTAACACAAATATATGAAATGTTTTTAATATTCAAACATATTATAAAAAAAATCATTTATATAGACCATATTTTTCTGATAATTCAATAAAAAAGACCAATCCTTCACAAAATCTGACTTATCGTCAGCGTATACAGGCAGTAACTCCACTCTATAGCCAACAACAGCTGACATAATATCAAAAAAAAGAGGCCGGCCCCACTTTTTCACAAAAGCCGGGACAGCCTCTTTTCAAAATGAAGAATTATTTAAGAGAGAATGATTCTAAATCAATAATTCTTTGTACATAACGAGTTATAATCGGTTTCAGCCTTCGGTATTTCCCATACCCAACCGTCTGCATCAACCGGTTTTTCAATGAAACTACAGAAGGTAACGATGAAGTTCGAACCACGTTTGATAGGTTGCTGCAGACGTTTCAGGTCGTAGAAACGGAATCCTTCGCCCCACAGTTCCACGCGGCGGCTGTTCATGATTTCTTCAGCCAGTGCTTCGCCGGTATTGCCTTTCGGTGCATATTCCGGGTCACGTGTTTTCTGGAAAGCAGTAAATACATCCTGAGCAGCAGGATCACCGGCACGTGCCAGTGCTTCGGCGCGAATCAGGTACATTTCGGCCAGACGCATGAAAGCTACATCACCTACGGCATCGGCAGTAGAACGGGCTGTGAACTTACGGTTCTGATAGATGTTCTGTGCATATGTACTGTTCGGCACTTCGGCTTTACCAGTTGGATCCCACCATTTACGACGCTCGTCGGTTTCTGACATGGTGTCGTAAGTTTCGGCATTGATACATTTCACACCCTGACGGATAGCACTTGAGTTGAAGTTCCATGACATATATGCGTAGTATGAATAGAAATATACCGTCTGGTCATTCGGAGTCATCGCTGCATACATGGCTTCTTTCGTATCGCTGGTGATGTTAGCAAAACCGCACATCAACTGGTCAGTAGTCATCAATGCATGTCCCTGTGCTTCTGCCAAATCAATAGCAGTTTTAGCATATTCGGCAGCTTTCGGATAATCCTGCATAGTCAGTGCCACACGTGCCTTCAAGCCCCATGCCACCATTTCGCTGTAGTGGTTTACATCGTTCACTTTGATGTCTTTCAACAGTGTGCAAGCCTGATCCAGATCGGCATTGATTTTGTTATAGACCTCAGCCACTGAGCTGCGGGCCAGTTCTTCGGCCACAGCTTTTTCACGGTAAGGAATACCATCCTGGCTGTTGTCTGTTCCCGCCTTATACGGTTTGGCATAAAGCTGAACCAGGTTGAAGTGTGCCCATGCACGGATACACAGCGCTTCACCCTTAATCTGATTGTACAGAGCCTCATCCGTATTTTCTACAGTTTCCAGTCCTTCCAGAATCTTGTTGGCATTCAGAATCCACTGGTAGTAAATCTGCCAGAACTTGGCATTGTAACCACTGCTGGCGTTCATGTTACACGACCATCCCAGATAAGCAGCCTGCATCCAGGTATTGGTCTGCCAGTTCATATCATCTGCTTCTGCATCGCGGCACATCATGAATCCCGGTTCACCACCCAGACACTGGTATCCGGTTTCCTGCGATACCATTTCTTTGTGAATACCGTTCAGTGCAATATAAAGGTTTTCCAGCGAAGAATTTACAACCTGGTCGGAAATTGAAGTCGAGGGAATTGTATCCAGATAATCATCGGCACAGCCCGTCACGGTCAGTGCACCGGCCAGTGCCATTCCCCATGCTATCGATTTTATATATTTCATAATCGTATCTTTTTAAGTTTAGAATGAAACATTCAAGCCGATGGTAAAGTTACGCGACGGCATATATTCATTATAAGTCACACCACTGTAGTTAGCCATTGGGTTCAGACCCTGGCGAGCTTTCAGCATAAACAAGTTTTCGGCAGTCAGGTTGATGCGTGCGCTCTGCAGCATAATCTTGCTCAACCAGTTCTTCGGCAAGTTGTAGCCCAATGTTACTGAACGCAGGTTCAGGTAATCTGAGCTGGTCAACCAGCGTGTAGAATAGCTCTGACCGATGTTGGTAGTGTGGTTGGTATTGGAGTCGATACGTGGAACGTCGGTAACGTCACTCGGCTGCTGCCATGCTCTGAACAGGTCAGGGCTCTGTGCATAACCGTATTCGCCTACTTCCATCATGGTTGCATAGTTCGTATCGATCAGCTTGCCACCCAACTGGTAAGAGAAGGTAGCAGCAAGGTCGAATGCCTTATAACCTACGCGGAAGTTGAAACCACCGTATACTTTTGGAATTGCAGAACCGCTGAAGTCGTACTTAGCGTATGTATAGTTGTTGGTCAGCAGTTTACCGTCTTTTTCTACCACTGTTTTCTTCACGCTGCTAGTCATTGTACCGTCAGCTTCGTTGTAAGCATCTGTATCGAGCAGGTACAGACCGTCACCGTTATCCGGATTTACACCGTACCACTGGCGCAACCAGAATTCGTACATAGACTTGCCTTCCATCCATTTCTTAGAACAGCTGATGTAACCGTTTTCACGCATGCTTTCGGGCAGAGTTTTCAGTTTGTTCTTGATGAAGGTTGCGTTCACGCCAAATGCTACGCTCCAGTCTTTATTCTTAAAGATATCGTAGTTCAGTTCAACTTCCACACCGTAGTTGCTTACCTTACCGACATTCTGGATAATAGAAGAAACACCGGTTGAAGTAGGCTGTGATACGTCGAACAACAGGTCACGAGAGTCTTTACGGAAATACTCGATGGTACCGCTCAAGCGGTCGAACAAACCGAATTCCAAAGCAACGTCTGTAGAAACCTGAGTTTCCCATTTCAAGTTTGAGTTGGCAATCATGGTAAAGAAAGCACCTGCTTCGATACCGTTGTTATAACCCAGTCCGTAAAGAGTCTGATATGGATAGTAATCATCGTATCCGTCGCTGTCCAGGATAGCATCGTTACCGGTTTCACCGTAAGATGCACGCAGCTTCAAGTTATTTACCCAGTCAACATCCTTCATGAATGCTTCCTGACTGATACGCCAGCTGGCACCGAATGACCAGAAGTTACCCCAACGGTTTTCTCTAGAGAAACGTGAAGAACCGTCGTGACGGTAAGATACAGAAGCGTAGTATCTGTCGTCGTAATCGTAGTTCAAACGGGCAAAGTAACCTTCTTTCTTATAAGTATTGGTATATGAATCCAATGAGCTGATGTTTACGAAGTTACTGAATTCATACATATCCGATACGGTTTCCTGTGTCTTCATACCGTACAGGTATTCATACTTGTAAGAGTAGTTTTCGTGACCTACCAAAGCATCGAACGAGTGTTTGCCGAATGACTTGTTGTAAGTAATCAACTGGTTGAAGGTCTGTGTAAGCGAGCGGGTAGACGTGATGTTCAGACGTCCCGGTCCGGCAGTACCGTCACCTACCAGCGGATTTTCGTATACCTTACGACGATAGTCGATGTTATTCAGTGAGTAGTTTACAGTCAGGTTCAATCCTTCAATCGGAGTAACTGTAAAGTAAGTAGTAGCCGATTCACTCATACGGCTCAACTCACGGGTATTGAACATGGTTTCTGCGATTGCATCACGTCCGTTGTTTGACAGACGGGTACCTGCATAGTCGTAGATATATTCAGCCGGATTGGTAGTAGCTTCACCATTCGCATTCAGGTAAGCACCGGTTTCCAAATCGTGTGCATGTACCGGATAGATAGGAGCCATGGTACGGATAAAACGTGACAAGTTGCTGTAACCACTTGAGTTATCGGATGTAGAAGTCGAATAATTCGAGTTTGTACGAGTCAAGCCCAAGTTCAAACCGGTCTTAATCCATTTCACCGGATATACGTTGTAGTTCAAACGTCCAGAGTAACGTTCGAAGTCGGTTTTCAGCATATAACCGTTATCTTTCAGGTAACCTACTGAAGCGTATGTATCGCTTCTGCGTGTCTTGGTGTTGTAGCTCAACACATATTCCTGACGGTGACCAGTCTTGAAGGCTGCGTCTTCCCAATCCAGGTCGTCGCCCCACTTCAAAGAAGTAGCAGCAGGATTCAAAGTTCCGTCTGTACCTACGATCGCATCGTCAGCCACACCCTTGAACGGATTGTATTTCAAAGTAGAACCGATGTTGGCACTGGCCAGCTGTGCAGCTTCCTCAGCTGACTTGCCTGAGCTGATATAGGAGTTTTTCAGCATCTGCCACTGAATCGGATAATATTCCCATACACCGATTTTTGCATAGTCCTTGTAAGCACGGTTAGACCAACCCTGGTTGATAGTCAGGTTGATGTTTGTACCGCTGTCGCCCTTACCTTTCTTGGTTGTAATCAAGATAACACCGTTACCGGCACTTGAACCATACAATGAAGTAGAAGCAGCATCTTTCAATACGGTCATCGACTCGATGTCGGCCGGGTTGATATCCCCGATACTACCGTTATAAATAGTACCGTCTACTACATACAACGGAGAGTTTGAAGCATTTACCGAACCGAAACCACGGATACGTACCGAAGCGGATTCACCCGGCTGACCGGTTGCTGATGTCACCTGCACACCACTGGCATTACCTTCGAGTGCAGCAGTGACGTTACTGATGGCACGTTTCTCAATTGTTCCGGCACCTACGGTAGAAGCAGAACCGGTGAAAGACGATTTCTTCTGGGTACCGTATGCTACTACCACTACCTCGTCAATCAGTTTGGAATCGCTCTGCAAAAAGATGGTCATTTCTTCGTCCGAAACCGGTACTTCTTTCGTTCGCAGTCCCACGAAAGAGACAATCAATGTTTTGGCATCTTTAGGTACGTTGGTAATGGTGAACTTACCGTCAATGTCCGTAATGGAACCTACTGTTGTACCTTTCAATAATACTGATGCTCCGACAACCGGTTCGTTGTCGTCCTGAGAGATTACGACACCCGTAACCCTCGCAATCTGAGCCATCGCCAGGTCTACCCACAAGAAGAGGGAGGCCAGGATAAACAGAACTCTTTTCTTTCTCATAAAACATTTTTTTTAATTACACATAGGTAAACTCTCTCTCTAAAAATTCTCATATTTGTTAACACAATCGCAAATATATGAAAAGTTTTTAATTTCAAAACATTTTATAGAAAAAATCGCTTAAATACTTACTATTTACATGATTTTAATCAAGATTTCTTATATATCAAAAGCAAAGAAATGAACACATATGCCTTTTACATCCTTTTTATCCGGTTTTACGCTACAAACAGTTTCTTTTTATTAAAAATACAAAGAAAAGTCAATTTGTAGGTTATACAACAAGATATTCGTTTTATAGGCTTCAATACGTTACATATATCATCCGCAAGGCTACGATATGTAAGCAGATAAAAAAAATGTGCCAAGACACCTCACGGCATCTTGGCACACACTTCACTCTCTCTTCTAACCCTAAAAAATTACCTATCTTATAAAACTAAACTTATCAATTATTGTGCAGTAAACTCTACTACGTGACTCTGAGTAGCGGCAAAGCCAAATACATCCAAACCAACCTTCATCAGGTAATCACCAGAGTATACCTTACCATTTGCCTTCAAAGTAGATTCCACACCCGGCATCAGGTTGATTTCCTCTACGCGGTACATCTTGTGTGGGTCAAGACCCTGCAACTTCACTGCCATCAGTTTTTCCTGGAAGCGGGGATATACATCGTAAGCAAACAGCACTGCCTTGCCTTTGTCCTGGCTTACATAATTCACTGCCATGTGGTTGCTCTTGTAAGGTGATACCAGACGGTACTGCTCACCATCCATGATAGCCGGCTGCAGACGTTTCCAGTTGGCTACGGCATCCTGGCAGTATTCCAATTCGTCAGCACTCATATCCTTCAGACCGATATCAAAGCCCATCTTGCACATTGAAGCCACATCGGTACGGAATTTCACTGAAGTATTCTTGTTCCAGCTGGTCACATGTGCACACATGGCTTTTGCAGGGAAGAACTGTGAGAATCCCCACTGGATGTATACACGTTCTACCGGATCTGTGTTGTCGCTGCACCAGAATTCAGTAAAGTACTTCAGCGCTTCGTAGTCGCAGCGTGCACCGCCACCCGAGCAAAGCATCATCGGCACGTTCGGATAATTTTCTTTCACACGACGCATCACGTTATACACGCCACGCACATGGTCGATGTACAGATTGCCCTGTTTGTCTTTCAGATAAGGTGAGTAAATGTTGGTAATCGGACTGTTGCAATCCCATTTGAAGAAAGCGATTTCCGGATTTTCCTTCATCAGCTTGTCTACTACATTATATACATAGTCCTGTACCTGCGGATTGCTCAAATCCAGTACCAGCTGGTTGCGGTAGTAGTAAATCTTGCGGTTCTCGTCGTGAATGGCCCAGTCCGGATGTTTTTCGAACAATTCACTCTTCGGGTTCACCATTTCCGGTTCAATCCAGATACCGAATTTCACGCCGGCTTCCTTGGCAGCTTTCACCAGTGCAGGTACACCGCCCGGCAATTTGCTGTGTGTCACCTCCCAGTCGCCCAGTCCGGCCTTGTCATCCTTGCGCGGATACTTGTTGGCAAACCAGCCGTCGTCCAGCAGGAACATGTCCACACCCAGGTGTTTGGCTTCTTTCATCAAGTTGGCCAGGATTTCCTGGTTAAAGTTGAATCCGGTATTTTCCCAGTTGTTCAGCAGTGTCATGCGACTGCCTTTTCCGTCTTTCAGACTATAGTTTCGTGCCCAGTTGTGTAAGTTGCGACTGCCCTGTGAAGTTCCGTTGTAACTCAGTGTGAAAATAAATTCCGGTGTAGTGAACACTTCGTCCTTTTTCAGCTGATAATCCGAAGCGTAGGGGTTGATGGCCGGAATCACACGCAGGTTGCCCACGTTGTCCACCTCAAATGTAAAGCGGAAGTTACCGGTCCATCCCAGTGTACCCATCAGCACGTCGCCCTGATTTTCGGCTACCGGCTGGTCCAGTCCTACTTCGAAGAACGGATGTGTGTGCATGGCTGCACGGCTGCCCAACTTGGTATCAATCACCTTCTTGCCAAACTGCAACTGCTGGCTGCTCATCTGCGCTTCCTTGGCCCAGTCACTGCTGAACTCGGTCAGATAATACGATGAGCGGTTAAAGTAAAGCATGGTCGAAGCGTAGGTGGTCAGTGTCACCGGCTGTTTTTCCTGATGCTTGATTTCGCTCCATGTCTTGATGACGTTTTCCTTCGGATAAGCCACGTAGTGCAAGGTTACATCCACCGGATATTTGTCGTCGCGCAGGTTGATGGTTGTCTGTGTACCGCCTTCAACCGGCTGCGTGCTTGATGATACATAATATAAATAAGTAGAAGTCTTTCCGTCGTTATGACGTACGGCAATGGCCGGTTCAAAATAATCCTCGTTTCCCGAACCGCTGTACACTTCCCAGCCGCGCTGGCTCACGCTGCCGTCCGAACCGGCATGAATGTTCCACGGCAAATTCTGCACATCCTGGTCGTTCACCAGTTTCTGTCCCAGATACGTCTGATACAGACGTCCGTTGTCACCCACCTGAAGAATCAGGTCTGTCTGGTCTGTAGAAATACGGATTACCTTCTTCTCGGCTGCATCCGCCTGCCATGCTGCCAGCAGCAAGGCACCTGCAATCAAAACTTTTTTCATGGTTCTATTGATTATTTAGTAAAGGTTTAACTATTGTTTTTCATCAGAATTTCACACTCGCACTGAATTCCACGGTAAACGGACGCAGATAGCTTCCACTCATGTAGCAGCCTGCATATTTGCCGGCTTCTTCCTTCGTAATCAGTTCCGAACCGCTGATGGTACCTTTCGCACCCTTCTGGTTCAGGAAGTTCACTACCGATACACCCAGATACAGATGTTTATTGACTGTCCAGTTCACCCCACCGAAGGTTTCCCATCGTCCGTTGAAGTAAAGTGCTTCCTGCAGGTTAGCATAAGTTTTTCCAAAGTAACGGAAACTCAGCCACAAACGCAAGTCTTTCGTAATATTATAGCTAGGGTCAAGTTCTACGAGCACCTGCGGAATTTCCTTCACAATCATGTTGTTGGCATTTACGCTCATCTCCGTTCCGTCGTTGAAGGTTACGCTGGCGCTGTAATTCTTGTACACCGGTTTCTGATAAGTGAACAAAGCATGCAGGTGGAAGCCCTTGAACGGGTCGATTTCTGCTGAGGTAGTCCATCCCAGTGTCTGGATATCGTAAATCAGCAGCACGGTCTTACCCTCGCTGGTACCCGGTTTGGTCAGGTTCTGCTGGTCGATGTTGTTGGTCTTGGCAATGTAAGTCACCATAGAAGTCAGGTCAATCCAGTCGTTCTTGTAGAACAGACCGCCACGTACCAAAGGAATAGTTACACGGTTGTACTGCTCTTCGGTAGGACCTGTACCGGCGTATTCGTTGATACGCGGGAAACGGGTAGCTACTGTCGCATCGGCAGTCAGACCAAAGCGGCGAGTCATATTATAGGTCAGCTGTGCAGTAGCTGCATAGTTCAGTTTGTCCTTGGTAACGTTGGCCGGTGTAATCACCTCACCGTCAGGAGCGGTATCGCCAATATGGAAGCCCGAGTAGCGAGAATGCGCAATCTGGTCGGCCGACATGCGATAGTATTCCAGACGACCGCCGTAGTAGAAGTTCAGTTTCGGCGAGATGCGCCAGTTGTCGGTCAGATAGAGTGCCAGTTTGTTTTCCGAACCTACCGTATACTCCGGACTCAGTTCATTAAAGCCACGGAAACGGCTGCCGTCGGGAGCAGTCAGGATTTCAGGATATTCCTGCACCGAACCGGTCCACTGGAAAGAAGATGAATGATAATCCAAGTGATAATACCATTCGTTCAAACCCAGGCGCAACTGATGACGGCCAAAGGTCTTTTCCAGTTCCGAAGTCACCAGGAAGTTCTGTACCTTACCGAAGTGCAACCAGGTGCGTCGTCCTTCTACCAGTCCGGCATACGGCGTGCCGTCCTGAAGCGTATATCCGTCCTCTTCAGTCAGCTCAGTAATGGTACTTCCACCAAAATCCACATAGTTGGCTTCCGGCGCATTCATATATTTCATGTCCAGTGTCCATTTCAGACCGCTGTCGAAGGTATAATCGGTCAGCAAAGCCACTTCGTGCGAACGGTTGTTCTCCAGGTCGCGCAGGTTAGCCTTCTTCATCTTGCCGTCATCAGTCCGTGGCTCAGCATCTGCAGGCTGTTTCACCGTTTCGGCAAAGCGTTTATCAACAATGGCTGTTTCACG
>ENA-UOJO01003119-UOJO01003119.1-human-gut-metagenome-genome-assembly--contig:-P57-NODE-3119-length-16130-cov-5.711477_pt1 | contig 16130 bp, 19 predicted proteins | sample MGYA00242351_ERZ723898 | MGnify/ENA metagenome assembly ERZ723898 | reverse complement strand
GCTACAAAAGTAGCGATTAATATCGGATTGGGCGCATTATCCGCCTATACCTATGATGCCATTCACCTTGCTTGCGCCACCGGTGAATTTAGCTGCTTTGTTGTTTGCATTATCAGTTGTCGCAATGGTTTCGATTGAGACGGTACCGGCTTCATTTTTGCCTGATACGGTGAATACAGACGCGGAGTGATTTGCTCCCTCGAAGTCTTCGAGCATGAGCCAGCCGTCGGTGACGTCGCCGTTGGCGGCTGTGGCCGTTGCGGCGCACAGGGCGGCTGCAGCGAGCAAGTAAAGTTTTTTCATGATAGTTATTTGATGAATTTAGAAGTGTATGTGTTGTTGAGTATTATAGCGTAGGCGCCGTGAGGCAGGTCTGTGGCCGGAATGATGCCGCCGTCGAAGGTGCCGCGGCGCACGTCGATGCCGGAGCAGAGGGCGATGATGCGGTAGCGTCCGGCGGTGAGTCCGCTTACTTGCAGGCCGTCGGCGGTGAGGCGTACTTCGGGGCGGCTGTCGGCGTCGATGTCGGCGATGCCGCTGGATGCGCCTTTGCCGTAGATGCGGTAGCGTCCGGCGCAGTTGAGCCAGTTGAGGAAGTAGAGGCATCCGTCGTAGTAGCGGTAGCGTCCGGTGGGGATGGCTGTGTCGAAGAAGTTTTCGACGAACTTCCAGGCGTCGCGTGTGCCGCAGGCGAGGGCGCCGGCGGCGTTGCAGGCTACGAGGCCGGGGGAGTGGTCGGTGTTGCCGTTCTTGTCCTTGCCGTCGAGGGTGTAGACGCTGTGGTAGGAGGTGATGCCTTTGCTGAGGAAGAAGTCGTACTGCCGCTGCACGAGGCCGGTGTAGTCGACACCGGCGGGCCTGAACCAGGCGAAGTCCATTGCCATGTTCATTATGCAGCGCCATGCGTCGTAGAGGAATCCCGAGTGGTCGCCGTCGCCGGTGTGCGGCGCGCCGCTGAACTCGGCATAGTCGGGCATGAGGCCCGTGTCGGGATGAGCGAATTTGGCCCACATCTCGCGGCTCTTGGATGCGAGGCCGGCGTAGAAGTCCTTGTTGTTGTCGGCCCAGCGGCTCCAGAGCTCGTAGAAGGCGGGGAGATGGTAGGAGGGGTCGGTGAACTTGGCGGCGGAGGCGTAGGGCACGAACACCACCTGCATCTCCGTCGGGTTGAAGAGCTGTGTGTAGGAGGAGTAGGGGTTGATGTCCTTGGCGGGCTTTTCGTGGCACATTTCGAGGATGTAGTTGGCCTCGTGGCTGTAGTTGTATATGCCTTCGCTGTCACCCCATCGTCCGGAGGCGAACATCAGGGTCATGATGAAGTATTCCTCGCCGTCGCTGGCGGGGGTGTTGCCTTTCTTGGAGCCGTCGGTGTTGCACTGCCAGGAGAAGTAGCCGCGGCGCTCGTCGGTGGCGGGATACTGCATGTAGGTCTTTGCCCATTTCCAGAGCTTGTCGAACTCGGCCTTGCGGTCGAGCTGTACGCAGAGCATCATGCCGTAGCTCATGCCCTCGGTGCGGACGTCGTTGTTGTTGACGTCGAGGATGTAGGCCATGTCGTCGCCGCTTTCGTAGTAGATGCGCTCGGTGTCCTTATTGCCCTCGAAGTAGGTGCTCCAGAGGTCGTCTATGCGCTGCTGAATCTGTTGCTCGGTGTAGCCTGCCTCGGCGAATAGGTTGCGGTAGACGCCGGTGTAGAAGGCTCCGCGTTCGGGGAGTACGGGCGGGTCGAGGCTGAGGTCGTAGCTGAAGGATATTTCAGCTATATAATAGGTCATCTTGTTGTCGTTGAGTCCGGCCCCGAGGCTGAAGCTGTGCAGCTCTTTCTGCGCGTCGGTGAGTGTGAGCCGGTCGGCGGCGGTGTATATGCCTATCCAGGAGTCCTTGCTGCCCTGATTGGGATATTCGTCGCTGCCGTCGCTTTTTGTGTTCTTGAATATGAGGGCGCCGTCGGCATAGAGCTGGAACTGTTTGTAGTTGGCGTACTGTTCGTTGCCCGACGCGGGGATGTAGGTCTTGACGCTGATGCCTGTGCAGGCTCCGAGTGTGATGCCTTCGGGAAGCGTCACGGGGATTACCGGCACGCTGTTGTAGGCGGCACATTTGACTGCAAGCACGTTGCCGGTGCCGGAGGGGTTAGCCTGTATTTCGGCGGTACCTCCGCCGGTCATCTCAAATGTGCTTCCTGCAGGGTAGCTGTTGAAGCTCACGGTGAATTTTGCCGCATGTGCCGCAAATGTCATGGCCAGCATGATGGCGAGGCCGACGAGTTTTTTCATTTCAGGGTATCTGATTGTAGGGTATTAATCGATGCGTTTTTATGATTTTCGCACCTGCAAAAATAGATAAACCGTCAGAAATTACCCCCCCCGAAATGTTAAAATATATTAATAAATCGGGCCATGTTACGTGAGAAGATGATTATGTTACATATGGAAGCTTATGGCCGTCCGGAGATGGCAAGACCGTCAGCGGAGGGGGTTAAATACTACTCGTAGGAATATATTTCTCAATATCGACAGAGGGTAGCTTGCTGCCTTTGGAGATGACCTCCGCTATAAAGGCGGCTACATCTTCTTTTGTCATTTTCTTCCTGATGAAAGCGTAGTATAGAAAATCAATTGTAGTCAGATATGTTATCTGATGATTGGCACAATACACCTTTATGTCCTTTAGATTGCTACTGCCGAGAACATCCTTATTGTCGCGGCAATACACCATGCAGGCACTTTCACCTTTGCCTAAAAGCAATGTGTTGCGTAGTCGCGCATACTCATATCGAGATTCTCCTTTCGGGTCAAACTTGACATTTGCAATGCGTGAGGCAAAGAATTGAAGAGTGTTGTCAATCTGGGTTTTAGTCAATCTGTTTACCGTTACTTCATCATATACCACATCAAGTATCAGATACTGATATTCCGGGAATATGTCAAGAAGAAGACTGAATTGCCCGGCCTTGACAAAATGGATGATTACATCGGCATCAAGCACGATTTTAGTCTTCGTTGTCATCTATGCCGATTTTGTGTAACAGTTCCATGTAGTGCCCTTCGGAAATTTTCTCCCCGTCGAAAAGCCTGCGGGCTTTCTCGCCGAAATCTCCAATCACCAGATTCTCATTACCCGGCTCATACAAAGTCGTGTCATAGCCATACTCTCTTGCGGTTTTCTTCACCGGGTATTCCTTGAATGTGTCGCGCTCGACACGGTCTATCAATTTCAGATCATACAGACGGTTGAGAACGGCTGAGAAGGAGACGGAAAAATAATGTCCTATACGCAATACCGATGCCAACGACACGCGACCTGCCATCAGTTCATTGTCAGGTATCATCTGTCGCACTCCGTCCGCCGGCATCAAGAACATCAAGGCGAAAGCATCGGCGCACTGCTCCACATCGTTTTTCTTACCCTCTGCCATACAGTTGTGGGGCATGGGATTCGGGTCGATATAAAGATGATAGAGCTCGTGAGCTATGGTGAAATGCTGTCGGCATCTGGGATGATCTGAGTTGACAAGCATAAACCGCCTGTCACCGCTTTTGAGGCTCATGCCCGAAAAATCTTTTGACAACGGACGGTATAAGGTCAACACATTCAGTTTCAAGAGCAGGCTTTTGAGATTGACCGCCTCGCTGTCACTCAACCCCGTCATCTGACGGAATTTAGAGACCTGACTTTCCACAAGATTCAATAACGACGCTTTCATCTTGCCTCTATTGCCTCCATTTTAAGGTATGACTTTACAATGTCCTTGAAACGCATAATCTCGTCCGCATCCTCGGGGGCAATCCCGTCGATTCGGAACGCAGATGCAAGAATCATGGCGTCCACATTCTCGTTTTCCTCAAACAATACGGTCATATCACATCCGAAGAAATCGCTTGCCTTCTCAATGACATCGTAAGGCACCTCTCTGTCGCCCGATTCATAATTGCTATAAGCCGAGCGTGTGATGCCAAGAGCCTGCGCCACCTCATCCTGAGTGTAACGGGCAGTATCTCTTAATTTCTTTAGATTCCGTGCGATGATCTTGTCCATATCGTTATTGCTTTGTGTGGCAAAGTTACTAAATCTTTTTCATATAACAACAATTTGCCACACGGTGATATTGCAAATGTTGCTGCCAAAACGCAAAAAAGCAACCCTGGCGGGCTGCTTTTTTGCGGAAAGACAGGGATTCTTTCTTCGCAGCGCAGCGAAAGCGCTACGCGATAACGTACCCTCGGGTTCTCATCCCTGCTTTCATGCAAAAAAAGCAACCCTGACGGGCTGCTTTTTGCGGAAAGACAGGGATTCTTTCTTCGCTGCGCTGCGAAAGCGCTACGCGATAACGAACCCTCGGGTTCTCATCCCTGCTTTCACGCAAAAAAAAGCAACCCTGACGGGCTGCTTTTTGCGGAAAGACAGGAAATCTCACCCTAATATCAGTTTGAATTAACGAATGTCTAAAATGCACTGATTTATAGTGTTATAAAAATGGATGAATGAATAGATTTTAATAAATACCATTTGGATATGTCAAAAATTGGGTGTAATTTTGGGTGTAACTTTTAAACTCTCCAAATATGAATCTCAAACGGAATATCACCTTCCAACTTGAATCCCGCAAAAAGGACGGGGTATTGGTAACTGAAAACGTGCCAATCAGAATGCGCGTGGTCTTCGATGGCAAGCGCATTGAGTTCACCACAGGCTACCGTATTGATGCTGCCAAATGGGACGCAAGCAAGCAGCGCGTCAAAAATGGATGCAACAATAAGCTCAAGCAGACATCTTCCGAAATCAATGCAGACCTCAATCGCTACGAAGGTGAAATCCAGAATATCTTCAAGGAATTTGAGTTGCGTGAAATTATGCCTCTCCCGGAACAGGTAAAAGAACAATTCAATGCCCGTATTGCCGTCTTACGTCCCGAGGCATCGACTCAGGAGGCAGAGCCGCAGAAAACCTTTTGGGATATGTATGATGAATTTACCTCGGAGGTAGGCAGAAAGAATGACTGGACTACTGCCACCTATGAAAAATTTTCAGCATTGAAAAATCATCTTTTGAAATTCAAAAGAGGTAAAATATCTTTCGATACCTTTACTGAAAGAGGACTGAACGACTTGGTAGATTATTTTCGCTATAAGTGCGATATGCTCAATAGCACTATCGGGCATAAAATCAGCCTCATAAAGTGGATTTTACGATGGGCTTATGACAAAGGCTACCATGATAACCGTGCGTTCCTGACTTTCAGTCCCAAACTCAAATCCACTCAGACCAAAGTTATATTCCTGACAGATGAAGATCTTGAGAAACTGACTTCATTTCACATTCCACCTAACAAGACCTATCTTGAAAGGGTGCGCGATGTACTTATCTTCTGCTGTTATACCGGTCTGCGATATTCCGATGTTGCCAATCTATGCAAGAGCGATGTCCGTGAGAATCATATTGAGTTTACGACCGTGAAGACTGCTGATACCATCACAGTTGAACTGAACAAGCATAGCCGGGCCATACTTGAGAAATACAAAGACTGCGAGTTTAAGAACGGTCGCGTACTTCCTGTAATCAGCAATCAGAAGATGAATGATTATATCAAAGAACTTGGAGAACTCGCAGGTATCGACACTCCTGTAAGGATAACACAGTATCGTGGGAATGACCGTGTTGACACCATATATAAAAAGTATCAGCTCCTTTCAACCCATACCGGGCGCAAGACTTTCATTTGTAAAGCTCTTGCACTTGGAATACCTGTCAATGTCGTAATGGAATGGACGGGGCATTCCGATTATAAAGCAATGAAACCTTACATAGCTGTTGCTGACAACATCCGGGCTTCCAACATGAGTCGCTTCGATGATGTATGACATATAACGCATCTTGTTATAGCTAATATGCGAGGGCCGTTTATGATGGTTCTCGCATATTATTTTATACTTGAACATGCTCTCCATGTAGTAATAAACGAGATTAGAGAACAGTTACTAATGTCATTGTCAGTGCCGTTTTTAGGTGCCGATACTTTGATTTGGGAAAATCAAGTTAAATAATCATCTGGAAATCAGATGATAATTGTGTTTTGGGATGAATCGTATTTCCTTTGCAGTCATAAAACCGAAACATGGGCATGGATCCACTCATGTCAGGCTGCAAATAATATACGATTAAAACAATGATAGAAAAATTATTCGATAAACCTTTATGGCAAATGACCGGTGAAGAACTCTTCACCATCGTACAGGCTGCATCCAATCCGGGAACGTCACAATCGGATGTCATCATCGACACCACAAACAAAAAGTATGTTTTCGGCCTCAAGGGTCTGGCTGACCTCCTTGGATGTTGCAAAACCACGGCTCTGCGCATCAAGAACGAGGGCAAGCTCGCCCCGGCAATTAAACAGCAAGGAAGGAAAATAGTCGTTGATGCGGAAATGGCTCTTGAGCTGTTTGGACGCAAAACCGGCGGGAGGAAGTAAGATTATGGCACAAGAACAAATCAGTAAATCATACAACACCGACAATCGAGAGCGTTTCGGCACGACTGACCCGCTCGGCGGTTTCATCGCCGAAGTGGAGAGCGGAGCCGGGCTGCAGGCACCTGATGCAGCGGCAGTGCGTTACGAAAGGCTATGCACTGAGGCGCAGCTCGATATCGACAAGGAGGTACCACCTCCTCCGGTCGCCATTTATATCGGCGATTCCCCTGCCTGCACCTTCGGCAATTTCAGTGCCTCGATAGGAAAGCCCAAAGGCAAAAAGACCTTTAATGTGTCGGCGATGACGGCAGCGGCCATGACCAATTCCACGATTCTGAATTATCGTGGCAATATGCCGTCGGACCAGAACGGTATCCTATACTTCGACACCGAGCAGAGCAAATATCACGCCTTCCGTGTATTCAAGCGTATCGCTCGACTGACCCACAGAAGCAACGCGGAAATCAAGCAGCGCATAAAGTATTACGCTCTCCGTAAATATTCCGTGGAAGACCGCATAGGCATGATTGACCATAAAATTCGGAACACCCCGGCTGTCGGGCTGGTAATCATCGACGGCATCCGTGACCTGATGCTTGACATCAACAATCCCCGTGAAGCAACCCTTATAGTCAATTATCTGATGAAGTGGACGGAAGAATACAATCTTCACATCCACACCATCATTCACCAGAACAAGAGCGATGAGAACGCACGCGGACACATCGGAACCGAAATCAACAACAAATCCGAGACTGTGCTCCGTGTCGAGAAAGACAAGAACGACGATGCGATAAGCACTGTCGAGGCAGTCTATATCCGTGATGTCTCTTTCCCTTCATTCGCCTTCAGGATCAACGACGAGGCTTTGCCGGAACTCATCAAGGACTATGTGCCGACACCTGAATCCAAAGGCAACGAGGCTTGGGACCCGTATCACGACATATCCGAGGATACTCACCGCAGTGCTCTCGATTCGGCGTTTCCGAATCCCGATACTTTGCTCCGTCATGGAGAACTGATGGACGCGCTCCGGGAAGCATACGCCGACGAGGACATCGAACTCAGCGACTACAAGCTCAAGATTCTGATAACCTTTCTGAAGAACAAGCGGATGATCGAGCAGGTGGACAAGGGCAAGAAGAAAGGCAATCCTTACCGCTACCTTCAGGATTTTTACTATTGAAAAGTTAGTTGGATGAAGCGGGCCTATATATACACGACACCTCACCCAACCAAAATTCGGCTTACTATGACTAATGATTACCGATACCGGCTTGACAACTCCCGTCCGCGCATCAAAGTGACATGCCCTGCCTGCGGACGGCAGAAGAAACTTGTGCGATATGTTGACACTCAGACGGGGCGGTTTCTTGCCGATCATGTAGGCAAATGTGACCGGATATTCAAATGCGGATACCACTACACACCATCCGATTACTTTCGGGACCATCCTTGGCTGAATGATATTACATCCTCTCGACCGGTGAGCTTGCGCATCAGTGAGCGGACCTCTAAGCCGTCATTCATAGAGCTCAGCCGGATGGTTGAATCCATGAATCGATGTCAGTCATCGGCTCTGTTCCGATTTCTCAGCTCACTATGGGGTGAGAATGAAACCATGCTGTTGTTCCGATTATATAATGTAGGAGCAAGCTCTCGGATGAACGATGCGGCGGTATTTTGGCAAGTGGATATCAACGGATGTATCCGCACAGGAAAGATAATGCGATACGGCAACGACGGACACCGCATAAAGGAAGATGGATTGGTAAACTTCATGTGGGCGCACCGTATGAAATCAATGGTTGACAATACCGAAGACTTCAATCTTGTGCAATGCTTCTTCGGCGAGCATCTGCTTTCTGCCTATCCCGATTCAAAAGTCATGATAGTGGAATCCGAGAAGTCAGCGATAATCGCTTCTCACTATTATCCCCAGTACCTTTGGCTGGCGAGTGGCGGATGTTGCGGATGCCTCAATCAGACGGCTTCGCAGGTATTGAAAGGCAGGGAAGTGTGGCTTGTGCCTGACCTTGATGCCGAAGACCGTTGGCGCAGCAAATTGGCGATGCTTCGCACAATAACTCCGACTGTCGGAATTGTGACTGCCATATCCAATATGGCAACACCGGAGCAAAGAGCCGCCAAACTTGACATCGCCGACTTCCTTTTGGATACGGCAAGCCGGAATAATCCCATTGTAGGAGCTGCCGACAAAGCGGGTCAGCTTGCTGAATGTAGGGAGGATTTTAGTAATAAAATTCCGTAGCTTATTATGGCATTTTCATCCGAAGTCTCCGACCTCTCCCGAAAAAGCCATCAAGCATCGAGCCTCCTCCCGGCTCTCATTTGCGATTGATACGGAATTTTATCATAACCAATTTAATTCAAGATTATATGACTACACAATATGCAGTGTGCCACCTGGAGCGTGGCGCAGGCAACGATTCGGGCATGTCATGCCACATCGAGCGCAAGACCGCCGAGGGTAAACCGCACATTCCCAACAACGCCGACGAGAGCAGAACATACCTCAACCGTGAACTTATCACTTTCCCGGACGGTGTTCACAACCGCACTCAGGCGATTCAACACCGTATTGAGACGGCCGGACTTCAAAGAAAAGTCGGCAAAAACCAGACCCGCGCCGTCCGAGTGCTTCTGACCGGCACACATGAGCAGATGATGGCTCTTGCAAACGGCGGTCGCCTTGATGACTGGTGCCATGCCAACATCAAATGGCTGCATGACACCTTCGGCGAGGATAACCTTGTGTCATGTGTGCTTCACATGGACGAAAAGACTCCCCATCTCCATGCGACTGTGGTGCCTGTTGTATCGTCTCCTCGCAAGCGCCGGGAGCGTGAGGGCGAAGTGAAGTATAAGGAGAAAGCTCCGGCACCGAGGCTGTGCGCCAATGAGTTGATGACACGCGGTAAGCTCCGGCAATATCAGGATACATACGCACAGGCGATGGCCGAATTCGGATTGAAGCGTGGTGCCGTTGCGAGTGGTGCGAGACATCAGACCCAACAGCAGTACAACCGTCAGCAGGCACTCGAATTGCAGGCTGATATTGAAAGCCTGACTGCCGAGATTGAGAAACTTGCAGTCGAAAAGGATAAAGTCAAGAAGGAAGCTAAGGACGGCAAGAACCGTATCCTGTCATGGCTCGGAACCGGTGAACTACCGAAACTGGAGAAGGAAGTTTCTGATAAGGACAAACAGATTGCCGGATTACAGAAGCAGCTCGCCGATATGCAGAAGCGGTACGATGATCTGAAAGCCAACTCGCTTCGTGAACGCAACTCTTATCAAAAGGAAATCGACGCGGCGACCAAACGAATTGCTGAATGGGAGGCGCGTTACAAAGCCGAACAAAACCGGGCTAAGGAGCTGCACCGCTTGGCATATCCCGAACGATACCGTCTGTCATCAGGAGCGGAGCTTGTAAGCGGCTGGATTCCCAACCGTATGTATCCCAGTCTGTCAATCACGACGCTGTTTCATGGCACCGAGTTCAAGAACACCTCTTATAATCTTCCTCAGAATCTTCTTAACAAATACGACAGTGGCGCGATTACTCTTCATGAATTGGTCAACGAACTGTTTGAGCCGTGGAAGCAGGTTGATGAATCCCAACACAGCCTCCTCGCCATAGCACTCCAGACCGCAGCCGGAGGAATCCCGACACCGCATGTCGGCACCGGCGCAGGCGGTTCCTCTTCCGATTTGCCTTGGAACGATAACGACAAGAACAAATTCCAAAAAACGAAGTTCAAAGGACGGCGATAAGGAAGTTTGGAGTCGGATGAATACTACTGAAAAATATTCAGTTAATTATATAGGATTACAGGAGAATATTAAACAGATACCCTGAGATTACAGCCGTCAGGAATATTACAGCGACAATCATGGCGACAAGTTTCTTTTTGAAGATACTTGCAAGCATCGACATTTCCGGAATTGCCATGCCTGCGCCACCGATAACAAGTGCTATCACAGCCCCGATACTCATGCCTTTGCCCATTAATGCTACGCCGATAGGTATTGCGGTCTCTGCACGGATATAAAGTGGCACTCCGATGATGGCTGCGACAGGCACAGCGAATGGATTGTCCGGTCCGGCGATTTTCAACACCCAGTCGCTTGGCATATATCCGTATATCACAGCTCCTAATGCAACACCGATTATAAGATACCAGAAAATCGGGCGTAGCGTGTCCCATCCGGCACGAAGTGCTATAGCTATTTTCTGACTCCACGGGAGCTTCTTGGCCTCAATGGGCTTTTCACCCGCCGAACAGCAGGATTGCTTTTTCAACCTTACGTTTTTGACATATTTCTGAGCATCTACTTTTTGCAATCCCCAGCCGAAGAACACAGCGCAGAGGAAGGCAATCGCCACATATATGAGCATAGCTTTGATGCCTACCAATGCTCCCAACATTGCTATAATAATCGGGTTAAGCAACGGAGATGCAATAAGGAATGACATCGTGGCTCCGAAAGGTACGCCGGCATTGAGGAAACCTACAGTCATGGGGAGAGTAGAACATGCACAGAAAGGCGTGAGTGCTCCGAATCCTGCGGCTATAACATTTCCGAAGAATCCGGCCTTTTCAATTTTCTTGCTGATCTTCTCCTGAGGAATATACATCAGGATAATCTCAACAATCGCCGTTATCACGATGAACAATACGACAAGCTCAACCGTGATATAGCAGAAATACCAAAGGGTATCGAGTAATGTATTCATATCATCAGTTTTTAAAATATTTTCTTGTGTTGTTTGCAATCTTAACCAATGTGAGCATCACCGGCACTTCTACCAATACTCCCACAACTGTAGCAAGCGCTGCGCCTGACTGTACTCCGAATAGAGAGATGGCTACGGCAACCGACAGTTCAAAGAAATTACTTGCTCCTATCATTCCTGCCGGAGCTGCAACATTATGTGGGAGTTTCCATGCTTTAGCCCATCCATAAGTAATGAAGAATATTAAGAAGGTCTGTAATATCAATGGGACAGCAATCAAAACGATATGAAAAGGATTTGAAAGGATCGTTTTCCCTTGAAAAGAGAAAAGTATTATAAGCGTAAGCAACAAACCAATAATGGTCCACTTGTTGAATTTGTTGACAAATACAGTATTAAAGTAATCAATTCCATAGCGGCGGACTACTAATATCCTTATGATTATTCCAGCGACAAGCGGAATTACCACAAACAATACGACTGATAGTATTAGTGTCGCCCAAGGAATAGCGATACCTCCGATACCGAGAAGGAATCCTACTATCGGCACATAAGCCACCAGAATTATAAGGTCATTTACCGCGACCTGAACAAGTGTATAGGCCGCATCTCCCTTTGTAAGATAACTCCATACAAACACCATCGCGGTGCATGGAGCAGCACCAAGAAGAACAGCACCAGCAAGATATTGGTCGGCAAGTGCTGTTGGAATAAATGTCTTAAATACTACGAAGAAGAAGAACCAGGCAATGCCAAACATGGTAAACGGCTTTATAAGCCAGTTGGTGACACAGGTTATCAGTATTCCTTTCGGACGCTTACCGACGTTCCTGACACTCTGGAAATCCACCTTGAGCATCATGGGATAAATCATCAGCCATATCAGGACAGCGATAGGGATGGATACATTGGCATACTCCCATTTACCCAATGTCTCAGGTACAGCGGGGATCCATTGACCGATGGCAATACCGGCAATGATGCAAAGCGTAACCCATATTGTAAGGTATCGCTCAAAAAATCCTATCCCTTTGTTTTCCTTACTCATTTCAAATTCTTCTTATAAAATTCTTCGAATCGGTCCTTTATTTCGTCACGCACACGACGAAATTCGCTCATGATGTAGTCTTCAGAGCCGACAGCATCGGAGGGATCATCGAAACCGATATGAATACGATGCTTTACATTGCCGACGAATGACGGGCAACTTTCGTTGGCGCCTCCGCATACAGTTATGACATAGTCCCAGGACTCCTTAAGGTATTCATCAACATTGTGCGGCGTATGGCCGCTGATGTCGATGCCTCTTTCCTTCATTACCTCTACGGCACGAGGATTGACTCTTTCAGCCGGTCTCGTTCCTGCTGAAAATACCTTTATATTCGGGTCAAACGACTGGAGGAAGCCGTGAGCCATCTGACTGCGGCAACTGTTGCCGGTGCATAGAATCAATACTTTCATTTTTCATTCGATTTAGAAGAAATAACCGTAAACCCATCCGGAAATGGTTGCCATGACAATTACAAGAGCGACATATATCACAGTCTTTTTCGTACCCATCACACTTCTTATGACAAGCATATTCGGAAGCGACAGCGACGGGCCGGCGAGCAGCAGGGCAAGAGCCGGGCCTTTACCCATGCCGGAAGCAAGCAGTCCCTGAATAATCGGCACTTCGGTAAGAGTGGCGAAATACATAAACGCACCTGTGAAACTTGCGAAGAAGTTTGATAGTAACGAATTGCCGCCGACTGCCCATTCAACCCAGCTATTTGGAATAATACCGGGTAGTTCTATACCGTCATGCGTTGAACCGAGCAGGAATCCCGCTGTCAATACTCCGACTGCAAGCAACGGTAGTATCAGCTTGGCGAATCCCCATGAAGACAACGCCCATTCGCGGTTTTCATCATCGTTTTTATCGCATAACAATATGATTGCAAGCACAACGACAGAAACTATCATAGGCACAAGGGGAGCCAGTTTCGCATCGGGAATGAAAACATTGGCGAGGAAAGCCGATACAGCTACCGCGATTGCTCCAAGGATAATCCAACGGGTTTTAAGATGGAGGATTTTTACAAGCATCACGCACAGACCTATTGCAAGGGCAGATGTTATCCACCATTTAGCCCCGTAGATTGCAGCCCAGATGCCACGGTCGATTGCCGCCGGTGCGCCCCAGTTGGCGAACACGAGGATAGGCACAAGAGTAAAGAAAAACACTGCCGTCTGCCAAAGCGGGCGTTTTTCCGGGGGTGGCACAATGTTCATCTGTGCCGTCTCTTTATCCCGTTCTTCCTTGCTGAAGATGAACGACATTATCAGGCCGATAACTACAGCAAAGGTAACGGCTCCGATTACACGAGCAAGTCCCATTTCCAGTCCGAGGATGCGTGCGGTAAGAATTATCGAGAGTATGCTGATGGCGGGGCCGGAATAGAGAAAGGCTATTGCCGGACCGAGTCCCGCACCACGCTTGTAGATGCTTGTAAACAACGGAAGAATGGTACAGGAACAGACGGCAAGGATACCTCCCGAAACCGATGCGACAGTATAGGATACCCATTTTTTGGCATTGGCCCCGAAATACTTCAGCACCGATCCCTGACTCACGAACACTGCGATAACACCGGCGATGAAAAATGCCGGGAGAAGGCAGAGGACGATATGTTCGCGGGCATACCACTTGGTGAGGTCAAGTGTGGAGTGAATCGCCGTCATCAGCGTGTCGCTATTGACGGGCAGAAAGAACGCAGTCAGGAATAAGACAACGGTCCATATCAGAAACTTGATTTCCTTTCTTGTTTCCATATCAGTCTCCTGTTGTTGCGGTTCAGATGCCGAGAACTTTTTTCACTTCGTCAGCCGACGGAACGTGACCTTTGATTTTGACTGTGCCGTCAACGACCACGGCAGGGGTCGCCATGATGTTGAATTTCATCATCTCGGCGATATCCTCGATTTTGGAGAGCTTTACATCGAGATTGTTCTCGCTGATCACACGTTCCACTACCTTATAAGTCTCCTTGCACTTGGCGCAGCCGGGACCGAGAACAAGCACCTCGCTGACTTTTACGCCGGGAGCCGTGGCGCAGCATGAGGTTTCAGCGGCTTCGGTTGAATCGTCGGAGCATCCGCATGACTGCACGGGTTTTACATCTTCATCCACGATGATGTTGCTGTTGCAGCAGCAAGAACTTTTCTTTTTAGGTGCGAAGAGGGTTGACCAAAAGCCTTTCTTAGATTCTTTTTTATCCATGATTTTTCGTTTTTACAGTTTATACATTTTTAGAGATACATCATTATGCAGTAGTAAATGCCTACTGATATGAAAATGACTCCGACAATAATGTTGAGCCATTTCTGAACATTGCGTAGTTTGCCGTAGAACTCACCGACCTTTTCAACGCTGAAAGCGAGAATCCAAGCTACGGCAAGCACGGGAAGTGCGGTGGCTATTGCGAACAGAACCGGCAGAAGCCAGCCTGCGCTTGCCGTTACCGACATCGGTATCAGCATACCGAAGTACAGCACTCCGCTTGTAGGGCAGAAAGCCATCGCGAACAGAACACCGAGCAGCAATGCTCCCCATCCCCCTTTTCGGGCAAGACCTTCACCGTTGCCACCGAAGCCGAACTGAGGCAGATTGAGCTTATGCCCGAACAGCATGAAAAGCCCGATAAGCAGCAACAGCGGCCCAATCAGCAGCTCGCCCCATTTCCCTATTGCCTTTTGTATCCCGAACACGCTTGCACCCTCTTTCAGAATAGAGATAAGGATGACGCCAAGGATGGTATATGAGACAACTCGTCCTAAAGTGTAAAGGACACCATTACGGAAAATACGTCTGCGGTTCTCTATATCCTTGCTGATGTAGCCTATTGCAGCTATGTTGGTGGCAAGCGGACACGGTGAGATAGCAGTGAGCAATCCGAGAAGGAACGCGGTCAGAGCCGGAGCAGTGCTATTGTCAAGTAAAGTCTGTAACCAGTCCATTATTTCAATGATTGGCGGATTTTGTCTGCAAGACCTTTCTTGAAGCCGTCAGGATTTTTACGGGCGTTCCCGAAGCCCAACTCACTGACGAGGTTACGGCTCTCCTTACCGTCTTTCCATTTGTTGACAAAGAGAGAAGACCATGTAACTTCGTATTTGTCGGCGATTTTTTCTCCCTCCGGGGTAGATATATCCACGGTCTTGAATACGACAGTGCCGTTTTTCATCTCGTTTGCAAAGAGAGTATTTATTACCTCTTTAGCGTTTTTCTCGATAGCCATGCAGGTGGCACAGCGTTGTTTGCCGTGGAAATATATCACTTCCACTCTATCCTTTTCAGGAGATTTCGCAGCGGCGGTATTATCCCCGCTTCCGCACGACACCAGCCCTATCATAAGGGCGAAAAACATCAGTAACTTTTTCATGTGATTATCATTTAATTTAGATTGTTATTTGCCGAATTACGAACATCGAAAGTAAAAAATAGTGCTTACGAGCAGCAGCTATTCTTTTTTGAGGGACAGCAGTCGTCAAGCATCTGTGAAAACAGTTGCCGGGCAAGTTTCCAGTTCTCCACGTTGATGCAATACTTTACTTTTGGCGGCTCGATGGTGCCTTGTATCAGACCGGCCTCCTTCAACTCGCTCAGATGCTGCGATACTGTGGCTTTCGCAATCGGAAGCACCTCATGTATATCTCCAAAGAAACATTCGTTTCTCTGAGCGAGAAAATTGAGAATCGCTATCCGCGTGGGATGCCCCATCGCTTTTGCAAACCTCGCAAGACGCTCCTGTTCGGGTGTTATCTCTAATTTTGCCATATCATTTTTTATTTGTTGTTCGCAAAATTACAAACAATATTTGATATATCCAAACATAGCGATGATTTTTTGAGGCG
>ENA-UOJO01003116-UOJO01003116.1-human-gut-metagenome-genome-assembly--contig:-P57-NODE-3116-length-16147-cov-5.976883_pt1 | contig 16147 bp, 15 predicted proteins | sample MGYA00242351_ERZ723898 | MGnify/ENA metagenome assembly ERZ723898 | reverse complement strand
ATTATAAGAACAATCTTGCAAAAAACAAGTAAATTATGCTACTGCCCTTTGCTGTTCTTCTTTTTTTATACTTTCACCATTTAATCCCATAAATGATAGTATCTTTTTCTTGAAAAGTCTTGTAAATACTCCAAGCATTACACCTACAAATATAGCAGAAATTATTGTTCCTTCTCTAACACTACCAAGACTTTTAATAGCTAAAATACAGCATATAGTTGATATTATTACCATAGAAACATCAAATCCTATTTTGGCTTTTGAAAAAGGTACTTTAAATTTATATGATACTGCAGCCATTACACCTTCTCCTGCTAATGGAACGATATCACTTGACATATATAAAAGAATTCCTATTGCTACACACATAATGCTTATGGCAAGAAATACAAGTCTTATAGGATAACTTGTAATTTCAGGTACAAAGGACATAAGAAAATTAGAAAAAGTAGTAAAATATCCAAACATAAATGCAACTGCAATTTGCAAAAAATCTTTCTTTTTAAATGCCTTTCCCAATATTAATATTTGAACAAAAATAAGTGCTATATGAAATATTATAGTAGCCTTACCCATTTCTATTCCTAAAAATAATTTATTTCACTACAATTTTATCAAATATCTATATTTATAAATGTTAAGTACTTAACATTTCAAATTAAAAGTAATATACTTTTTTTATAAGTTTTGTTTATATTAAAATGGGGCTGATAGTATGTACAATATAAAAAAAATCCCAGGATATAAAAATATAGATGAGCTTTTAAAAATACTTGAAAAATACAAGAAACCACGATTATTTTTAAAAGGTCAATACATATTTCATCAAGGTGAAAAATCCAATAATTTTTATTTCTTAAAATCTGGAGCAACAAAAACATTTTCAGCATCAAAAGACGGCAATGAAAAAACAATTTTTATTTTAAGAACCAAAGGAATATTTGCTGCTTCTTCTTTTTTTAGTGGTGATATAAGACGTTCCTCCTGTATTGCTTTAGAAAATTCAGAAATAATAGTCATTGATAAAAATTTAGTTAATTCTATAATATTAGAAGAACCTAATTTTGCCTTAAATGTAATAAAAGACATGTCTAGAGATATTAATTTAATGCTTGATGATATTTCTAGCAGCAGCTTTCTATCTGCAAAGGAACAAGTAGCAGTTTTTTTGTATAAATGTATTAACAGTAATCACTTTTTTATAAAAGATAATTTAATGAATATAAATTATACACAAGAAGAATTATCTAAAATAATAGGCTTATCCAGACCTACCATAAATAAAGTATTAAATAATTTTAAATCATTAGGTTGGATTAATTTAGGTTACAAATACATAATTATTTTAAATTACGATAAAATAAAAAATTACATAAAAAAATTCTATTAAAATAGGAGAAAAAAATGAAATATAAAGAATACTTACAAAACTGTAATTTATGCAATAGACATTGCAATGTAAATAGATTAAAAGGGGATCTTGGTGCTTGTAATGCTTCTTCAAAGGTTTTAATTGCAAGGGCTGCACTTCACTTTTTTGAAGAACCACCTATTTCAGGTAAAAAAGGTTCTGGTGCAGTATTCTTTTCATGCTGCAACTTCAAATGTGTGTTTTGTCAAAATCACGAAATAAGCCAAGAATTTAAAGGCAAAGAAGTATCAATAAATCACTTAGCAGAAATATTTTTAAATCTTCAAAAACAAGGGGCAAACAACATAAACCTAGTAACACCAACTCACTATGTACCACAAATAATAGAAGCTTTAGATATTGCAAAATCAAGAGGTTTATTAATTCCTATTTTATACAATACAAATGGCTATGACTCATTAGAAACTATTGAACTTTTAAAAGGATATATTGATGTATATCTTCCTGATTTTAAATATTTTGATGATAAATATGCAGTAAAATATTCTAAAGTTAATAATTATAAAGAAAATTTAATGCCTATTTTAGAAGAAATGTATAGTCAAGTAGGAAGTCCTAAATTTTATGAAAATGGCATAATAAAAAAAGGTATGATAATACGTCATCTAATGCTTCCTGGTTTATTATTTGACTCTAAGAAAGTAATAGATGCCATATATAATACCTTTAAAGACAATGTATACATAAGCATAATGAACCAGTATACACCCATGTTTAATGCAAAAAAATATCCCGAAATAAACAAACCTCTTAATGAAAAACATTATGAAACATTAATTGATTATGCAGCATCAATTGGCGTTAAAAATGGTTTTATTCAAGATACTGGCTCAAACACTACTGAATTTGTTCCAAGTTTTAATTTTGAAGGTCTGTAAAATAAACTAATTAAGAGGATACGTAAATCTTGGAGCCTTATTGCTGCTTCTAAAACCAAGCATATCAGTTGGAGGAATAAATATATTATCACCTCTTAGTTCTGCTATTTTACTTACTCCAACGTATATGTTTGATATTTGATACCAAGTAGCATAATCTATCTGACCAGTTTTTGGCAAACTAAAAATATCTTGAAATACTCTTACAGCCTCAGCTGTATTTTCTCCATATACACCATCTACAGCAACAGTAGGAATTAGAGGATAATTTTTAGCTATTCTATTTAAATATTCCTGAACATTCCTTACTGATTCACCAGTTGATCCTATAGTTAGTGTATATCCAGGATAAGATGATGGACTTCCTGTTACTTGACTAGCCCTTTTAAGCTCTATATCATCTCCATAATAATAAGTTAATATATCATAAGGAACCTTTCCTTGATCTCCTAAATACTTGCTACCCCATTGACTAAGCCATTCAGGACACTGAACATTTTTCCCATCACAATATTGTGTTAATAAAGGTTGTTTTCTATTAAATCTTTTAATATATGTTGAAAAAATCTCATCTACAACATTACTTATATTTTCATAAATATTTCTTCCATAATTAAATGCATGATCATAAGCAGTGGAACTTGTTATATCATAATTTTTCCCCTTACCTCTATACCATTCTGTATATATTCTATTTAAGGTAAAAGATATTATACAATATATATTTGCCCTTATAGTACTATCTGGCCATGTTGAATATATCTCACAAGATGCTACATTTTTTATATAATCTTTATAGTATACTTTATAATTAGGTGCAGTATTATCATTAGGACTTCCCTGATGCACAGTTACAAATTCAGGCACCACAGGCTGTTGAAGCACGACTCCACTAGATGGTGGTGGTAATGGCTTTTCAGAAGCCTCTGGTATTTTTTCCGGATAATCGCCATTTAATGTATTAGGAAGTATTAATATATCATCATTTCCTGTCTGCCTCTTTTTCTCACTTCTTGTATTTGATTCTGGCATACTTACATTTTGAATTGCCAACTGCTCTGAAAATATTTGAACTCCCTTTATAAATACATCATCAAAGCCATTTCTTTCAATTTTAAGATTATATAAACCATAAGGAGTCACATCATCTAAAGGACTTTGAGAATATGCCTTTGGTGGTGCTGCTAAGTCAATTACTTCACTTAATCCAGAAGAATCTGTTGTAAGAATAATATTAGTATACTTAGATGCATCTTCCTGATTTGTAGAAGATGGATTAACTGTAATCTTACATTTATCAACAGGTATATAACTCTCTCCATTAAAACATTGAATTCTTAATCTTCCTATTTCAGCCATTTATTTCTCCATAAAAAATGCTATTACTTTATATTATATTTTAAAGTTTATAACTTGTTACTTATATTAAAGAAAATAAAAAACACCAGGATACCCATTCCTGATGTTTTTCTCATTAATTCTCTTACCTTTTATACCCCAAGACTAAGTCTTGATTTTTATAAAAACAAGCGTAATGCTTGTTTATGTCTAATTTCTTACCACAAGCTTATTATAGCACATTTTTATAATTATAATGTGAATATTGTGTTAACTTTTACATAGTTTATTCCAAGCAATTCTTTATTTCCAACTATAACTATATAATTCCTTTTAAATCCCTATATTTTTTATATATAAATCCATCATATTCAAACTTCTTGAATTTCTCATTCTTATTAACTTTATCTTCAACATTTACTTCTCTTATAACATTTTCATTTTTTATTGTTAATAATAAACTCTTTTCTTTATATATAATTAGATAATGTGCCCCTTCTACTTTTAGTCCATCTTTAAGTGTTAACAATCCACTAAGCCAAAAATCTATAAAAGACTCTAATTTGCTTTGCTTTTTCTTTCTTAATAATTCATACACTTCTAATGAATCATTTAAATATTCTTGTAATTTTCTATCTACCACAATTGTTTCCCCCTAAAAATGCTTATTATATATATTCTTTTTAAATTATAAAAGAAGCCTCAATATATGTCAATATTTTATATTTATGTTTTATTATTACTTTTTACTTTTACTAACTACTTGGAATTCTAACAAAAAGATTATTTACAAAATACTCTTTATATCCATTTAATGCTCTGTAATTTCCCCTAATAGCTTCAAAAATATAATCAACATTAACCATTCCATAGCCCCAATATTCATTAGGATATTCATCTCCTGTTCTTGTTTTAGCACCACGAATTATATATGCAAGAATATCATCCACATAAATATTAGGATTATTTCCATTTACTATAGCCCATTCTAAAATCATTGCACATACTCCTGCTAAAACAGCTACGGAAACAGAAGAACCACTTGCAGTGCCTGTAACTCCTCCAGGCTTAGTAATTTTTGCATTTATTCCCCCTGCTGCAATATCAGGTTTTATTCTATTATCCCATGTAAACCCTCTTCCTGAAGATCCTACAATAGAATTATTGTTTTGATCATAATATGCAACAGAAATACCTTTTCTTGTGGTAGCATTATCTGATAATGTTATACTTTGGCTTGATTCTAAAAAATTTGTACCTTCACATAAAAGTTTTGATTGTGGAAGCCATGAGGAATATTCTCCATCTACAATAAATTCCCCATGTAAGGTAAATTTCCATATTCCAGGCTTTAAACCAATAGCTCTTATTAAAATAGCTTGGCACCCATTTTCTTCATTTGAAAGAATATACTTAACTGACATTAATGTTTTTTCAAATACAAATCTTATATTTCTTTCCTCTCCAACTTTTATAGGTATTTTACTTATACGTTCTCCTGTTGGTGAAGAAATTTCTATGGCCATTACGCTAGGCTTCTTTACCCATATAAAAAATGCTAATGAATTCTGATTATTACCTACTCTTATTTCTATAACATCAGTATCCTTAGCCTTCTCTATTCTTCCCTCCTTATGAGTCTCTTTATTTCCTTCATTTCCAACACCAGTTACTATTACGCTTCCTAATACATCTACATACCTGTCAATAACTTGACATATTAAACTAGTTCCATCATGAGCACCTCCATTAGTTTCAAGAGGAATAACTATAACAATTGGCTTTTTTTCCCTTGAAGTAACATTTACAAAATATACCATAGCCGATATTATACTAACTTCACTAAATGCAAGTACATTTTCCTTTGTAACACCAGAAACTTCTAACCTATCTTTACCTTCTGGTCTTAATTTAACTACTGCAATATAAGAATCAGGAACAATTCCCCTTACTTCCTTGTTATACCCCTTTGCTGCAGCAACAGATGCAACCATAGTTCCATGTCCATTGTAATCTCTGCTTGCAACTACTTCATAAGGATCTTTTCCTTCATTATTTGCCCTTATAGCATCATTTATCTCATTACTATTAAACTCTCTTCCAATATTTAATCCCACTACAGGTTCAATATTTTCAAGTGTTTGATCCCAAATAGATATTATTCTTGTAGTTCCGTCTTCATTTTGAAATTCCTTATTTAAATAATCTATCCCCGTATCCATTATGCCAATTATTACTCCCTTTCCTCTTAAATCAAGAAGCTTTCCATTTTGATATGATATGGCTTCACTTGCCTGCAGGGGACTTGTTTCCGACAAAGTAAGCAGAGATTCAACTTCATCAAAAGTTAATTTTTTTACATTTCTTCTTACCTCTTCAAGTTTATTAAAAGGCATATATACAATTCCATAAGTATTGCTTATTAAAATAGCTGAAACCCCTGGAATTTTATTAATTTCATTTACTTGAGAAACAGAACTAAATTCAAATACTGCATCTACTATTTCATTTGAATTATTAATTATACCTTTTATATATTCATCAAAATTTGAATAATTATTTGTATCTATTATTCTCCTATCATTTCTGTATACATTTCCTACTGTAATGCCTAAAGAGTCTATAAGATTTTCCATAGAATTATAAAGACAAAGTTCTCCATATCCCCATGAATTATTAGGATATTCTAAATCCCTTCTTTCTCTTCTTGAAGAAATAATCATATAATATTTTAATCTTTCCCCATAAAGATATGGATCATTTCCATTTACTATTCCCCATTCCATCATTAATGCACAGGCTCCAGATACGTGAGGTGTTGCCATAGATGTTCCTGTTTTTCTATCATAAGAATTATCTGGTATAGGTCCAATAATCCCCTGTCCTGGTGCAACTATATCTGGCTTTATATTACCTTCTTTTAAATCAAAAATACCTCTTCCACTAAAAGAAGATATCCCTCTTGTTTTATAATCATAGCTTCCTACTGAAATAACATTATATACTGTTGCCGGAATTCCTAGAGTATTTGAAATTGTAGGCTTTAAGAATTTTGTACTCTTGTTTAATCCTTCTGCTGTTGGAAGCCACATATCATATATACTTCTATACTCATTTAATATATTTATTTCAATTGTCCAAAGTCCTGATAATATTTCTTTGCCACTATTATTTAATGATATTCCAATTTCTCCCGTTAAATCAAAAGGTTTAGGTCCAGAATTGTATATTTGATATTTATTACCAGATACTACCCCTTCTGTATATCCTTCTTTAACCTCTATACTTCCTGTAGCTTTACCCGTTGGTGTTATTATATTAATAGATATTATTGGCAGTATAGATTTATATAAATTAATTACAACATTAAATTCTCCTTTAGAAATTTCAAATCTCACATTTGTATTATTTTCAAGGTTACCTCCTATATGATGAGATGTATCACCTTCATTCCCAGCAGCTGCAACAATTGTTAATCTATTTAGATCTGCTATTGTACTAATATACTTTTCTAAAATACTTTTTCCATCATGTGCTCCATCATTTGTACTTAAACTCATATTAATTACAAGGGGCATGTTTAATTCAACAGACTTATCTACTAAAAATTTAATTCCCCTCATAATATTAGTACTTAAAGAATAATAACCTCTGCTACTTTTAACCATAATTATAGATGCTTTAGGGGCTACACCATAATAATCTATGTTAATATTTCCACCTGCTGCAGCTATACCTGCTACATGAGTTCCATGACCAGTAGTATCATAAACAGGGACAATACTATAAGGATCACTGTTTTTTAATGCCATGTTTATATCATTTTCTGTATACACTTTTTGTTCATTTATACTTAAATCATATATATATTTTACTCTTGTATCTCCATTAAAATCCAAAAAGGCAGGATGAGTATAATCAATACCAGAATCAATAAAGCCTATTATAACGCCCCTTCCTTCAGTATTAAAAGTATTTCTTGACTTTATAATACAAGCAGCTTCATTACTTTCATAATCACTAAAGTAAAATGACTTAGGAAATTCTATATATTGAATAGAAGACTCCATTGCTAATTGAGTAATTTTAGATGTATCTACTGTAATTATTGCAAAATTATATCCTAAATCTTCAAATTTTCCTTTAAGATTATTAACAGCTTCTTCTGCTTTCTGTTTATTAGAATAAATAACTACAATTTCTAACGTATCTCCTAAGCTTGCTGTACTAGTCATGGATATCTTAAGCTTTGTCAAAACTTCTTTAGGTATATTTGTAAGAAGACTTCCTATATTTTCAGCTATAATTATCATTCCTTAAAAATTGCTTTTATAGTATATGAATAAAAACTAGTTTCTGTGCATAATTTTATAAATAAAAAAAAGGTGGATATTCCACCTAAAAAATTAATCATTCATTATTCTCCAAATTTTTGTTTTACTGATTTGCAAATAAGATCTACTGTGCCATCAATTCCAAAACAGCCAACATTAACCATCAAGTCTTTAAAATCTCTATCACCACGATTTTTACCAGTAACATATTTATAGTAATTATGTCTTTGCTTATCTATCTTCTTTATCATCTTTTTTGATTGTTTTTCATCTAAATCGTAACCTTCTGAAATATGATTAATTCTATATTCTAAAGGTGCATATAAAAATATATTAAAGCAATTTGAGTATTCTCTTAAAAAATAATCAGCACATCTACCAAATAGGACACAAGATCCTTTATCTGCTTCTTCTCTTATTACTTCTCCTTGAGCTGTTATAGCTTTTTCTGAATAAAAGCTTGTAGAAGATCCATAAATAAATTCATTAAAAAAACTTCCTGCTTTTTCATCAGCTTCTTTTATTATATCTGAATGTATTCCAACTTTTTGCGCAACTAAATCAATTAATTCTTTGTCATAAAACTTTACTCCAAGTTCTGATGCAATTTTACGTCCTATTTCCCTACCTGCGCATCCAAATTCTCTACTTATAGTAATTATATATTTCATGCTTTTACCTCCTATCATTTTAAATTCTTATTCAATTTTCTTTCAACAAGTTTCATAACTAAAGATAATGGTATACAAATACATAAGTAAACTAATGCTAAAATTGTATAAGACTCAATTGTTAAGAAAGTTTGAGCTGTATATGCTTTTGTTGTCATAAGGAATTCTTGTGCCGTAATATATGCCATTAGTGATGTATCCTTTACTAACATTACTAAGTAATTACCAAATACAGGTATCGAATTTCTAATAGCTTGAGGAATTACTATACGAAACATAGCTTGTCTACGTGATAAACCTAATGCTAAACCTGCTTCAATTTGTCCCTTATCTATAGAAATAATTGCTGAACGTATTACTTCTGAAATATATGTTCCATAATTAATACCCATTCCTATAATACCAGCTACTACAGGAGACATTTCGACCTTTTGATCATTACCTGTAATAAGATATACTATTACTTCAATTAATAGTGGTACAACATAGTATATATATACCAATTGAACTAGAAGTGGTGTTCCTCTTATAATCTCTTGAAATACAATTACTATACCATTTAATATCTTACTTTTAGATACTCTAGCTAATGCTAAAATAAATCCAACTATTAACGCTAAGATAAATCCTAATATTGTTACAATAATTACTATCCTTAATGCTTCACCTAGTAACTTAGGAAGCAATTCACTTACTGCTCTTAAAAAATCAAAATTATTTATAACCTTCATGAACATTACCTCCTAAATTAATTATTTAACACCCTTGATAAGAATGCTTTTGTTCTTTCATGCTTTGGATTTGAGAACATTTCCCTTGGACTATTTTCTTCAACTACATAGCCACCATCCATAAATATTGCTCTGTCAGCAACATCCCTTGCAAAGCCCATTTCATGAGTAACAACAACCATTGTCATTCCTTCCTTTGCAAGATCTCTCATTACATTTAATACATCACCTACAAGTTCAGGATCTAATGCAGATGTAGGTTCATCAAAAAGCATCATTTTAGGTTCCATAGCAAGAGCTCTTGCTATGGCAACACGTTGTTGTTGACCTCCTGATAATGCTGTAGGATAAACATTAGCTTTATCTTTTAAACCAACCTTATCTAATAATTCTAATGCAACCTTTTTCGCTTCTTCCTTATCCTTCTTTAATATAAGTTTAGGAGCAAATGTTACATTATCAAGGACAGTCATAAACGGAAATAAGTTAAACCTTTGAAAACACATTCCTACCTTTTGTCTATATTTTTTTACATCAAACTTTTTTTCTAATATACTTTTGTTTTCAAATATAATATCCCCACCTGTAGGTGTTTCTAATAAATTCAAACATCTTAGCAATGTACTTTTACCTGATCCTGAGGGGCCAATAAGTACTAGTACTTCTCCTTCCTCAACCTTTATATTTACATCTTTTAAAACCTTTAAGTCACCAAAATTTTTTTGCAAGCCTTTTACTTCTAATAAAGCCATTTTTCTTCACCTCTTCTCATAGAAAAAGATATTCTATTAATTTTGTGGTTCGTAAACACGTTCATCATTAGTTATCATATGAAGTTTAGGATCTAATCCATAATCTTTAAATACTTTTTCAATAAATCCCTCATCTCTAAGTTCTTTTACTACATCATTAATTTCTTTCATAAAATCTTCATTTCCAAATGCAACAGCAGGTGCTATATGTCCTATTGAAGCTTCATCATCTTTGTAATTTTCCGCTAATCTTAATCCTTCAACTGTCTTAGGAGAATTTGAAAATAAATCCTCTGCTACTGTTGAGTCAGTTAAAAATGCATCCATCTTTCCATATTGTAATGCTACAATTGATTCAGTTTGATCTCCTGATGAAATAGCCTTGCTTATTAAACCTTTTTCTGCCCAACCTTCAACAATTCCTTGCCAAATAGTTCCTGGAGTGTATCCTACAACTGCTTTACTTGGATCAAAATCTTCTACTGAATTAACTTTACTATCTTGTGGTACTATTAATCCTCCACCTTGTGTATACCATACATCACCATAATATATTTGTTTAGCTCTTTCCTTCTTTATATACATACAATCTGCAATTACATCTATATTATCTGAATTTAAATTTACTATTAATTCTGAAAAAGGTATAAGCTTCATTTCTACCTTTTCAATTCCAAGTCTTTTTGCAACTTCTTTTATTATTTCAGCATCAACACCTTTAAATTCTCCAGTTTGCTGATCTATATAAGCAAATGGAGCATCTCCAGATGAACCAACTACTAAAGTACCCTTATCTTTAATTTCTTGTAATTTCTTACTTGTACCAGAATCTGAAGAACTACTAGTAGAACTATTTTTAGCTCCTCCACATCCCATTAATCCTACAAACATGGTAATTAACAATACAAATCCTATTCTTTTTAATAATTTCTTCATGACAATTCCTCCTATCAAATTAAATTCTTTATTTTCTTTTTAAAAAACAAGAGCACAGCCTTAAAATATTTAAGGATGTGCTCCATTGCAACTTGGTAATTAATTTATTGACTTGTTCTTTATATACTTATAATATCAGAGGTCTAAATTAGAAACAATATTAAGTAAACTAAAGATTTTTATGTTTTTTTGTGCAACTGCACATTTAATTATTTTTCAATTTACTTTCCTGTAATGATTTATATGCTACTAATTCAACTGCAGAAATTATGAACAAAAATCCTACTATGTCAATTATCTTAAAACTAGTTTTTAGAATAAAAAAGGCTAATATGGCGCTGCAAATTGGTTCTACAGTAACAAATAAGCTTGCTCTTATATTACCCAAAATTTCAACTCCTCTTCCATATATGCAAAAGGGAACCAATGTACCAAATACAGCTATTAACAAAAATATAACACTTGAATTCATATTAATTGTTACCTTTTGTGCATATGCATTAGTTACAATTAACAAAACTACTCCTCCTACTATAAATGCCCATCCCATAGTTTCTAGCAGTCCAATTTTCTTATAGATCTTTTTAGGATAAATAGTATAAAATACAAAACAACAGGCAGAAATTAACCCCCAAAAAAGTGCACTTGGTGAAATTGTTAATGAATTCAATTTGCCATGTGTTGCAATTAATACTACTCCTAAAAATGCCATAATAATCGCAACAATTTCATATGGGTTAGGGCTTTTTTTAGCTAGTACAGATGTACAAACTAATACTAATATAGGATAAGTATATTGTAATACAGTTGCAGTAGCTGCATTAGCTGCATTTACTGCAGCAAAATAAGTATATTGCACAGACATAAGTCCAAAAATAGAGAACACAAAAAATGGTATTAATATATCTTTATTTCTCCATAAATCAAAAACTTTTTTGCCTTTCCTAAAAAACAAAAATATCAATATTATAACACCTGAAAATATCATTCTAGCTGAAGATAATATTTCGACAGTTATATCACTATTTCTAAATAACATCTCTCCTAAAACTCCACTTAACCCCCACATAGCACCACATAATAACACTATTATCATTCCTACTTTTTCCTTAGAATTCATAGATACACCTCCTTAAGCAATATATGAAAAAAGGCACACACATAAATGCGCACCATCTCTCATTAACATTTTTTATTTTTACAACTTCAAATAGATATTTTTTAAATCCTCTTTTGTTAGATCTTTAATAGTATTGCCAGGACTTCCACTAGCTATTGCATCATTTACCATCTTATCAATAACACTATTAAATTTTGTCATATTTACTCCATACTCCTTTAATGTAGGTATTTCGCATACAACACATAATTTTTCTAGTGCAATTAAAAATTCCTTTGCAGCTTCCTTATCACTCATTGTATCATCTGCTACATCAATAGCTCTTGCTATATCTGCAAACTTATCGTAACATCCATCTAATGCATATTTCAAACATTCAACAATAAGCATTGCATTAGATATTCCATGAGGCACATGGAATAATGCTCCTATTGGTCTGCTCATTCCATGAACTAATGTAACTGATGCATTATTTATACATACTCCAGCTTCAAATGCGGCAATAGCCATTTGCTCTCTTGCTTTTTCATTGCTACCATCATTATATACAAGCGGCAAATTTTTAAATATCCTCTTAATAGCAGATATGGCATATACATCTGTTAATGCATTTGCTTTTCTTGAAGTATAACTCTCTACTGCATGAGTTAATGCATCCATTCCAGTAGCTGCAGTAATACTTTTAGGTGCTGTTAAAGATAACTTATAATCTATTACTGCTAAATCTGGCAATAAGTCTTCACCCTTTAATAGCATTTTTACATCTTTTTCTGTATCTGTAATTACTGTAAATTTAGTTGTTTCTGACCCTGTCCCAGCTGTAGAAGGAATTAATACTAATGGTGGAAAATCTCCCTTTATTTCTTTTCCCATATAATCAGATATCTTGCCACCTAAAACACTCATGGCAGCTATAGCCTTAGCACTATCAAGGGGACTTCCGCCACCAATACCAATACAAAAATCGCAATTGGTATCCTTATATACCTTAACACCCTCTTCAATCATTTTATCTGTAGGTTCTCCTATTATTTCATTGTACACTTGAAACTCTAGTCCTGCATTTTTCAATAAATCTGTAAACATAGCAATAGTTCCATTTTTAGTCATTACCTTACCACATACTACTAAAGCTTTTGTTCCATAATCTTTCATTATGTTAACACTATCTAATAATGCATCCTTGCCCATTATTGTTCTTTTAGGTACTGTAAATTGATATGACATATTTATATCCCCTCCTTACTTAATTATATTACTACCATTAAATAAACTCTTTATCAACTACTGCTAATACTTCTTCTAACTTAACAAGCTCTTCTAATAATTGCTCTTCTGTTATTATTAATGGTGGAGATACAAAAATCATATTTTCATGTGAGTATGTCATAAATCCTTTAGCCTTTAACATCCCTATTATTTTACCCATTATTCCTTCAGGATCTTTTCCATATGGAACTAAAGCTTCTTTTGTTTTCTTATCTTTAACTAATTCTACTGCTGAGAAAAGTCCTATAGAACGAACATCACCAACACATTTAAATTCTTCTTTAAATTCTTCTAATTTTTTCTTTAATACTGCTCCTACTTTATTTACATTTTCAAGAATATTAGCTTCTTTATAATAATTAACACATGCTACACCAGCTGCACAAGCTAATGGATGCCCACTATATGTTAAACCACATGATAAAAGATGATCATCAAAATATGCTGCTATTTCTTTACTTACAACACATCCTCCAAGTTGAACATAACCACAAGTTACACCTTTAGCAAAGGTAACAATATCTGGTTTTACATCAAAATTTTCAAAGGCAAACATTTTACCAGTTCTACCCCAGCCAGCCATTACTTCATCACAAATCATCATTATTCCAAATTCATCACAAATTTTTCTTACACCAGGCAAATAATTTTTAGGTGGAATAATAACTCCATTAGATCCTGTTATAGTTTCCATAACAATTGCTGCAACACTATCTGGTCCTTCATAAATAATTTGTTCTCTTAATTTTTCAACATAATATTCACCTGCAGCTTCTTCTGATTCAAAATTTATTTTTTCACGATAAACATATGGATCAAAGAATTTAACAAACCCTGGTATACCTGGTTCTAATGGATATCTTCTTGGTTCCCCTGTTAAATTACCTGCACCAAAAGATGAACCATGATAACTTCTATATCTACTAAAAACTTTATTTCTTCCAGTAAACATTCTAGCCATTTTTATTGCATTTTCATTAGCATCTGCACCTGCATTTGTAAAAAATACTTTTCCCATATTATCTGGCATAAGGTCTATAATCATTTTTGCAAGCTTTGCTCTAGGCTCTGTAGCATAACTAGGTGCTATAAAACAATATTTATCTACTTGCTCCTTAATTGCATCTGCTATTTTTTTATTTCCAAACCCTACATTTAAGTTTACTAATTGTGAGCACATATCAGTATATCGATTTCCATCATAATCCCACATATATATTCCATCTGCTTTTTCAATAGGAATAGGATTTAATCCCTTTTGTTTACTCCATGATTGTAAATTATACTTTAATGACATTTCTTTAATTTCTGCTCCATTCATAACACTTTATCTCCTTTCATTAACAATAGAAAAAGAGCCACATTAAAATATGTAGCTCCTTTGCTATCTCTTTACTATTTATTTTATGAGATAATTATAGCATTATTTTTTATATGTAAATTTTTCAAATGCCTAATTTTAATTGTGCTTATGCACAAATCATAATATGTTTTTAATATAAGTACATAACAAGAAACTTAATTTAACTTCTAAATCTCCAAGATCTTTTCCTGTTATTTTTTTTATCTTATTAATCTGATAATTAACAGTATTTCTATGTACAAACATTGCTTCAGCTACAGCTTGTACGCTTCCATTGTTTTCTAAATATTTTTTTATAAATTCAATCATAGATGTATTATTTTCTTTATCATATTTTTCTATTGGTTCTAATATATCCTTATAAAAATCATTTAATACATTACTTTCCTTTGCTTCAAGAAGTATTTTATATATGCCTATTTCATCATAATAAATAACATTTTTATCTGTTTTCTTACCTAATTTAACTACCTCTATGGTCTTTTTAAATTCCTTACTAATATCACCTAAATTTATTTTTAATGAACCTACACCAATTACATAATCTTCTCCATTCCCAGAATTAAGATAATTATTTTTAAGATTAATAATTAATTTATCAATATCATCTTTTAAATAATCACACAAAATTATTATTCTATAGTTTTTGTAAGCAAAAACTACAACTAAATCACTCACTTTATGAATTATTTTTTCTATATGAAACTTTAAATTCCTATCCTTAGCAACATTTTCATTACTATTTTTACTTCCAATAGCTATAATAGTATAATTACCTAAAACTCTAAACCCATTTCTTTCTAAAACTGAACTATATTTTGTATAATCTTCATATTCAAATATCATATCTTTAAATATACTTACAATATTTTTTTCGATATTTTCATTATTTACTATCTTTCTACAGAAATCTCTCGTAACTTCTTCTATTCTTACTTCCCAAGGCATTGTAAAAATAGGCACTGATTTTTCATTACAATAATCAATTACATCTTTAGTTACTTCATGTATATGAGGACCTATATTAACAATTATTGCAGATACATCACACTTATATAACATCTTTACAAAATCTAATAATGAATGTCCATTATCACATGCAATACCAGTTGTTAATATTATTTCATTGCCTCCTAAAAAACTATTCATATTATATTCTTCTACAACATGAACCCATTGCACGATATTTTTTAATCCTTTTTCTCCTGCAATTAATTTCATATTATATAAATTTTGTGAATCTTTAATAACCTTTTCTAATACTATACTCATATTTTTTGTCGCACAAGGCGACTGCCTCCTTTTTATTCTTGGCTAATATAT
>ENA-UOJO01003112-UOJO01003112.1-human-gut-metagenome-genome-assembly--contig:-P57-NODE-3112-length-16158-cov-9.598646_pt1 | contig 16158 bp, 16 predicted proteins | sample MGYA00242351_ERZ723898 | MGnify/ENA metagenome assembly ERZ723898 | reverse complement strand
GCCTCCGCCCGCTTATCCAGCCTCACTGCCCCCGTCGAAACCAGTGCAGCCCCGTGGGAAGCGGCGGAAGATCCGCCGCACTGGAAAAACAAAATCAACTGACCGGGAGAAACGTCAGGTCCTCGCTGCTTTGATCATCCACTTCATCGGCAAAATTTTCGCGACGAAACGATAGAATTTGTAAAAGCCCTTCGGCGTATAGAACGTCCGTCCGCGCTTCGCCGCGCGGAGTGCCCCGGCGACGACCTGTTCCGGGTCGCAGTAGGGCAGCGTCTGGAACGTCTTGGACTTGCCGGTGATTCCGGCGACGTCGAGAAATTCCGTCTGCATCGGCCCCGGGCAGACCGCCGTGACCGAAATGCCGCGCGGCTTCAGCTCGTCGGCCAGACCGCCGGTGAACGCCGAGACATAGGCCTTGCTCGCCGAATAGACCGTCATGCGCGGATTCGGGCAGAACGACGCGATTGACGAGACATTGATGATGTGCCCGCCGGAGACCATGTACGGCAGCACCGTATTGGTCATCAGCGTCAGCGCCCGGACGTTGAGGTCACACATGCGCGCCTGCGTCTCGTTTGGTACCTCGCCGAGGTTGCCGAGCGTGCCGCAGCCCGCGTTGTTGACCAGCAGCCCGACCTTGGGCCGCTTTTCCGCCAGATGGTCGGCGAAATATTTGAAGCTCTTCGCGTCGCAGAGGTCGAGGCCGAGGCAGATGACCTGCTTGCCCTCGATTGTCTGCGCCAGATCCTCCAGCTTGCCGACGCGCCGCGCGATGAGCCACAGCGTGTCGATCTCTGGGAACTGCTCCACGATCTGCCGCGCAAACTGCGCGCCCAATCCGGCGGATGCGCCGGTTACAATCGCGATCATCAGAAGCGGCCGTAGGGGTCCGCGAGCTTTTCAGGCTCCGGATACGTCTCGCCCTGCGTGTCGACGCGGATGGAGGCGATCTTCTGCTCGGCGACGGGACGATCGGCCGGGCCGGTCTTGGTGTTCGCGATCGCGTCGACCACATCCATGCCCTCCGTCACCTTGCCGAACGCGGCATACTGCCCGTCGAGGTGCTTGGCGTCCTCATGCATGATGAAGAACTGGCTGCCCGCCGAGTTCGGCGAGCTGGAGCGCGCCATGGAGAGCACGCCGCGCTTGTGCTTGAGGTCGTTCTTCACGCCGTTGAACAGGAATTCGCCCTTGATGCAGTAGCCGGGGCCGCCCATGCCGGTGCCGTCCGGGCAGCCGCCCTGGATCATGAAGCCGGGGATCACGCGATGGAAGATCAGCCCGTCGTAGAAGCCCTTGTTGGCGAGGGAGATGAAGTTATAGACGCTCTGCGGGGCCTTTTCGGGGTACAGCTCGGCGACGATCTTCTTGCCGTTCGCCATCGTGAGTGTCATGATGGGATTTGCCATGGGTGGTTTACCGTCCTTTCATTGCCCGGTCGATCTGCCGCTTGGCATCCTTTTTGGCCGCGTCGTCGCGCTTGTCATAGAGCTTTTTGCCCTTGGCCAGCGCGATCTCCACCTTGACCAGCGAACCGCGGAAATAGACCGACAGGGGAACCAGCGCGTAGCCGTCCTGCCGTACCTTGCCGAACAGGCGCATGATCTCGCGCTTGTGCATCAGCAGACGGCGGGGCCGCAGCGGGTCCTTGTTAAAAATATTGCCCTGCTCATAGGGCGCGATGTGCATTTGCCGGATGTAGAGCTGTCCATCCTTGATCTGGCACCAGGCCTCCTTGAGGCTCAGCGTGCCGAGGCGGATAGACTTTACTTCGGTGCCGGACAGCTCGATCCCGGCCTCGAATTTTTCCTCGATGAAATATTCGTGGTATGCCTTCTGATTTTTCGCCACGATCTTGACGCCGGTTCCTGCCATCCCGCACCTCCTTCCCGCAAACTTGTACATTTTATTATAGCATAGTTGTCAAGTGGAATAAACGGTGGAATTTGGCGGAAAGACTACCATATCTAGTGTCTTGCCAAATCACGCGCAATTTGATATAATGAAACAAAAGTTCGAAGAAAAGGAGGCGGCAATATGCCTGCGCGGAATCTGCCCATTCAGATGCTGTCCTGCTGCGATACCTGCGGCAATTTACAGCCGCTGCGCTTTCGCTTTGAGGATCGTGAGCACAGCGTCCATACCGTCTCCGTCACCGAGATCGTCGACGGGCGCAGGGTGGAATATGTCGGGCTGGAGGCGTTCGTCTTTCTCTGCAAGGCCCATCTCGATGGGCGGGAAAAGCTCTATGAGCTGCGCTATACCGTCGCCACGCACCGCTGGACGCTCGCGAAGGAGGTCTACTGATGGCCGGGCGCGTGATCTTCCACATCGACGTCAACAGTGCGTTTTTGTCGTGGACGGCGGCCTATCGCTGCCTCGTGCTCGGCGAAAAGACCGATCTGCGCGAGATCCCGTCCGTCATCGCCGGGCATCAAAACATCCGCACCAGCATCGTTCTCGCCAAGAGCATCCCGGCGAAAAAACGAGGCGTCAAGACCGGCGAGCCGCTCGGCATGGCCCGCGACAAATGTCCCGACCTCGTCGTGGCCGAGCCGGATTACGACCTCTACGTCTCCGCCTCGCAGAAGATGATCGCCCTCCTGCGCGAAGTTTCGCCCGTGGTCGAGCAGTATTCCATCGACGAGGCGTGGGTCGACATGACCGGCACGGAGCGGCTCTACGGCCCGCCCGTCCTCGCCGCGAACTGGCTCAAAGGCCGCATCCACCGGGAGCTGGGCTTCACGGTCAACATCGGCATCTCCTGCAACAAGCTGCTGGCCAAGATGGCCGGCGATTTTGAAAAGCCCGATAAGGTCCATACGCTCTTCCCGGACGAGCTGGAGGCGAAGCTCTGGCCGCTGCCCACGCAGGAACTTTTTATGCTCGGTGCGGCCACCGCGCGCAAGCTCCGCCGCTTCGGCATCGACACGATCGGCGCGCTCGCCAATGCCGATCCCGTCTTCCTGACGAAGGCCCTCGGCAAACAGGGTCAGATGCTCTGGCAGTATGCCAATGGGCGCGGCGAGGCGTTTTTACAGGCGCAGCCCGCCGCGAACAAGGGCTACGGCAACGCCGTCACCACGTCCCGCGACGTGACCGACCGCGCCTACGCCTGCCAGGTGCTGCTCTCGCTCTGCGAGACGGTCGGCATGCGGCTCCGCCGCGACGGACAGGCCGGCAGCTGCGTCACCATCCAGCTCCGCACCAGCGAGTTTGAGACGTGGTCACACCAGATGCGCCTCGCCTCGGCCACAAATGTCACCGGCGAGCTTTATCAGGCGGCCTGTTCCCTGCTTGATCAGGCGTGGGACCGCAAGACGCCCCTCCGGCAGCTCGGTGTGTCGGTCACGCAGCTGGCCGACGGGACGCTCCGGCAGTACAGCCTCTTCGACGCCGCCGACTATGCCCGGCAGGAAAAGCTTGACACGGCGGTCGACGCGCTGCGCGAAAAATTCGGCGAGGGTGCGCTCTTCCGCGCCGCGCTGCTCCACAGCGACGAGCGCATGGCCGGCGGCCTGCACAAAAAGCGCCGCACCGGCATCACCAAGCCCATCGAGGACGAGGCCGCCCGCATCCGCAAAAAATATGGGAACGACGATTGACGCAGGTGCGTCGAATGGCTATCATTTAGAAAGACATCAAGAAACGAGGCAGAAGATTATGGAAGAAAAACGGCACGGCGGCGCGGGCCGCGTGATCGTGGTGATCTTGATTTTGGCAGTTTTGCTGGCGGCAGGGGCCTTTTTCCTGTTCGGCGGACGGGTGCGCGTGGAAACGCCATCGTTCTCCACGGGCTACCGCTATGACCGCGCGAAGGACTATGCCACGCTCGACACCTTCCCGGTCGAGGGCGTGACGGCGGAGAAGGTCGAGCTGCATTGGATCTCCGGACGGGTCGAGATCCGCGCGGCGGAGACGATCTCCGTCTCTGAGAACTTTGCGGGCGACGATGCGCAGCGCCTCCGCTGGCGGCTGGACGGCGATACGCTGATCGTGCAGCCCTGCGCCTCCGGCGTCCGGGACCTGCCGGAGAAAACGCTGACCGTTTCCCTGCCCTGCACGGCCGGGCTGAAGATTGATACCATCTCGGCAGACTGCGTCCTGACCGGCGTGCAGACTGCCCAACTGGACGTTGACAGCGTCAGCGGCGCGCTCCGGGGCGACGCCGCCGTGACGGAGATGCTCTCCGTGGATACGGTCAGCGGTGGTGCGTCGCTGGATCTGACCGCCGCGCCGAAAAAAGTGACGGGGAATACCGTCTCCGGCGTGATGGAGCTTGTGTTCGACGAAGCGCCCGGCAAGGTGAAGCTAAGCTCTATGAGCGGCAGCTTTGCCCTCGGCCTGCCTGCGGGCGCGGCCTATCAGCTGGACTGGAGCACGGTCAGCGGCGACTGCGATGCCTCGGGCTATCAGGCCCCGGAAGGCCGCGGCGCGAAGAAGATCAAGCTCACGGCGGACACCGTCTCCGGCGGTCTCACGATCTATACGAAATGAACTGCATAGCGGCGAAATGCCCCACGGGGTGTTTCGCCGCCCACCGTTTGTAACGGAATCTTAACGGACATGGCCGTGGAAATTTGATAGTATTATAATTAGAAAAATTACTGCCGAAGGGAGATTGCCATGCGCAAAAAACGGCCCGGCACGCTCACGCCGGAGAGCTTTTTCTCGTTTTCCTGGCGGAATACTGCCGTCTGCATCGGGATTCTCGCCGCCGCGACGGGGCTTTGTTTCCTGCTCCGCCTGCTCGACGATTCCGACGTCTATGTTGCGCTGATCTTTGAGCTGGCGGTCGTGCTGGTCTCGCGCTTCACGAGCGGCTATTTCTATGGCCTGCTGGCCTCCGTCGTGGGCGTCATCGGCGTGAACTATATCTTTACCTATCCGTATTTCGCCTTCAACTTCACGATCTCCGGCTATCCGCTGACGTTCCTCGTCATGCTCGCCGTGTCCATCGTGGTCAGCGCACTGACCACGCAGATCAAGCAGCAGGAGAAGCTCCGCGCCGAGGCTGAGAAGGAGAAGATGCGCGGCAATCTGCTCCGCGCCGTCTCGCATGATATCCGCACGCCCCTGACCAGCATCGTCGGCGGCGTGAACGCCATTTTGGATTCCGGCGACCGGATGACGCCCGAGACGCAGACCGCCCTGCTCACCGACATCCGCACGGAGGCGCAATGGCTCGTCGGCGTGGTGGAAAATCTGCTCTCCGTCACGCGCATCTCCGGTGCGTCCACCATCCATAAGGAGCTGGAGGCCGGGGAAGAGCTGCTCAGCGCCGCGAGCGTCAAGTTCCGCAAGCGTTTCCCGGAGATCACGGTCTCCATCCGCGCGCCGGAGGAGCTGCTGATGATCCCGATGGACGCCATTTTAATTGAGCAGGTGCTCATCAATCTGATGGAAAACGCCGCGCTGCACGGCGGCTCCACGACCCGCATCGAGCTGCATCTCCGCCGCGAGGGCGATTCCGCCCTCTTCGAGGTCGCGGACAACGGCGAAGGCATCGCGCCGGACGTCCTGCCGCTGCTGTTCACGGGCGCGGTCTCGTCCTCTGCGGACGAGAGCGCCGACGGCAAGCGCAACATGGGCATCGGCCTTTCCGTCTGCATGACCATCGTGCAGGCCCACGGAGGCACCATGGCCGCCCAAAACCGCGCCCTGGGCGGCGCACTGTTCCAATTTACACTGCCACTGGAGGAGAACCATTATGACGATCCGGGACAAGATCCTGATTATTGAAGACGAACCTACCATTGCCAACTTCATGCGCGCGATCCTGGAGGCGCGGGACTATGAGGTCATGATCGTCCAGAGCGGCGCGATGGCCAGCACACTCATCGCCTCGCACTGCCCAGACCTGATCATCCTCGACCTCGGCCTGCCGGATATGGACGGCATGCAGCTCTTAAAGGCTGTGCGCCAGTGGTCGAAGGTGCCGGTCGTGGTCGTCTCCGCGCGCAGCCACGAGCGGGACAAGGTCGCCGCGCTCGACGCCGGGGCGGATGATTATCTGACCAAGCCGTTCGGCACCGAGGAGCTGCTCGCCCGCATCCGCACGGCGCTCCGCCACACCCGCACGCTGACCGCCAACGACCAGCTGGCCAACACCGGCAAATTTCAGACCGGCGATCTGCTCATCGACTATGACAAGCACCGCGTCTATGTCGCGGGCGTCGACGCGAAGCTGACGCAGAACGAATATAAGCTCGTGGCCCTGCTGGGCCTGCATGCGGGCAAGGTCTTGACCTATGATTACCTCATCAAGGAGCTGTGGGGTCCGAGCGCCCGGAGCGACAACCAGATCCTCCGCGTCAATATGGCGAACATCCGCCGCAAGATCGAAAAAAATCCGGCCCAGCCGGAGTATATCTTCACCGAGACCGGCATCGGCTATCGCATGGTCGAGGGCGACTAGCACATTTTTGAACCCATTCTTTTCTTTCTCTGCCAGAAAGAAAAGAATGGGGGCGCAAAAATGCGAATAGGAAACGCCCGCCAGACAATCCCTCAGTCAGCCTGACGGCTGACAGCTCCCTTTACACAAGGGAGCCTTTGGGCGGACGCCCCTAGAAAACGATACTATTAAGACTTAAGACACAAAAAACGAACCCCGCCATGGATCCCATGGCGGGGAATTTTTATCCTTTATCCTGCTGCGGACTCGTGAACCGGCTCCTGCGTCTCCACGCGGCGAATCCGCGCGCCGAGGGCCGCGAACTTGCCGACGATGTCCTCGTAGCCGCGCTCGATATAGTGCGCGTCCTCGATGGTGGACGTGCCGTCGGCAGCCAGCGCCGCGATGACCATCGCCGCGCCCGCGCGCAGATCGCACGCACGGACCTCACAGCCGTGCAGCTTCGCCACGCCGTCGATCACCGCTGTTTTGCTCTCGACCTGGATGGCCGCGCCCATGCGGTTGAGTTCGCCGGTGTAGCGGAAGCGGTTGTCGTAGATGCCCTCGGTGACGAGGCTCGTCCCCTCGGCCAGCGCCATGCAGACCGCGATCTGCGGCTGCATATCGGTCGGGAAGCCGGGGTACGGCAGCGTCTTGACGTTCGCCCGGCGGAGACGCTTCGTGGACTCTACGCGGATGGAATCATCATATTCCGTGACGCGCGCGCCCATTTCGCGCAGCTTCGCGGTAATACAATCCAGATGCTTGGGAATAATATTTTCGATAAGGACGCTGCCGCCCACGGCCGCGGCCGCGGCCATGTAGGTGCCGGCCTCGATCTGGTCGGGGATGATGGTATACGTACCGCCGCCGAGACGCTTCACGCCGCGCACCTTGATGACGTCGGTGCCCGCGCCGGAAACCTTCGCGCCCATCGCGTTCAGGAAGTTCGCAAGATCGACGATATGCGGCTCCTTCGCGCAGTTTTCAATGACGGTCATCCCGCCGCACAGCACCGCCGCGAGCAGAATGTTCATCGTCGCGCCGACGGAGACGATGTCGAGATAGACGTGCCCGCCGCCGAGTCCTTCCGTTGGCGCGTCCGCGCAGACGTAGCCGCCCTCCTGCTCGACGTTGGCGCCCATGGCTTCAAAACCCTTGATATGCTGATCAATTGGGCGGACGCCGAAGTTGCACCCGCCGGGCATCGCGACCCGCGCGTGGCCGAAGCGGCCAAGCTCCGCGCCAATGAGGTAATAGGACGCGCGGATGCGGCGCACGAGTTCGATCGGCGCCGTCGCGTTGCGGACGTGCGAACAGTCGATCTCCAGCGTGTTGCGGCTGAGGCGGCGGATTTTCGCGCCCATGTTATTGAGAATTTCAAGGAGCAAACGGACGTCGGAAATGTCCGGCACGTTCTCGATCCGGCACACGCCGTCTACCAGCAACGTGGCCGGGAGAATGGCCACGGCGGCGTTCTTCGCGCCCGAGATCGAGACAGCGCCTTCCAGCCGCTGCCCGCCCTGTACGATGTATTTTACCAAATCAAAAGCCCTCTTCGATTTTATTGGAAGCACCGGATGCAATCCGGAGGATTTGCAGTGTCAGCGGGCAGCACCGGAATGATTTGCGGTTTTGCCCCAAAGTCAGTATTTGCAGAAGCCCATCGTTCAGCCGTGGCAATGCAAACCAGCGCGGCCAGTTCCGGCCACCTGCTTAGAATACCACACCGGCGTGTCAAAGTAAAGAAAAAATGACAATCCAGCAACAACTTCCTAAGAATTCTATTAAGATTTGACAATGTCGAACGCAAGCGTGCCTCATTCGGCCTGACGGACCTCGCGCGTGATGCCGTTGACGTAAAAGACCGCCGTGTCCGTCTCTACGCGCCAGACCGGCGTGAAGCGGAGGGCCGAGGTGGCCGTCTCGGAGTGCAGGTAGCCCTGCTGCATGCCGGTGATCTGGCTGCCGACCCAGCCAAGCGCGTCGCGGCTGGCCAGGATCTGCGTCAACGCATCGGCGCAGGAGATGCACGCCTCCTCCGAGACGCGGGCAATAGATCCGGATTCGGGGTAGAAGACCCCGTCCGCCGCGCGCAGCGCGCCGTCCTGATACGTAAACGTCAGCGTCCCGCCGAAGACCGGCATGCCCAGCAGCGCCTGCTCCACGCCCAGCGCATAGACGCCGTCGGCCTGCCGGACGGCGGGCTGCGTCTGCCAGACGGTATAGCCCATGCCACGCAGGCGGCGCTGCATATCCTGTTCATAGCTCCGCCCGCCCACGGCGGCGCTCAGCTCCGCATGGAGCGCGCCGCTGCGGCTGAACGAGACGCTGCCGCTGTCCGCGCTGTAAAGGATCTCATAGCGCGTGGAGCTGCCGTCTGCCTCGGCCGCCTCGCCGAGCAGGGCCTCCGCTGCGGCGGAGGCGTCCGCTTCGCCAAGCTCGATGGCATAGAGCGTCTCGCCGGGGGTGAGCAGCGCCGGATCAATCGACACGCCGTAGCTTGCCAGCAGCTCCGTCAGTCCCCTGTGCAGCGCCGATTCCTCACGCTGCGCCGAGAGCTTCCCGGGCACGACCGCCAGCAGCAAAAAGCATACCGCCAGCGCCAGGATCAGAAGAATCAGATTTTTGATGCGCCGACCCGACACGGCGGCCGCCCCCTTTCTATCTGAAGTTCAAAGATTTATCCTTTCCATGCGGCGGTGAGGTCGCCCTCGCCGCGCTCGACATACCGCAGCGCGAGCGGCTGTCCGCCGCGCAGGATCGCCGCGGCCTGTGCCGGCGGGAGAAGCGCCGCGGGCTGCGCCGTCGGCTGGAGTGTGCGGAGCACGATGCTCGCGCTTGTGATCCGTGTGCCCTCGAATGTGACCGCCGCCGGTTCGATGGCAGAAACGTAAACGCCGTCCAGGAAATAGGCAAACGTGCAGACGGTCTGCCCGTCCTGCTCGCTCACATCCGTCAGATAGAGCCGCGCTTCGCCGAGCGTGCCGCCGGAGATTGTTGACAGCAATTCCCGGGCCGCCTCCACGCGGCTCTCGCGCGAATCCGCCGCGCTCTGAAAGCGTTCCAGCGGCTCCGATACTTGAAAGCTCACACGTCCGCCCGCCGTGACGGACAGGGCATGCGTCGTCTCGGTGAACGAGGTCGTGCCCGCCGGGTCAATGTATTTCGCGTCGCCGTAGGGGTTGAACCCAAGGCTCGACGCCAGAGACGCGACGAACCGCGCCTCGCACGGGTTCGCCGCGATGGCGTCCACAAGCGCGGTCCGCGGCGTAATGAGGCTCAGCGCCGCGGCCTGTTTGTATGCGCCGGAGCTGTCCTCAAAGGCGAAGAAGCTGCCGTCCGGCTGATAGCTGTCGAGCGCAGCCTCGAGCGCCGCAGCGCTCACCGCGGTTTCACAGCGATAGCACTCCGTGCCGGCGAGATACAGCGCCACGCCGCCGTCCTCGACCGCAAGCAAAAACCACTGCGCATCCGGCAGCTCCGGCGCGTCCACATTGAGCCACGCCGCCGCCAGCGACGGGTTGAGCGCCGACGGATAGCAGAACGCGGCACCCTGCTCCGCAAACGCGGCCAGCAACTCGCGCTGCGAGACGGCGCGGCCGCCCTGCGCGCTGTCGAGCGCCTGGGCCAGATAGCCGCCGAGTTGTTCAAACGCATTGTCCAGCGCAGCGAAATCATACTGCGCGCTCATGCGCCCCGCCGTATTCTGTACCGTGATGGCGATGGGCTGCGCCGCGCCGTGGACCTCGTCGGCGACGACGTCACCGGTGTAGGTCAGCTCCGACTGCGACAGGCCGAACAGCGGCGCGACGGGCCGCAGAATGGCCGCGAGCCACGGCGTGGACGTGATCGTCCGCGCGGGCAGGGCCAGAAGCGTCAGGGCCACGATGGCCAGAGCCAAGACGACAATCAGGACGTCTTTGAAAATTTCGAGGATCTTTCTGGCCATTGCGGTTCACTTCCTTTCGTTTCATGTTTGCCCAAAGGCCCCCTCTACGAAGAGGGGGAGCTGCCGCGGCTCACGGGGCGGGCGACCAATGGTCGCCCCTACGTTCACCGCCGGAACTGCGATCAAATTCGTAGGGGCGGACATTCTCGCCCGACAATCCCTCCGTCGGCTTCGCCGACACCTCCCTTTACACAAGGGAGGCTATCCGCTGCGGCGGGGAAGGGCCGATGAGTACCCGCAAGGGGCAGGCCGCATCTGTAACGCTCCTTCGTCGCGAACAGCTGCGCTCGGCATCGGCCCCTACAGGGTGCGGAGGATGATCGTAGAAGCGGGCGGACAGAGTCGTCCGCCCCTACAGGGTGCGGCGTTTTTAACTCTCGGCAGCGGGGAGGGTGATGCGGACATCGGTGCCCTCGCCGTAGACCGAATCGATGCGGATCGTGCCCTTATGCTGCTTCAAAATCTCCTGCGCGATGGACAGGCCAAGGCCCGTGCCGCCCGACTCGCGCGAGCGCGCCTTGTCGACGCGGTAGAACCGGTCGAACAGGCGGGGCAGATCCTTCTCCGGGATGCCGATGCCGTTGTCCGAGACGCGGACATAGACATTTTTTCCGCTCTTTCCGACATGGATCTCAATTTTTCCGCCGTCAGGCGTATATTTTACCGCGTTGGACACGATGTTCGTGACCACCTGCTCGATGCGCTCGCGGTCGCCGTTGACGTCCGGGATGTCGTCCTCCTCGGTGAGGGTCATGGTATGGTGGTGGTTCTGCTCGGCGTTGAGCTTCGCCGCCTCGTACACGTTCTCCACCGCCTTGCGGAATGAGAAGCGCGAGATGTTCATTTCCATCTTGCCGTAGTCGATTTTGCTGAGCGTCAGCAGATCCTGCACGATGCGGGTCATACGGTCGGCCTCGCTGACGATGACGGCGAGGAAGTTGCTCCGCAGCTCGCCCGGCAGATCGTCGCCGGAGCTGATGATCGTCTCGGCGTAGGCCTTGATGTTCGTCAGCGGTGTGCGCAGCTCGTGCGAGACGTTCGCGACAAACTCACGCTTCGACTGCTCGGATTTGCGCTGCTCGGTGACATCGTGGATGACGACAAGGACGCCGCCCTGCGTCTGGTCGGACGAGAACGGGGCCATGAACAGCTCCAGCTCGCGGTCGCCCGCGGTCTTCTGTAACTCTAAATATTGCGGGCGGCGCAGCGTCAGCAGCGTGTCCAGCTCCGCCTCCTGTCCGAAGAGTTCATCGAACGTCGTCGTGGAGTCCAGCCCGCGCGCGAGCATCTGGCTCGCCGCCGGGTTGCAGTGGATCAGCGCGCCGGAGACCGAGAAGGCGATGACGCCGTCGGTCATGTGCAAAAACAGCGTGGAGAGCTTGTTGCGCTCGTTCTCGGCCTCGGAGATCGTGTCCTCGAGGACCTTTGCCATGTGGTTGAAGTTCCGCGCGAGCACGCCGATCTCGTCGTGGCCCTCGACGGCCACACGCTGCGAAAAGTCGCCTGCGGCGACCTGCCGCGTGCCGACGGTGAGCGCCTGAATGGGTGTGATGAGGATGCGCGCGAGCAGGAACGAGAGCACCACGCAGATCACCAGGCCAAGGCCCAGCGCACGCAGGATAATGCTCATCAGTTCGCTCGTCAGCGCATCGACCGTCGCGCGGTTGTCGTAGATGTACGCGATGTACGAATGCTCGTCCGTCACGATGGGCACAGCCAGATCCATGAATTCGCCCGTGACCGATCCGTCCTGCCCGACTTCGCCGTTCATCGCCGTCAGCAGATTCTGCGACACGCTCACCTGTGTCCGCTCATCCGAACCCTCGAGCACCTGTCCGAGGCTGTCTAAAATATAGACGTTCCGGTCGTTCACGTCGATGCCGAGTCCTGTCTGCGCCATCAGCAGCTCTTTCATCTGCGTCGGCCCGTTTTCGCCGTCCGCCAGATCTTGCAGCTGCGTGATGAACTCCGGCGAGAACGTCCGCTCCATCTGTACATAGAATTCCGAAATGTAGAAATTGCCGACGCCGCTGATCAGAAACGCTCCGATCACCGTCATCAGCGCCAGAATGAGGATGACCATGATCATGACCATCTTCATGCGAAGCGTGCGCACGGCCGTCCCTCCCCTCCGTCTTTGTTTAGGGTGTATAACCTTTACTCAGAAAAGTAGTAGCCCGCGCCGCGGCGCGTCAGGATGCGGGTTGGCTTGCCGGGGTCGTCCTCGATCTTTTCGCGCAGCCGGCGGACCGTCACGTCCACGGTGCGCATGTCGCCGTAATAATCGTAGTTCCAGACCTTCTGCATCAGATCCTCGCGCGAGAAGACCACGCCGCGCTCCTGAATGAGATAGAGCAGCAGGTCATATTCCTTCTGCGTCAGGTCGACGGCCTGCCCGTTCCGCATGACGGAAAACGTCGCCGGGTCGATCGTGAGGCCCTTGGCCTCGATCAGCTTGCCGACGGATTTGCGCGCGTTGAGGTCGAGGCTCCGCCGCCGGATGTTCGCCCGGACGCGGGCCAGCAGCTCGCGCATCGAAAACGGCTTCGTCATATAATCATCCGCCCCGGCCTCCAGGCCAAAGACCTTGTCCGTCTCCTCCTCGCGGGCCGTCAGCATAATGATGGGGACGGTGCTGCCCGCGTCGCGGAGCTTTGCGCAGATGTCAAAGCCGTTCATCTTCGGCAGCATCACGTCGAGCAGGATGAGATCGGGGTCGCCGGTCAGGCCGAGCTGCAAGCCCGCCTCGCCGTCGAGCGCCTCGAGCGTCTCATAGCCCTCGCGCGCCAGATTGAATTTCAGAATTTCGACGATCGCCCGTTCGTCCTCGACGATCAGAATTTTCTTCTTTTCTTCCATCAAAAATACCTCACAGTGGGCGCCGCAGCGCCTTCGGATAGTGGTTTTTCAGCTGCCCGCCGGAACCCTTGCCCCAGCCGAGCGTGCAGCCCTCGGCCCGCACGAGCGTCCATCCCGCGAAGTCTGCCGGGATGGACTCTCCGGCCATGTAGCGGCGGAGCAGCGGGTCGTTCCGATCCAGATCGAGCGTCAATGCACCCGTTTGCAGCCAGAGCGCCCAAGCGTGCGCCGGGTCGAGCCGGCCTTTGCGCAGCTCGCCAAGCTCCAGTCCGCAGCGCAGGACGCGCAATCCGCGCAGCATCGGCAGTTCTTCCGGTGCGAGGAACACCCGCGCGCCGAACAGTATAAATTTCCCCTCCGGCAGGGCCGCGCCCGCCGAAGCCGCGAATTCTAGGACTTCCTTCGGGGCTTTGATCCCGGGCTCCGTCGGAATGTCGCTGCCGGGCGCGCTGCCGGATTTTTGCAGCACAGCGGCAAAATGTCCCTCGCCGCGCAAATGGTGCGGCCAGAGCCGCGCTGTCCCCTCCAGTCCGGCCGCAGGATCGGCGATCCAGTCCGGACGGCCGGGCGAAAAATACGGAGATCCGATCGGGATGACCGAAAAGTCCGGATGTTCCTGCAAAAACGTGGAGATCGTGCCCTCGTTTTCCTGCGGCGCGAACGTACACGTCGAATAGATGAGCCGCCCGCCAGGGCGGAGCAGCGATGCCGCCGTCCGCAAAATTTCAATTTGCCGCGCGGCGCACATTGCGACGGTTTCCTCCGACCAGTCGGCCACGGCGGCTTCTTCCTTGCGGAACATGCCCTCGCCGGAGCACGGCGCGTCGACCAGCACACGGTCAAAATATCCATCGAACCGGGGCGAGAGATTTTTCGGGTGTTCGTTCAGAACCAGCGCGTTCGCAACGCCCATGCGCTCGATGTTCTGCGCGAGGATCTGCGCGCGCTTCGGGTGGATTTCGTTGCAGACGAGCAATCCGCACCCGGCCAGCTTCGCGGCCAGCTGCGTGCTCTTGCCGCCCGGTGCGGCGCAGAGATCGAGCACGCGCATCCCCGGCTGCACATTCAAAAGCTCCGCCGGAGCCATCGCGCTCGGCTCCTGCAAATAATAGCAGCCCGCCTCGTGCAGCGGCGAGAGACCGGGGCGCGCCGCGGCGTCATAGTAAAAGCCATCCGCACACCAGGGCACCGGCGTCAGGCCGAACTCCGGCAGCGCGAGCTGCGCGCCCTTTTGCGGATTGCGCCGCAGGCCGACGTTCCGTGGCCGGTCGTAGGACGCGGCGAATGCGTCAAACTCCGCGACGAGCAGCTTTTTCATCCGCAGCACAAATCCTTCCGGCAGCAAGGCCCACACCCCCAATTTAAGATAAACATATTATACCGGATTTCCGCGCAAAAAGAAAGCCCCCAATCTTTTCAGCTGCACCTTTGTCCGCGCCTGTAGGGGCCGATGCCGAGCGCAGCTGTTCGCGACGAAGGAGCGTTACAGATGCGGCCTGCCCCTTGCGGGTACTCATCGGTCTAAAGGTCCCCTCTACTAAGAGGGGGCTGTTGCCGCAGGCGACTGGGGGGAGAAATCCCCGCCGCAGCGGATGCCTTCCCTTGGGGGAAGGCTTTCGTGCGGGCAGATTTGTCTACCTACATCCCATTTTGCCGCATATGCTCACAAAACGTCCCCGGTTTCTGTTGGAAACCGGGGACATCTTCATTTTCAGTTACTGTTCTGCAAAAATTTTCTCGACGGCGGCGGGCAGCTCCGGCAGGGAGGCAATGCGCGCCGCTGCGTCTTTGACCGAGCCAAAGCCGTATTCCGTAAAGATGAATGGGATTCCGGCCTTCGCGGCCGCGTCCGCGTCGCCCTGTGTGTCGCCGACGTAGACGGCCTTTGTCACGCCGTTGCGCTCCATCACAAGGCGGATGTTCGCGCCCTTGTCCAGCCCCGTCCGGCCCGCCATCTCGATATCCCGGAAGCACGTCAGGCCCGACCAGTGCAAAAACGCCTGCACATAGCCGTCCTGCGAGTTGGACACGACAAACAGCGCATATTTCTGCGCCAGTGCCGCCAGCGTCTCCGGCAGCCTGGGATAGAGAATGCCACCGCAGTGGCACAGCAGTTCGTTTTCATATTCATAGAGCTTCTGCATCTCCGCCTCGCGCTCCGCGCGCGGCGCGTCCGGAAAGGCCAGCGCGCCGATCTCCTCCGGCGTCTTGCCCATGCACCAGTGGATGAATTCCGGCGTCAGCGGCACATGCGGCAGCGTCGATCCTTCCAATCCCTGTTTCCATGCCGCAAAGATCAGCTCCCGCGAATCCCACATGGTTCCGTCCAGATCAAAGATCACAGCGTTCATACAAACGTCCTCCTGCTTCGTATTCCATGTCTATTTTATGCGATGCACGCTGCACCGTCAAGCCCCGTTGACTTTGTGCGGCGCGGAATCTATAATAAACCTACCAAATCAGTTTGTAACGTGGAGGGATGTCGTGTGAAACCATCGGGGAAGGTGCTTGCCGTCTGTATCAGCGAGCGGAAGGGAACGATGAAGCATCCGGTATCGGAAGTTCTGCTCCGCGCCGGACATGGCATCGAGGGCGATGCGCACGCGGGACCCTGGCACCGGCAGGTCAGCCTGCTCGCCACCGAGAGCGTGGAGCCGATGCGCGCCGTGCTGCCGGAGCTTCCGGCGGGTGCGTTCGCAGAAAACATCCTGATCGAGGGCCTCGAGCTGAAAACGCTGCCCATCGGGACGCGCCTGCGCGTCGGCGGGGCGCTGCTGGAGGTGACGCAGATCGGCAAGGAGTGCCACAAGGACTGCGCCATCCGCCAACAGATCGGTGACTGTGTTATGCCCCGCGAGGGCATTTTTGCCCGCGTGCTCATGGGCGGCGCCGTCCGTCCGGGCGACCCTGTCACGGTCGAATGAGAAACCCATATAAAAAGCTCCCCCGT